>Ga0265297_10002379_pt1 | contig 38513 bp, 48 predicted proteins | sample Munlanlwell13791_FD_192502 | JGI IMG/M metagenome (GOLD analysis project Ga0265297, IMG submission 192502) | Leachate microbial communities from a municipal landfill in Southern Ontario, Canada - Leachate well 137-91 | ecosystem: Engineered > Solid waste > Landfill > Unclassified | place...
GGAGGCTTTATTAAAAATGAAGCAGAATCAGAAAGAATAGCACCATCAGCAAAATCTCCTCTTATTCTTGATGATCTAAAAGTAGATATCTCATTAACAACAATAGATTCTGATACACTAAATGAAGGAGGAACATAGACAGCTTCTGTTCCTGCACCTGAATTATAAATAAAAGCTCTTTCGAGTGCTGTAAGAACATGAGTATAAATTCTAACATCATCTATCAATCCATCCCAACAAAGACTTGCTCCAGCATTGTAACCAGAACCTATTGCCATCCCAACAGTAGGATGAGCAGCTAATGTCGTTCCAAGTGCTGGAACTGATTGTTTTACATTATCAAGATACAATGCTGTTTCAACTGCTGACCATGTAAAAAGAAGCCAATGCCAATTAGTATCAGCTAAGGCACTATTGGAATAAGCATTAAATGATGATACACCATCTTGAATTTGACCTATTAATTTAGAATCACTTGCTCTTAATCTAATTAGAAAATCTCCAGCAACATTTCCAGCAGCATTTCTTGCAACAATATTTCTATCTGTTGCAGGAGTATAATCATCTGCTTTAAACCAGGCACAAATTGATCCTGCTGCTGCATTAAAAGATTGTAAACCTATATTAACATAATCAGAAGTTCCATCAAAGTTTAATGCACCACTTATTTTTCCAGCTACATGTAATTGTGCCGTAGTATTGCCACCAACAAGTGTTCCATTTGTTCCAACAGAAGCAACAACTGCAGTATTGGCTGCATTGTCATTTAATTTATAATGGGCTACTAAACTCATTGTGATCCTAACAATCTAAATTATTATCATTATGCTGAAGCAACATTTATAACTATCTCAACCATAAGAGTAGTTTCTGAATCAACTTCTAATTCTTCATCAGAAATAGCATGATTCAACATGTTCCCATGAGAATCAAAAATACCTGTTTCCCAAATTGAAACATTTTCAGTAAATGAAAATTCATGTGAAAATACGGCATTATAGGTTTCTTCATATTCCATTGTAGCTACTTCATCTGAATATAAAGTACCTAACTCTGTATCTGCTGATGAAGCATTTGTACTATTTGTTCCAATAGCAATGATACTAAAAGCTGCATCAGTATATTCATGCATTAGTAATTCAGCCATCTTTCTAAGACCAACAGTAGTTAGAACATTATGAAAACGTTTTCTCATTTTAATCTTATGAGTTCTACGATCAATAGTCATCATATCTACGTTGTGTGTTATTTTAAATCTTTCTATGTTACTCATTGTGTTCTCCTTTATACTTGTGCCCCTATTTGAAAAGTATGTTGCGTCGCGTTAAAAATCGGGTATGAATTCCCCTCTAAATAACTAAACTCCGGGATGTTATCAAACCTGATAATGTTACCATCAGTGAATCCATGGTCTTGGGCCGTGATTGTTAGATAGACATCGACATCAATACTGGTGATATAAATTGGATTTTCTCCCACCGTCACACCGCAGTCAACAAAATACGAATTTTCAAGAAGAAACTGTTTTCCCCCAGTGACGCAGTTTGCTTGAACAATGCGCTGACTCATGACCTCAATAAACCTGTACGCGCCGCGTTTAACCGTCATCCACAGTTCGTCATAACCATCGCCCGGAATCGTTGCGATTGATTCGATCTGGCCGACATCGTTCCCAGCTACGGTTCCTGTGTCGATCCAGAACCACGCCACGACCTCTTGATCGCGCATGTACGTCATTCCAAGGAGAATCCCATCGTCTCGCAAGCACCAAACAATACTGTCCGGATCCTGCTGATAGGCCATGTCGATGATTTCCCATTTATCAAATAGGTGCCGGGACAGGATATTAAGGTCTACGCCATCATAGGAATTAGAAGAAAATGCATAACTCAAATTCCTAATAACTTTTCCGATTGCTTGCACATAAATAACCTCGTTTCCAACAAGCACCGGATCGACCCCGTTTGATCCGCGGTATCCTTCGATTGTCTGCTCGAAACTCGTTGCATCAAGCCCGGTGCCTTGGTTGGCCCCGATCGTCCATTCTGACGAACTCGTAAATGCGATAAGACGTTGCATTGCTATGAGGCCGTTGATGGCGTTCAGCTGCCGGCTTGGCAGGCTTGTGGTGATGCCATCGGTCGCCAATAGCGGCGTATGCCTTAGGAAGCTGTCATAGACCCCTGTCTGGGTCATCCAGATAGTCATAGGCTCAGATGTATTCCCGGCAAGGCAAAATCTGTCCTGATAGAACCGGGCAACCGCTGGATATCCTCGATAATCGCTCCATGCCCCTTCGGCCCATGAAGAGGTGTAGGTCGTGCCACCCAGATCAGATAAAACGGTTGCCAAGACCTCAGAGGCGCTGTTAAACGTGTCTATCCTGACAATGCCTTCCAGATAATAGGCATCACTTGTGAGATCGATATTGGCCGTTCCGCTCACATAGTCGTAGAAACTTATCCGGATCAAGAAAGGTTCGGTGTTGGTGTCAACATCTTCGGTTCCGGATGTGTTCGCGTTGTAGTCGTCCGCAGAACTGAACGTGCGCAGAGTCGTCCATGTGGTTCCACCATCAATTGACTTCTCAATCTTAAATTTCCCCGTCCATGTCCCATGACTAATCAACCGCCACGTCGTAAAACACGAAATTGACGCACTCACAGCGTCAGACGTAAAGGCCTGCGAGATGGTGTTGCTTTCAACGTAATGCCGAAGTTTCCACAGCGCGCCTTCGTGAAGATCATCGAATATATTTGAATTGGCATTAAGCGTTACCGATCCTGTGGTATCACTTGCCATGATGTAAGTTAGGCCGTCAGTATTCTCGGCCCTGAACGGGCCGTCTTCCGGGGAATAAAGCTCAAGCCGCCAGTCTGCGTTCCCGTACCGCGACAACGTTCTGGTTTGGTAAGATTGATGAGTGATATAAATTACATCTGCCGAACTCTCGAAACTTAGACCGCGCAGATCGGCTTCAAGATACGGAGTCGGAACTTCATAAATTGTTTGGGCCGTCCAATAGGCGGTTTCCGTGTCCGGCTGTTGATTTGTTCCGGCTTGAATGGCGTAATACGTGACGGCGTTATATGTCGCGTAATCACCAATGGCATAGGCGTTGAGTGTCGACCATTCGTCTGGAACGTTGACCGGGATCACCGCCTGATCGGTGTAGAAACGAATGTACTGATCCCCAACCTCGAGAATGTATGCTTGAGTATCAGAGAAAACAAATCGTTTAACCAACGTTATCTTATCTGAATGCTTTGCGGTGGCAATATACTTCGTGCCTGGCCGATTGCTCGCTCCACCATGCGGATGAATGAGGAAGTTGCGGCAAGTCTTTAAACCCGTTCGATACTTTTCGATATCGACGCGAGGAAAAATCGCCGGACTAAATTCACCTCCTGCGAACGTCGGTTGAATGGGGTTTATGAGCGCCATAATTCTTGACCTCCATTAAATATTGAATTATAATATCTCAAACCAAGGAGGTTGCTATGGGACGACCAAGGGACAGTGAAAATAAAAAACCATCGTCTAAAATTAAGTGCACGTGTTCTGTGTGCGGAAAAGGATATCTTATTTATCCATATAGAAAGAAGTCCGGCTTTTGCTCTTATAAATGTTATTGGACTGATATGAAATGAAAAAAAAGCGCATTTAAGGGCAAGCATCACTCTGTAGAATCGCGCATTAAGATTGGTAAAAACACACGTAAACGATACGGGCCAGACAACCATGCATGGAAAGGAGGAAAAATTATTTTTGGAGGATATGTTCTTATTCGTTCTCCAAAGCATCCCGCCAGAAACAACATGGGCTACGTTCAAGAGCATCGGCTTATTATGGAGAAACACATTGGACGCCTTCTTATGAAAGGCGAGGTTGTGCACCATATCAATAAAAACAAGCTTGATAACCGCACAGAAAATCTTCAGGTGATGACAAATTCTGAGCATACAAAGTTCCACCATTTAAAAATGATTTAATAAACATCACATAATCATGGCATCAACCTCTTGCGTCGACCGTGGGATTGCTTTGCTCAGGCTTCGATTTCTTTTCGTAATGAGCAATTCTCTTTGCCTCATGAATATACGAAATATAAATCTGCATGAGTTCTTTTGATTTCGTACTGTCGCCGGTTAATTCAAAACAGATTGCGGCGGCTAATCGAAAAGAGAAGGCCATCATAAACTTTGGTTCCCACTGCTCCGGATCGGTCACGTTGTAAGAATATTCACAATAAGCAACGTCTTCGTCGTCGAGATTACAGCAAATTATTTTCTCTGCCAAGGTCGGATTGAAAACAACCTCAAACTGATTCTCTTGCTTCTTGGCAACGTTGTACGAATCGAAGATGTACCAGACCTTACACGCCGCCGCCGGATACGTATAAAAGCTGGCCCATTCAGGATAATCGTTTACATCGACGCCGGGATTGATTGTCATTTTTTCAATGACGTTACAGAACGAATACTTGAAATCGCTTAATACTTCATTTCGGCACGGCCCCCACTGTTTAGCGATCGCAAGCGCTGATGGATTGTTATTCGCTACGTCAACAGTGAGGTCGGTGATCGGTTTCATTCCGATGTGAGATAAAGACAAATTACAAACAGATGTCGTGTTAAGTGTGAGATCGGTGATTGGCATTTTTTATTTCGAGAGTTGCAGAGACGGCTTTTGACCGCCTCTGCATTTCTCGTTCCTTTTTTAGTCTAACTTTTTCACAGATCCAGCATCGTTTAGGCTTTGGCTTTTTATGGCCTTGGCCTTCGTTTAAGTTTTGGATTTTGTTTGGCATTGTTAGGAACCTTATCCGTTGTCATGATCCGGTCGATTTTTTGAATACCTGATCCATGCGCAAACCCGCCAGTAACCTCCCGGCTCTTTCCGGGATCCATTTCTTTGGGCTCTGTCCGATGCGGCTCTTTCGGTTCTTCCTTGGGAGCCTGATTCAACGGAACAAAGTGTTTCGGCGGATTTTCACTTGGATCAATATCATGAACGATCGTTCCTTCAATCCATTTAAGACCCCTAAACCCAAAACATGTTCTAACGACTTTGTAATCCATGATACATTCCTTTTTTCTACTTACTGCTTACTTATGCAAGCTGTTGTCCACCCATGTCAACGTCTTTGACGATGAACATGTCCCACTTTCCAGTCAACAGCGGGCCTGAGGCAATGGTTACGTACCCGCGCAGGTACCGTTCTGCACCCGGAGGAATACGGATCTTGTACTCTTTTCCAGCGACAAGAACAGCCTTTGCCACCGCGCCCGTTTCAACAAGTGTCGTTGCAGACGGGAACGTACTGTCATCATCTGTCTGTAATGCAAAATTGACAGTCGCCGATCCGCTTGCGGTGATGGCGGTATCAACACGAACGTGCAACCACGCGCCTTCATACGAATCGCCCGCTGCGATTGTATCAATGTAACTGGTCGACGCGACAGAAACAGTGCTTTCCTGCGCGTCTGCCAGTTTTAACAGGTCATCTAAAATCATCTGAGACTCCTTTATTGGTTTGTTAATAGTCAAACAACGCCATCCTCAAATTACGAGGGAGTTGTTGCTGTCGTGATCCGTGACTCAGTATTCAAAATACTGTCGATTCGACGACACGGAACGCCTTGGAATTTCAGAGTATCATCAGGACGAAACACCGGCGACCCTTTGATCTCTCCTACCGACAACCAGACGTTGCTCTTATCCAACATCTTGACGGCCAGCATTGTCTGAACGGTCTTGTTCATATAGAACACCGGACGAACTCCTGCGCGAGGCGGAAGGTTGCCCAGGGCCATGACCATCATCTTAATGATGTTCGCTGACGTATCCGATGTATCTCCCGCAGTAAGCAGGGCCGAAACATCGATGTTACAAATACGAACAACGTAACGGTAATCGTCAACGGCAATCCCGCCTTTCCACTGAAAACGAGACTGGTAGACTTTCAAAAAGTACCCGCTGTTATTCGGATCACTGATTGTGATCTTTCCATCGTCTTCGTGAACAAGGCCGGCCTTTGACCCTTTCGGATAAATGCCGTAAACCTTATTCGGCGCCCAACCAACGAGCCAAATCGAGGTGTTGTCCGAACCTATACCGCCGCCATCAATCATCTGCGATGACGTGGTGTAGGTCGTTCCAAGAGAGAAGTATCGAGACGCGAGTCCGTCAAACTGCTCAGGATCGACAGAAACGTTTCCGTAAATCAACGTGTCGCTCATCGTGTCTGACAGACCTTCGATGTGCCCTCTGTCCTGTGAAAAACGGAACGCCTCAGTGTTTCCATTTAACGACGCCAAATCGCAGTCGATATGGCTCAACGATTCCAACATCCCGCAGGTGTTGGTAATTTGTCCGACCGTTGACTTAGATGCTTGAATACCTTTATTCAGGCTTCTCCAAGTCCCGGCAGGTTTACTCGTCCGAATAACAGACAAATGACCTGTCGGAAGGTTACCCTCAATCCACGGAATGTCATCCAAGATGTCGTTGTACTCCTGTAAAACCTCAGCGATCATCGGAATCTTTCCCTGAGGATCGGTTGCTCTCGCTACGTCAAGCAACGTTGGGAAAATTGCTGATAAAGCACCCATGTGTAATCTCCTTTAGTTTTTCCTCCGACAGAGACGAATCTATTCGCTTTTCCCTTCCATAGAAGGGTACATTTTCTTTAGATCCGGCCCCTGAAACGAGGAAGGATGTGTTTCTGGATCAACAAAAGAATCTTCGCTTATCATCTTACCGACGCGGCTAAAAAACTTCACCATCTCAGGGTGATTCCCCAGCCCGGTATCATCCAAGACTTCTCGAAGCCTTACTGACCCGAGTTTATCAATGGCGCGCGCCCCATAAGACAACACTTCTTTCAAAGACGCTCCGTGATCTTTTTTTGTTTCTTCTTGCCATTCACTCACTGTTTTCGCAAACTCACCGGCCATTGCCTTGGAAGACTCGGCCTGCATTGCCTGAACGCGAGTCGCGTAAACATCGGCGATCTTTTGAAACGCTTCCTGCGAAACCTTGTTTTCTTTCAAGATCGGTGTCAGGCTATCAATCAATGCCTGATCAACCTGCGTCCCTTCCGGGACTTTCACAGAATACGTTTCGGGCACTCCACCTTCGCCCTTTTGAGCGCCAGATTCTCCTTCTTTTCCTTTTCCTCCATCTTCACCTTGGGCGCCGCCGAGCAGGCTTTTAGGGCCTTTCTCGCCTTCGCCGCCCTTGTCTCCACCCTTAGCCGCAGCTGCGCCTTGAGCGCCCCCTTGGGCCCCTTCTTGACCAGATTTAGCCGCTTCTGCGCCTGATGCCGGAGTCCCAGCTGGCGTTCCTGCCGGGGTTCCTGCACCTGCTTGTTCGTTTTCTCCTGCCATTGTACTACCCTCCTTTTGCGACTAGTAGACCGATTCCGTAGACTGGGCCTATTCGTCTTTTGGTTCTAAAATATCTTTTTGCTCGATATATTCTTCTTCAACGAGTTCTTCGCGCTTTAATTCCGACGCATGCTCACGTTGCATTTGAGTGAACGCCGCCGGCTTTGCTTCAAACACTAAATTTAACAGCCAATGACCAACCCACTTTATTCCCGTGTTCCTTGTTGTTTCATAGCCAGAATCGCCGGGGACGTACCCATCAACGAACACCTTACAGATCGTCAGGATCCACCAAACCAGTCTGCGGCCTTCGGGTAAATTCAGAATTACCCTAAGATCGTTTAGTCTCCGCTCACGAACCCTGCTTTCTTTTTCCTGCGGGCTTTCGGGCTTTCTTTTTTCGATCATTGATTTGCTCACGTTCCTCTATCGCCTGATATATCAGTATCATTGCGTCTTGATAGTGTCCTTTTAGAACACAATAAATAATACACCGATCTATTTTTTCGATTCGTTTCATTGCTGTGCCGGTACGGACTCCCTTAAAACGTCTAACGCCGAGTTCTTCCCGAGTTCTGTTTCAGACATGGTCTTCCCTGCCTTTGCGGCCACATCGGACGCCGCGAGCGCTTGCTGGGCCTGCGCCTGTTGTGCCCTTGACGCTCGCACTTCTTCAACAAACACCGGATCGTTTAGGATTTTTTCTGGTGCACCTTCCATATCAGCATACAATCTCACGGCCTCATCCCAATTGACAACATCAACAATATTCGGATTAACCGGCGCTAATTGCCCGATAAATCCAATAACCTTCTCGATTTTTTCAGTGCCAACCGCCCGCTGCATCTGGGCTAAAATCGAAATGTACTGGACTTTGACCTCTCGTCCTTCTATCTCAGAAGGAGGCTGAGGGATCATTCCGTTATCATCCATGATTCCATACAACAACGAAATAACGTCCGCCAGCATTTCTTCATCAAGCTGATTTAAGATGGGGCCCATCAGCATGATCTTTTCCTGTTTCTTCTCAGCGACCTCCATTGCCGTCACCTGACCATAATCAATTGCCGAGATCATGGTGAACAGGTCAGTAAAAAAGTGCCGATCAATTGCGGCCTTGGTGTCGTTAATGGCCTCGAGAAACGATGCAATATTGGGATCAACCTGATACGACGCCCGCACGCCAGCGTTTGGAACACTCGCGGAGGTTTTTGTCACTCCGCCGGGGAGGAGATTCGGGTGTCCTTCTACGCTGGCGTCAGATTGAACCGGCGGGTTATGGCTTTTCGCCTGCGCCATCAATTTATCAAATTTCGTTTTCTGTAACTCCCGAACATCCCCAAGCGCCTCCCATCCCGGCCCGAACCCATAAATAATATCTGTTGTTGGAACACTCCATCTCGGGGCAACAACGGGAAATCGTTTGTACCCACGGACATCTAAAAACTTTCCTTCATCGCAATTGCCCTCTTCCCAGTACACCGATCTAAACGGCATCATCGTAAACTGCGGCATCATTCCTGCCGGGTTCTCATTAGGCTCAATCAAGTGCCGGACAATATGTGGTCTGTCAACCTGATTGGATTCCCAGTCTGCCTGTACTGTCGTAGGACAGTTCTTAAGCCCAAACGTTGAAACCATCTGACCAACCGTCATTTCAAACGATCTTGCAAATGAATTCACCCGGCCTGTTTTGTCAATACCAAGAAAATACTCTCCGATCGTAAAACACCGAGATCGGATAACGGTATTAAAATCTTCAAGGAGAATAAAGCACCCAGTCCCAAACGTCAGTAACTCTTCATAGATATTTTGAAACGTGCCGTAGATATTTGATCCGCGCAGAATATCATACATCCGCTTTTGTACCTCATCCAGCCACAGGCGAACATTCGGCATTTCAGATATCTCACCGTCTGCAATCATCAGCTTAAACCATGGACGATTCTTTGATGTCATCCCAGAATTTAATCCAGACGCGCTTTTTCTGATGGAGCCGGTCGCGTGAGAGTCCAGAATGATCTTGTGATCAATCATCTGCCCGCGATCCTTTTTTGTTCCATCGAACAAGCCGCGCGTAGGATTTAAAAACTTAGACAGATCCTTCCACGACGTTGTGTAATGAACAGCCTTATCTTTCATGGCGTTGAATCGCTTTTCGAACTCTGCCTTCTTCGATACGCGATTATTGCCGAACTGCTGGCTTGTAGGATTGTCGTACATTGATTTAACCATCGTTATGCCCCCAGCTTGGTTTTGCCGCCCATTGATGAATACATACCTTCACCGGTGGTAAGCACGCCTTTCGGAGAGGTTTTGATTGTAGACGCAAGCCCTGCGCGCAACCGTTGTAGACGCGCCCTTCTGCTTTGCTCTGCCGATTGAGTAGACGTCTCGTCCGGGGTTGGAACGGGCGCCGGATCCGGTGGCGGCAATGCTTTGGGCGCCTCAGGAGCTTTTGGTGTTGATACGCACATGTCTATCTCCTTTTTTATTTTTCCTGCGACACGCCTGCTTGATGATTCTCCGTCGCAAAACTGACGTCATAATCCCTGTCAATGTTTCCTTCATGCAGACACATCACCTCAGCTAATTTCTTTTTAGCCTCATCACGATTCTTGGCGAATAGTTCGATGATTGCATTGTTCATTTTGTTTTTCATACAGAATAAAATCATGGTCTCTCCTATTTTTTAACTGTGTGTAAATCAAGCCACGCCTGTGGCCTCTTCTGTACAACCTGAGCCAATGGACTTGACGGATTATAAACAGCCGTGCGACTCTGCTCCTGCTTTGTCGACAACGGATCATACGTCTCGGGGGTTGATTCAGTCAGGTCTTTGAACTGCCGCTGGCTCTTATTCAGCACCGGCTTGGCAAACGTCAGCGCCAGCGCATCGCCATCATCCGGTGACTCGATCCCGCGGGCCTGCATATCGTCCTTTGACTCTAAAATCAACTTCCCGGCGTTGGGCCCGGTCTGTACTGAATAGGCTTCCGGGGCGATTAGATCGGTGCATAAATCCTGTTCATCAGGAATCGCGCCGCCTTCTTTGAGCCATTGCTTTGTTAGCCCCCACATTTCGGCGCGTTTATTGGCATAGGTAGGATCGTCCGCGGCCCCTCCGAACGCCACTAAAATCCATTTGCGGCCCATTTGTTTGCCGGCAGAGAAAAGCCCTGTGCCATAACCAAAATCAATAAACACCGCATCGGCCTGATACTCATCCTCAAACCGCGCCAGATGCCCGGCCACCAAATAATCATCCTCGTCTTTGCGGAACGTCGCAAGTTTACGGCTCATCAGGCCTTGTCTGAGATAAATCTTTGTCTCATTTGATCCGCTCCACGCGCGGTCAACTCCGATCACGACGGCAGAAAAATTATACATTGACGGGTCGAGGTGTCGACCACGAGCCGCATTGACAATATCGGATGGAATAAACTGATGATCAGATGCGTGCGGGAACTCTCCCTTAACACGGACACGCACGAAGTCTGAGTCTTCACCATAGTCGTCAATCCATTTCTGAATCTCTTTCTTATTGGTGATAGACACGGTACGACTATCAATCTGCTGATGGATCCATCTATGCCGATGTAAATTAAAACAACTATGGAATCTACCCTGATTGCGTGTAGGGTTTCCGAATGCAAGCCAAATAATCTCTGTGTTCTCATCGGTCAGGGCCCCTTCGGTGACTTCCCAAATCTGATCAATAATTGCCGATCCTTCGTCGAAAATAACAATAATCCGCTTTCCCTTGTTGTGCAGGCCCGCAAACGCCTCTGTTTTATCTTTCGACCATGGAACCATGTCGATGCGCCACGTCTTTTCATGCTCCGGATCAGACGAATAAATTGATGTGGCGGTGAGATTGAACCAATCTTTGGTGATACACATGCGATGCCATTTTGCCAACTCAGACCACGTTTTGGTTTTCAACTGATTCTCGGTGTTGGCTGTGACAACGCCGCGGCAGTCTTCGCACGTTGACATCGCCCACAGAATCACCATTGCAACCAACGCAGACTTCCCAATCCCGTGACCTGAGGCGATGGCGTACTTGATGGCCTCTGCAACGGTCATTTTGCCCGCGCGTAAACGCTTAGAAATCTCTTTAAGGACATCGGCTTGCCAATCCAATGGTCCGCTGAACAATTCTAAATCAGTGCCCTTCTGCCCCCACGGGAACGCATACAACACGAACTGATCAGGATCGAGGGACAGGGCACCCACCTGCTGAACTATTTCTTCTTCTTCGGTCATGTTTCTCGCTCGCTGAACACCCTGAGCGCAGGATCAATTCGGCTGCGCGCCTCTTTGATCCGTTCAGAGATATTAATAATCACATTGACATTGCCGGTTTTTTGCTCGCCAAACTTTTTGGGAAGAACTTTTGAGAGGTACCATTTGCGAGTGTCAACCCGAAGCCGAGACCTGTCCAGAACCTCTCGGTTAGGAACCTCTTCTTCTTCCCCTGATCGTTTATGAATAATCATCCAATCGTTTGTTCCATCGTCGGCGATATCCAAACAGTCGTCAAATAAATATTCTGCCTGCAACTCTCGAGCACGCGCGTAATTGTTAAAAAACGCCTCGTGTTTGCCGTCTAGCAACCAATTATAAACAGAGATTCGAGTCGGTAGATGGTCGTCTCTACAAATATTGAGCAGAGATTCTCCGCTGGACAGTCTTTTGCATATTTCATCCGCTATTTCTTGAGAGAATTTTGACGGTCGGCCACCAGTGTTTTTTTTCTGTTCTTCTTGTTCGGGCACGGCGGCTCCGTTCTTTGGTGTGAAATTTTGAAATGTTAAGGAAGTTTTTGGCGTTGCCCCTTACTCGCCATGTTTGAGTAACTGATAATTTCATATTTTTTGATGTGTGTCAATGTTTTTTTGTTTATTTTTTTAGACACATTGTTATTTTTTTAGTCATTCCACGTAAAACACAAAATTCTGTTTTTTTAGTATGCATTACAAGAATTCTTGACAAGTGATTAACTGGTGATAAAATAAAAACATGGTCAAGGTAAATATCCACAAAAAAAGATGTCTTTATTCAAATCCCCCGACGGGGAAGGTGTTTTATCACACCAGTGCCTTGACCAGCCAGAACCGTCCGGGGGATTTTTTATTTACGATTGAGAGATAATGTGCCAAAAGATCCTGCTGTTTTATTTTACACATCAGATTTTATCAGTGGAACACTGACCATGTCAGATGAAGATGTTGGGAAATATATCCGTCTTCTTTGCCTCCAACACCAAAAAGGTCACTTGACCGAAAAAGACATGCTCTACATATGTAGTACATATGTAGAAGATGTGTATGAAAAATTTGAAATAGATGCGGATGGTTTGTACTACAATAAACGAATGGAAAATGAGACAAAAAAACGTAAAAAATACTCTGAAAGTAGACGAAAAAACATCCTAAACCGTTACAAACAAAAGGGGATAAGTGCTCCTACATATGTAGCTACACATGTACTACATATGGAAAATGAAAATGAAGATAAGAAAGAGGGGATTGTTAAGGGGAGAAAACAAACCGCGCGGCCAACAATAGAAGACGTTAAAAACTACGCTGGCGGTGTTGGGCTGATTATAGATGCCGGGGCTTTTATAGACCATTACGAAAGCAATGGATGGAAGGTTGGTAGGGCGCAGATGAAGGATTGGAGAGCCGCAGTTAGGAATTGGTGCAGGAGAAACACAAAACCACAACTAACAAACGCCCAGAAACAAACATTGGCAAGTTTAAAACAGTTTGACGAAAGGATGAAAAGTGACGCAGGACATATTTAAAAAAATGTTGGCATTGTTTTTTCAATCGTTTCCAAATAAGGTTATTGATCTAAATCTATGTTGGGAAATGCTGAAGGACATCCCGGATAATCAATTTGTGGCATCGGTAAAAAAAATTATGGCGACAAAAGAAGAAATCAATCAAAGCACAAACATCATCGCGCTAATAAGAAAAAACGCCATCGCGCACAGTCTGCCGTTGCCCGCGGATGCGTGGTCCGAGGTTTTATTGGTCGTTTCGCGAGTCGGGTGTTATGGGCAGCCAGAGTTTTCACATCCAGCGATTGGGCGCGCAGTTGACGGGATCGGGTGGCGGTCAATTTGCATGTCTGAAAACATCGGAATCGAGAGGGCGCACTTTTTTAAGATTTACGATCAAATTGTCCAACGCGAAGAAAAAGAGACTCTTATGTCCGAAGGATTGATCGAGGATTCTGAAATGAGAAAGACGGTTTGCTTTTTAGCGGAAAAACTATCAATCGGATAAATTTGACAAAATAGCATTGGTGTGTCATAATACATACATTACGACGAGATGGGCGCAGAAACACAAAAACAATCAAAGGACGAGACAATGAAGATTAAGGGAGAAATTACGGACGGGCGTGTTTGGGTTGATGGTAAAGAACTTTTTGCTGGCAGAAGCTTGGACGTGCTGCGCCATAACCCAGATGGCTTTATGTGGGGATATGAAGGATCCGGGCCGGCCCAGCTGGCCTTGGCCCTGCTTTTACTCGTCACGGGGAACAAGACCGCCCTTGAACACTATCAGGAATTTAAACGAGAATTTGTGTCGAAATGGAAAGACGACTTTGAAGTGGAGGTCGACATCATCGCGTGGCTTGACAAACGGTGCCCGGTGAAGACGTTTTATGTGACGTTTGGTCAGGTGCACGTTCATAAAATCAACGGGAAAACATTTGATAAGGATTGCGTGGCCAGGATTAAGGCGCGGGATATGGGAGAGGCCCATGACATGGCTATGGCGCTGTTCAATGGTGTCTTTTGCTTCGTGAACGAAGAGCCGCACCTTGAATTTTATCCGCGGGGGATTATTGATGCCGCGTAAAGAATATACTGCTACACAATTAGCAAAAATAGCAGGCATAAGCATGTCTCTCATTTATTTTTATCGGAACGAAGGACTGCTACCAATGCCGATATATGAAAAAAAGAAAAGGCGTTCCGGGAAAAGAAACGGTGGAATATCTTCGATATACACCGACGATCATCTTAGGATAATAGAAAAAATCCGTGGATTGACAAAGAAAGGATTTTGTGTCGAAACCATAAAACAATCATGGAAAACGGAGGTACGAATGGATAAGTTTTGGATGGTAATGAATTTAGAAAAAACCGGCGAGAGTCGCATGCCTACGCACGAACACACGTCTTTTGAAGACGCGGCAGATGAGGCCGGGCGATTATGCAAAAAAGAAGGGTGCGCGTTTGCGATCCTTGAGTGTATTGGATTTGTACAGCAAAAAGAGAGCCCGGTTGAATTTGTTAAAGTCCATACCCGGGATGAGGGACTCCTGGCTACTGTCCTATAAGTAAAAAATAAATTAGCGGATGGAACGCCGGGGGCCCGTACCAGCCTCCGCCGCAGACCCACGAATCTAGGACGTTGTAGGGCGTGCGAGTGTTAAATCCTAGTGTCGGTGTAGGAACCTCAAGCCTCGCCGGCAACACCGTTTCATCCGCTCCATTTTGGAGGGAAAGGACATGACAAGAGGAATGAGAAAAAATAACAATCATCTTGAAAATTTTAGAATCCATGATGGAGAGCTTGGTTCAGACAAACGGTTTGGGATGTGCGGAGCCTTTAAGATCCCATTTGAAGGCAATACGATTTGCATAATTGCAACCGATGGAAAAGGATTTATTCCACAATGGGAGCACGTCTCTGTTTCCCTCACCAATCGATGCCCCAATTGGAAGGAGATGTGTTTTGTAAAAGATTTGTTCTGGGGAGAGGAAGAGGTTGTGATGCAGTTACACCCAGCGAAGAGCGAGTACATCAACCAACATCCACATTGTTTGCATTTATGGCGGCCGGTTAAAGAACATATTCCAAAGCCACCGTCTATTTTTGTTTGACTAAAGGAATTAAAAAATGGACACTCATGAAATAATAACTGACATTGACCATGGGCGGCATTTTGATTTAGTTAATGACGCCGTGTCAATGCGGCGTTTCACTGGTTATTTTCTCTTCGTTGGAGCCCTGCGTGACTATAAGGGCATTCATTTTTTACTCGACGCATGGAAGCAGTTGCCCGGTATAAATCTGAAAATTGTCGGAGAAATATTGCCAAAAAATAGATCAATGATTAAAAATCATCTTGGAACAAACATTGAATTTGTAGGAAAAAAATCTCAAACTGAAACATTAAATTATATACGAAATGCGTACTGCGTGATTGTTCCATCGTTATGTTATGAAACTTTTTCACTCGTTATTGTTGAGGCATATTCATGTGGCGTTCCGGTCATCGCCAGCAATATCGGCGCTCTTAAAGAGCGAGTCATTAACGGGAGAACCGGCATCTTATTTAATCCGGGGGACAAAAACGATCTTGTTAGAAAATTGAGACTTTTGATCGACAACCCGGATTTGGTTACTGCGATGGGGATAGAGGCATACGGCCAGTATAAGCAACTTTATAATCCAGATCGGAATTACGAAATGTTGATGGAGGTTTACGAAAGGGCCATAAAAATATCAAAAGGAGGGGTCATGGACGTTCCTATAAATCCATTAATTTATCAACAAGTTGATCCTGCCCATATCGAAGAATATATTGCTCGCGGAAAAAGAGGAATTGAAGAAGCAAAAAAGGGAAACAGAAAAATAATAGATGGAGTTGAGTCTTTGAGGCCGAATGGGGGCTATGGCGGATTAGGAGATTTCGCTTCTTATGAATATTGCATGTGGCAAATAGAGAAGAAGCCATAAAGGACGTCACATGTCAAAAGAACGATTCTGCCCATTCTGCGGGACAAGGTTGGCCGAAAGAAACCCAAATAAATACTGTTTTGCCCACACCATGATTGGAGCAAACGCGGATCACATAAACTTTCGTATGCGGCAAGCGATCAATGAAAGAAACCGCAGAAAAAAGAGAATCGCCGGCGCAACCGTTGAAAAAATCATTTGACATTTTACAATATATATATTATGCTCTTGTTAAGAATCCGGGAGCAAATAAGCGAGGCAAAAATGATCTACGGAAAACGATATGACGTTATGTTTAAAGGAGAGGCCATCGCGGCTTTCAACACAAACAAAGAGGCCGAAGATCACGTCAGAATAATTCGTGCGTGTATGCCTGAGGCTTTTGGATCCCATAGCCCCGGTTCTACGCCGCTTTCGATCAGGGTCTTTGACTTAGATCGCGCGCGCGTCATGTTCGAAAGAGCAAAAGCATTAGAAAAATTTGACAAAGCGTTTGACATGAATGCTTTTTTATCTTTCGCGTATAAATTATTAAGCGACGAGATTAACGGAAACGTTGAATATCAAAAAGAACTTGGGGCTTACATAGGGGCGTTTTATCCCTAAGACAAAGTTAATGCGCGGGTGTCGGAATAGGTAGACGAACGGGAGGGATGAAATTAAGCCTCCCGCGGCTAGGCCAAGAACACAAGGCCATGCAGGGTGACTCTACAATGCGCAGACGACGGCGTCCCCCGTATCTGCATTGTCAAATCCCTGTCCCGCGCTCCAATTGGATGGAGAAAACAATGGACGTTGAATTGAAAAGGTTAATTCTGGCAAAAAGAAAAGCCGAATGGCGCTTGCTTCGTATTAATGAGTTAATAGCGGACTGGATGGATAGGCTTCCCCACCTATCTTATTTTCAATTTTCGGCCAGAACGTTCAATGCGTTATGCAGTGCCGGTATAACGGAGACGCATCAGTTGATCATTAAAACGCCACCGGAACTATTAAGCATTCGTTGTTTTGGGAAAAGATGTTTAGAGGAGGTCGAAAACGGATTAAGAGAAAAAAACTTATCTTTATTTGAGACAAACAAAAAAAAGGATGAGGATGGAGAAAGACGTTGAAGAATTTTGCGCGTATCTAGCGAAAGTATATGTAAAACTAATGGCGCTTAAAATCCCGCCTCCGAACGTGAACTGCTGGATGGCTCAGGCAATCATGATGTTTTACATGCAGAAGACAACAAACATGAATCTTGAGTTTGATAGCATTATAAAAAAAATTAAAGGAGAATCTCATGCCGAATGACAGAATGAACTATATCGGGGCCAGCGACTTTCCGGCCATTATGGGCATGAGCCCGTACAAAAGCCCGTTGCAATTATGGGCAGAAAAGACCGGCCAGCTTGAGCCGGACGATCTTTCAGACAATCAGGCTGTTGAGTGGGGGACTCGACTTGAGAGAATCGTCTCACAAAAATTCAGCGACGATCACGAAGTTAAATTGATCGCACGTAAAACAAGGTACGTCCATCCGGAACATTCTTTTATTTCATGCGAACTCGACAATATTATTGCCGGGACGGATGAGTTGGTTGAGATTAAAACCGTGAATGCTTGGGCGTGGAAACAATGGTCTGATCCCGATGAGCTGCCGGCCCATGTTATTGTGCAGGTTATGGTTCAATTGGGTTTATCCAAACGAAAAATTGGATGGGTTGCCTGTCTCTGCGGAGGCCAGAAATACATTGAGAAAAAAATCGAATTTGATCAAAAGTTTTACGACATCATCATTGCTTCCGGCGTCACATTTTGGAAAATGGTTGTTGACCGAACGCCTCCGATCGCAATGGGCATGGACAATAAAGACGTTGTTCTGCGCTTGAATCCATCGCACACAGATGAGGTGGAAGAGGCTAATGATATGAATGATCGGATCCGTTATCTGCAAGAGGTTAAGATGCACATCGAAAATCTTATCAAAGAAAAAGATGACCTTGAGGCGATTATCAAAGAACGAATCGGCGGGAAACTCGGAATCGTCACCGACATATATTCGGTTACTTGGAAATCACAGAAACGGCGAAGCGTTGATACGGTCGCCTTAAAAGTAGACATGCTTTATGACCGATATTCCAAAGAAACCGAAACGCGGGTGCTTAGGATAACTAACGCAAAGAAATAAACGGAGGAAAAAAGATGGCCAAACAAAACGAAGTTGCCAAACAGGCAGAAGAACAAGCGACCGATGGAATCGCTTCAATCGAAACAATAGTAAAAAAGTCTCTTAAAACGCTGGGCGAGGCCATGCCTTCTCACATGAACCCAGAGAGGCTTGTGAGGATTGCATTAACCACGCTGCGGTTAAATCCAAAACTGTACAAATGCACCCCTCAATCTTTCATGGGAGCGCTTTTCCAATCTGCGCAGTTAGGGCTTGAACCCAACATTGAGGGGCAGGCATACATCATCCCATTCAACAACAGCAGGAAAGATCCGGCGACTGGAAGATGGAACAAAGTTCTGGAAGCCCAATTCCAAATTGGGTATAAGGGGTACATTGATTTATTTTATAGGCACAGCAGCGCAGTAAGTCTCGACGCGCAAGAGGTGAGAGAAAACGACCAGTTTGATTTTAAGCACGGAACGAACGCTTTCTTAAGACACAAACGACTGCTCAAAAACCGGGGCGATGTGATTGCCTACTTTGCGATTGCCGTATTAAAACATGAAGCAGAAATTTTTCATGTGATGAGCGTTGATGAATGTATGGATCATGGCAAAAAGCATTCTAAGTGCTGGGTGACAAAAGAATGGGACGAAGGGAAAAAATCTTATGTCGAAGTCAAAGCTCCGTATTTTTTGAAAGATACACCTTGGGCGACAGACCCGGGATCTATGTGCAAAAAAACCGTGTTGATCCAGTTGATGAAGCTGCTTCCTAAGTCAATTGAATTGCAAAAAGCGGTTGCCATGGACAACACAATCAAAACCGATGTAATGGCCGACATGAGCGTCGCAAAAGATAACACCAATTGGGAGGCGGAAGACGCCGTTTTTGATGAAGACGCAAAAACCCAAGAGCGTGCCCCAAAAGAAACAAATGAGAACGTCGGGCCTACGACGCCACCCCCTGAGACAGGTTATAGGAAAGAAGGCCCCCAAACGCCCAACGACGGGCCAACTGTCCTCTATATCAGCGAACCACAACGAAAACGATTGCTGGCAATCGCAGGATCAAAGGGACACAGTCACGACCAAGTAAAAGAGTATCTATCTTTCCATCACGAGATTGGCGCAACATCAGAAATCCCGATAAGTAAATATGAAGAAATCGTCGCACATTATGAAGCTTTGTAGAGGGAGGCTCCCCCGGCCTCCTGAGTCCGGCCACGGAAAATACATGATGGGCCCCGAAAGGGGCTCATTGTGTATAAGAACTCACAAAAGGATTTACAAATGACCACTCACGAAATGCTTAACGAATACGATCACGGGCGCAAACCGTTTGTTGAGATCACACTCAATGGCGGGGCCGTTGTGGTTGTCAATCTCGATGAGCCGACCAGGTGCAAGCGGTGTAAAAAGGAAATCTGGTGGGCCACGACTAAAAATGTCAAGTCGATGCCTATTACCAAGGATAAAGACGGCGTCTGGATTTCGCATTTTACGGATTGTCCCGGCGCAAAAGATTTTAGGAAGTCAAAGCCGGGGGCGGGCGACTCTCTCGACGAAGCCCTGAGACAGGCCGAGAGAGACAGAAGATTTGCTAATTGACGGGGAGAAAAAATGACCAGCGATAACCTGATAAAGATACTGTTGGTGCGTATGTGGTGATTATGGTCACCTGTTTATGTGAGAAAAATTATCCTCGCACGCTCTATTGGTTCGCGGCTTGTCTTTTGCAGGTGTCAATTTTATGGGGGTTTAAATGATTAACCACAACCGCCAAGGGCAGTTATTTTAAGGAGGGTAAAGATGAATAAACAAAAGCATACGTCTGGACCATGGTTTATCAGCAATGAACTGGAAGGAATGGTGATGATTTTTGGAGGTCAAAGAGAAAAATATATTTGTAGGGTACAAATACATCAAACACCAAGAGCGTTTGGTATGCAAGAAGAAGACGAGCGTTTTGCCAACGCCCGTCTAATCTCCGCGGCTCCCGATCTGCTTGAGGCGTGTAAGTTTGCCTATAACGAAGGATGCGCCGGTAGAGCGTTAAAGAATTACAAGTTGCTTATGGATAAGTTAAAAGATGCGATTACAAAAGCGGAGGCCAACGATGAGAATAATTAAATTCAGAGCGTGGGATAAAGACGTGAAAGAAATGGAGATTGTCGGAGCTATTTACTGGGATGGGTATGGAAAAGTTATTACGTGTAATACGGAAGGTCACAAACACTATATGACTGAGCCAGACCAGTTTATTCTTATGCAATTTACCGGCCTCCTCGACAAGAACGGGAAAGAGATTTATGAGGGAGACCTACTTCAGTTTGATAATGATTCCAGTGTTTGTTTTGAAGTTTTTTATGATGCTGATGAGGCGAGATTTAATTGTTGTCGTGTTCATTATCACGGTAGCAGATGCGGTTGCTATATCCCAAAAATTGAAAGCAAGCATCTTTCCGTCATCGGCAACATCTACGAAAACCCGAAACTCTTGGAGGCCAACGATGAGTAAATTTAAAGTGGGGAATTGGGTCGAGTATATGTCTCATATGACCGAACTGGACAAAAAACTGTTTGTGATTGGAATGCATTATAAGATTAAAAAAATAAAGCGGCACTATATTTGGCTAGATGGATTAAAGCCGTGGGTGTACGAATACCAACTCAACAAAGTCTCGCCGAGGAAGGAAAAGAAGAAGCGCCCGGCGTTGTGGTTTACCTTAGAAAAAGGCCGAATCATTTTGCACGGGAGAAACGATTTTGTGATGTACACCCGCACGATCTACAGCACATCAGCAGGAAATCAGCAGTTGAAGCGTCTGGGAAAGGAATCAGGAATCGAGGTGAGGAAATGAAAGATTTACGCAAACAGATCGTTGACCTGACAGGAGAAGAGCCGGAGGACATTCTAGGCCCTGATTGGGAAGAGTACGCAGAGGATTATTTGGAAGATGAGCGGGAGAGGATGTTTGCGGATAAGTTTTGGAAGGAATAAATTTCGGCAACAATAAAGAAAGGGGAGAGAGATGGATGACAGAGGAGATATATTATCGTTGGAGGAAGTTAAAGCCCTTCCAGAAAAGCGCAAGGAAAAGTTTAGGGAAATACCTGAAAAAGATGTTCCAATGCTTCAAGGCATGAATAGGCATCAGCGACGGAAGTGGTATAAAGAAAATAAAGATTTTTTGAATAAGGTGAAGTAATCGTTCTTTGGCTGGGGTGGCTGAATAGGTAGACGCTAAAGATGGGTTAAAACATGATCCCCATCATGCAGGGTGACTATACGAGTACAAAGAGATGAAAGTTTTAAGCCTGACTCTCTGGCTCTCGTCAATTCCCTGCCCCCAGCTTTAATTAACTTAACCGAGAGGGAGGGGAGAAGATGGACACAACTAAAATCAAAGAGGCGGTTAGTGTTTGCAAAACGACAATATCCGGAAAGCATATAGACATCTTGGTAGACCTCGCAGAATCTGTGCTGTCGACCTCTGGGAAGATGCCGGAGAAGCATGTTTTAGTTTATAACGAAATAAATTTAAGTGAAGAAGAACAAGCATTAAGAAATGCTGGATTTAATGAAGCAATCGACTACTGTACCCTCGCCGCCGCTGGGAGGGAGTTGAGTAGGGAGGAATTGATGAAATTATTGCAGGGTTTTTTTCATTTAGGGCCGAATGCGTTTGTATACGGGTGTCACGAGAATGAAGAACTCGCAGAGGCCATCCTCAAGGCGCAGAAAGAGAGGGAGTGAGATGACCACCCTCGAAAAACTTGGAAAAGACCTCTGCCGTGAGTTTTGGGACGCAAGATACCCCAATAACAAAACTATAGCCAAGAAGGAATTTGAGTACCGAAGGAAAGAATGGATGTCGCTGGCGGAACATGTAATCAAGTTAGAGTTGGAAACAAGGAAGGATGAAAATGAAAAGCTGATTCGAGCCTTAATTGTAGCTGATTATGTAGATAAAAGAATAGCAGAACTCGAAAGACAGATGAAGGGTGTGAGAAAATGAAAAATAAAAAAGATGAAAGAATAAGAATAGATGTTCATATAAATCCATTGATTTATCAACAGGTTGACCCTAACCACATCGACGAATATATTGCTAGAGGTAGAAGAGGAATTGAATTGGCAGAAAAAGGAAACCGAGAAATCATAGATTGTGTTGAATCTTTAAAGCAGTGCGGAGGATACGGCGGACTAGGTGATTTTGCTTCTTATGAATATTGCATGTGGACTATAGAAAAAAGGCCTCCGATGGAGAAAAGACATAAGACATAAAAAAGAGGATCAATGAATACCAAGCAACCTGATATTGTTTTACACGGAAGAATACCAAGCAAAAAGAACAGCAAAAAAATCAAATGGTCGTTTCGGAAACGGAGGAAAGTAATCGTTCCGTCGGATAGTCATCTAATATGGCACGAGAATGCTACGATTCAAATATTGAAACAGTCTCCAAAAAAACATTGTGGCGACGTTAAAGGAATTGAAATGGCTTTTTGGATGCCGGATGACAGGGCCTCTGACCTCACCAATAAAGCGGAATCGGTGATGGATTTACTCGTCGACAATGATATACTGATAGATGACTCATGGCAGATCGTTCCGTATGTTCTATTAAAAGTGAGAGGTATTGATAGAAAGGATCCTCGGGTATTGATATGGATATCGTGAAACGCCTTTTTGATATCATTTTTTCAATGGTTATCCTTTTTGCGGCTTCCCCCATTTTTGTCATTACATCGTTAGCGATATGGATCGAGTCGAGAGGAACAGGGACAATTTTGTATAAATCTCGCAGGAGAGGGCGGCTTTGGGTTGAATTTGATATGTTTAAATTTAGATCAATGATCCCAGATGCAGAAAAATTTCAATCAGCCATCGCGCATTTGAATGAAGCGAGCGGCAAGCTCTTTAAGATACGCCGGGATCCAAGGATAACGCCGGTTGGCAAAATCATACGCAGATTGAGCATTGATGAATTGCCTCAAATCTTCAATGTACTGCGCGGAGAAATGAGCCTTGTGGGGCCCCGGCCTTTACCAGTAGACCAATTTGATTATAAAGACGACCGGCAGACGGCGCGTTTACTCGTTAGGCCAGGCATTACTGGTCTTTGGCAGATTCGCGGGAGGAGTGATGTGGGATTTGAAAGGATGCTTAAATTGGATCTTTTTTATATACAGCGCCGAACGCTAGCGATGGATATGTGGATACTGTGCAAAACTGTCCCAGCAGTGCTAAATGGACGCGGCGCATTTTAACTTTTTAAGGAGAATGTATGACAACAACGATAAAAAACGGAAGAGATGTGGATTGTAAAAAGTGCGCCAGGCCTGTTTATGCAATGGGCCTATGCGTATATCATTACGCGCGTTCTCGGGAACGGTTAAAGGAAAAAAAATGTAAACTATGTAGGAGAGGACATTATGCCAAAGGACTGTGTTACAAACATTATTTCCAGAGATATCGGAAAATCCAAAAACGAAAAAGAGAATGGGCAGTGTGAAGAATGTAGAAAAGGGCAGATGTGCCACGCAGGACAGCCCTGGATTGAACCTGACGGTGTATCATGCAAGGCGAATGCTGATTATGTCCTTTCGTGCATAAAAAACAATTATTGTTATTTTGAGAAAAAGAACTCATGGGATCAAAAACACAAAGACATCAACTGGGAAGAAACGGCAGTGTCGATGATTGCCTTTTTTGCCCTGTCCATCGTCGTCTTTTTAATGGCTGTCCTTGTTGTTACTCAATTTCGATTTTAAAGGAATTAGAAAAGACGTGGCCGGACATCATAAAAAAAGAATTGGGCGAGTCTTCTGTGTTGTGTTTAAAATCTAAACTAAAAAGGAGAATGCATGGAGATAATTCTGATATTCGCGTTTACGATCGCAATTTATTTTAGGACGATCTTTTACAGCATCATCGTAGACGACATTAAGGTCTATAACAACATCATCACCTACATGCGGCTTTGGAATCCTAAGCGCGGAGACAAGACCCTTCCCAAAACGTTAAAGACCATGGTAAAAGAATTTTTTAGAGAACTTGGAACGCGGACATATGGAGGCGGAACCTTTGGCCCTCATCCGTGGCTTGACCACATGCTTTGTATTTATACAACCGCGTGCCTCGGGGCATTGATCTATATGGTGTTTGGGTACAATCAGATTTCTTTCTTTGCGGCCTTACTTTATGTGGCAAACCCGGCAAATCATCAGGCGTCGATGTGGCTTAATGGAAGGCGCTACGCAATCTCGGCGATTTTGGTTATGCTGATGATGCTCTTTAAACCGTTTGGAATTGTGTTTTATCCGTGCACCTTTTTTTGGAATCACGCGCTTGCCTTTTTTGCTCCGATCCTATACATGGACATCGCTCCGTGGCTGCCTTTATTAATTGTCCCGGTCTTTCTTTGGAAAAGAAAAGAACTTTGCGTGAGGATAAAGGCTCGAATGGACAGAATCCTTTGTAAAGAGCAAAGAGTATTTGGGCCGGCCCGGATTATTATTATTGTTAAATCCTTTGGATTTTATTTTTTCAACATGCTCGCCCCCGGCAGAGTTCTCATAAACAATCCGAGCCTGTATTGGTGGGGAATCACAAAAGAAAAAAACGATCAATGCTACAGTTTCAATCTTGAGTTTTTAAAAGGATTGATCGCCGTAGGGCTATCGGCTTTTCTGATGTTTTATTTCACTGGGTACATGAGAATCATGTGGGTGTTCACTGTGCTATCAATACTGCAATGGTCGGCAATCACTTCTTCGGTACAGATTAACGCAGATCGGTATATGGCCGTTCCTATTGTATTCATGATGTTCTTCTTGTCCCATCTTATCAACATGCTTCCGTTCTCTGGGTATGTTTACGTGGGGATTGTTGTTTATTACGTCACCCAGCTTCATGTCTGCATGGTCATGTACAAAACAATTGACTGGTATCAACGATACCAAATGTTTTATGCCCCGCAGATTGCCAAGCCGCGATTTAACAGGATAGATTTTTACTTTAAGCAGGGCAGGTTTCTGACGGCATGGTACTTGATCGAAGAGGGATTACAGAACATGCCGAATGATTTTTTGTTGCTATATCAGGCTGGGGTGGCGCTTTCACAAATTGGAAACCTAAAGCAGGCCATTGAATTTATTGATCAGGCAGAAAAGAACATGTATTTAGGACAAGAGGTAGAGCAGAAAAGGATTCTCGACGATCTAAGAACTAAAATTACGAACAGGAGGATCGACATTGAGCGGACGAAAAAACAAGAAATTAAGAAAGCAAATCGTCACGGAGGCAAAAAGAAACGCTGATGAAATGCACAGATTTTTGTATAACAAAAGCTTCATGTATCGACTGAAGCTTGCATGGAGGGTTCTATGGAAAATACCACCGAAGAAATAGATCTTGTTGACTGTACCGGGCTTGACGCGGAGACGATCGCCTGCATTGATCAACAGCGCCTTGCCGAATATATTTTTTATGGAAAAAGAATAGGAGAGGTGTGGAGATCGGGGTTTATATTCACACTCTCAAAGCCGAAGCTCAGAAAGCCGTCAATCTTTATTCCTAAGCTTCGCCCCGGATCCATTTCTGTTGGGATGGCTAAACAATATATGGTTTGATTTTTTTAAACAGCCCTTTTGGGCTGATCCTTTTTTTCCACTTGCCAAAAAATACATAATTGCAGATCTCTGAGCAATACCACTTCTTTTTTGCGTTGATCTGGCCAAAGATCGTCGCAAACCCAAAGATGCCTAACCAGTCATATTTCTTTCCGCATTCTTCCTCACAGGTATGCACCATGTCCTCGATAGATCTAATCGGCTTGACATCGAAAACATCCCATCGATCCGGGTGAGAAAACAGATCTTCATCTTCGATCCACCTCGTCCCGGTAGATCCATCAGAATTTCTCGATGCGCTTGAGTACCACACCCATCGTCCTTGAAGAAAAAACCCGATCTCGCAGTGACTGTATGATCCGACGTTCTGATTGAACACGCCAGTCCACGCACAAATAAGCTTGCTCCAAATGCTCTTTGTGTCTTTGTAAAAAGCCAACTTTATCATAAGTCGTCCTTTCTTAAAACTCAACGCGAACGCCTGCCCGGATAGAGGCATCAAATCCTCCGCCGTTGCTATCTTGGCCAACCGTTCCCTCAGCGAACGGTATAAAGAACCGGGACGGCTTCTGAATGATGGTGAGCTTATCGACGTTCCCTTTGATCGTTGTCTGTTGTACGTTATTCTTCTTAAAAAATTTCTGATATACGCCAAGACAGATGACGAGAATGATGGCAATGCCGATCAAATGCCTTGTTGTTTTAATCCATGGCAAAATCTCAAAAAAGCTCTTAAAAAATTTTGCTATTGAAAACTTCTCAGACATACACGCCTCCTAAGGTTTTACCTTGCTCTGGGCTCATGAAATTTTTCTAATTTTTCTACGGCCCTATTTAGATGATTAACATCAGTTTTAAGCCCTCCCCATGCAATCGCAAATCCGAAAAGAGATAAAATTACGCCGACAAGAACGCCTCTCCACGTCCGTCCATCCCTAACATGATCTTTAAACTGTTTTAAAACTTCTGCGTGGGCCTTGCAATCTAGCGCTCCAATCGCTTTTGTTGTTTCGTCGACCTTTGTCTCAAGCTTATTAAACGCGCTTAAAAAAAGATCAGCGATCACCTTAACGTCTCCATTAAGGTTTTTTCTTCTCTCTTCTCCTTCGTATTTCATGGGTGTAATCTCCTTAGGTGTTAATCTATAAAACTACGTTACTTCTCATTCAGAGCGCTCCTTGACCAAATCAGTCTGCGCCAGTCGTCGGTATTTGAGTCAATATAATCAATCGCACCGTTAATTGTGCGCAGCGGCTGTGTCATTGGAAGGCCAACTCCGGCCACAATCCCGGCGTTAAGCAACACCTCCGCGGCGCCTCGGCCATACTCTTCGTTCTTAAATCGCCAGAGACTCCTCTTAAGTCCTTGAATAACAGAATCCGCCGGGCTGATAGATGGAGAATATCCGCGCGCTCCGCTTAAAACAAGATTTCCAACGATTGGCAACGCGGACACCGCGGATCCAGCCAAGGCATCAAACCATTGCAAAAATGCGTCCTCATCATCCGGATCTGGCAACGTGCCTCCGGTAGACGCCAGATAAATCAAGAACGACGACACTACGATTGACGAGACTTGGGCTATTGCCTTACCATATTCTTTGTTCGTAATGTTATTTGGGACGCCTTCGCGCAACATATTATAAATTGAATTTAATTGGTTCGTGAACATGAGCACCATACGCAGAAACTCATTATTTGTCCGATAAAGTTCAGGGAGGTCAATCATGCGCCCTTGGTTCTGTGTTTTGATATAGACCTCATGGGCGATCTTTCTGGCCTCTTCATCTCCAACGATCCTTCTTTGTGATTCATAGACGGCATCATAAGAAGCCAGAACCGTCCACTTGTCCATCAGCAAAATAAGGTCGAACGCGCTTTTGCCTAATTGATCGTGGGCGATCTGTAATCCACGAAAAATATCATTCTTCGCCAGCCGAGGATAATTACTCCGGAATTCATTAAGGTCTCTATCCATGACGCGATTTTTAATCGACGGATCGAGTTCGTAAATTTTGTTAATTAACTCGCCTCCGTTTACCGCAGACCACACCACATTGATTATGCTCTTATGAAGTTGTACAAGATTCGTCCACGGAAGGGCCAAGTGTGCCGATGGAAGTTGTTTGAGAGCCGAAACAACGTTAAATCCAAGATACGCCGTTCCCACCGCCTTGCGCATTACGCGCACTCTTTTTGATACAAAGTCAAGGCTGACTTTATTTATTCTTGGATTGATAGCGATATTGAAATAATCATCAAGAGCCGCCCACGCCTCTGCGCCATGATTATAAGTTACAGCGTTACGCAGGGCCTCGTCCCCTTTTATTCCGTTGATCATTTTTTGGATCTTTGCAAAATTGATAAAATGCTCCTGCGTCTCAATCGCGCGCAGTGCGTCACCCATGAAGTCAAGACTGATCGGTTGCTGATTGCGATCAGCGATTTCTTGCCGGCTGAATGTGAACCCCTTCGCGGCCCCTGTATAATCCACTCCGCCCATAGTTTTGAGATCGGCGTCTGCGATAAGATCCATCGCAAACTTTGCCTCCGGATCCGCCACCGCATCAAACCGAACCCGGAACATCGGGAAGTAATCCGACTCTTTTGGCATAACAACATTGAACGAGTCAGCCATCACCTGCCGGGCCTCTTCATATCTCTCCCCAACGATTTCTTTGACTTTATCGACAAATTTAACATAATTTGGGTGTTCTTTTTCAAGATATGTCGTGAATTTGTTGTACAAATCCTCGGGCATCTTGTTTCCAAAAACAATGGCCTTTCGGGCATGTTCGTTATTTCTTTGGGCGTACATAGCCATAATATCGTTCATCTGGAATGTCACGCCATCAATCGTGACCGATTGGCCAAGGTTGTGTTCACCAATCGCATCACCCAGCTTATTGTCTTTTGTTGCAATAAACTGACGAAAAACCTTCTTAATCGCGGTTGTTCTGTTAAATATTCCAGCAGTTTTAACGGTCTCCGAGTAATCAATCGAAGAATAGATCAAATCCTTACCATGCTTTCCAAAGATTCTATCAATCATTTCGATAGGCCGGATATTTGCCCTTCGGAACGCCGTGAAGCCCTCTCCTTTGCGTTTTCTTTCCTCATACGACCCAATCACCCCGGCATCCACTTCGCCCCCTGCTGCGCGTATCAGAGAGGCGCGCATGATCTCGCGCGCCATGGCTCGGTTATCCTGTCTACTTTTGAATGAAAGTTTGCCTTTTTCTTCCAAAAATGCTACTTTTCTTGCCAAATTAACGAGGTCTTCTGTCGTCATGTAACGAAGCGTCTTCTTGCGATCGGCCTTTTTCTCACCCAGGCGGTCGCGCATCTTGTCAATGAGCTCCTGATATTTTACGTCAAGCACGTTTTCCGGGTGCTTATAGGTCTTCAATATCCTCTTAACCGCTGCCCCGCGGATCATCGCAGATTCATAATCTTTGTAAATATTAGCGATCCTGTTCATTGCCACTGCGAAATTCTTTTCGTCAACGTTCTGAACAAGACTCAATGCCTTCCATCTAACACGGGTTGGCAACACCTTCCGGGCAATCTGGCCAAGGTGTGTTTTGATAGCCTGCAATTCATTGCGGCCTTCAAGCTTTCCCTGCTGAAACGCCGACAGCTTTTCCGTAAGATATTCGATTTCTGATTTTACAATTTTCCGGTTCGTCTCAGTTTGAATTTTTTCTTTAAGGGCCTCTTTTTCTATTCCAAGTTTTTTTATCTGATCGTTGATATCAATCAGATAATCCCGGAATGCCATATCAGAATCAAATCCGGCCTCGGAGGCAAGATCATCAAGAGTATTTCCTTCTTTCGATCGGTAATAAACCGGGAGCTCGTTATATTCTTCGTCGAGATATCCGTCTTTGTATCGCCTGATAGCTCTCTTAAATACAGACCGCTCTTGCTTCAAATAAGTCAAGGAATCATTCAAGATTTCCATTTCAGTCTTGAATGAAAGCTTTTTGTTTTTTATCTCATCAATTCTGTTCTTGATATTATCGAAGCGCTCTTGGCGCGTCATTGGCTTTTGTTCTCTGAGAGAGCTTTGTTCCCTTGCAATCCTCAGCGCATCATTCGCCAAACTAATCTGCTGTGTTAAATCGTTCATCTGAATTTCACGCGCTTCATTTATTCCAGTATCCGCCGCGTCTTCTTCCATAAGCTTTGCATTTTGTTCTTTCATCTGCAAGACGCGCTGTTCAAGTTGCCCGATCTTTTCTGAATTTCCTTGGATACTTTTACCGTAAGCATCGGAAGAATCATTGCCGGTGAATTGAGGGACGCCGTTCTCTAGCTCATCAAATATCATCGGCTTTTCAGGCATGTCTTTGGGAATAGGTTCTTTCCCTTCAACCCCGGCCATCCCGCGCTCTTCGCTCAACTTTGATATTCCACCAGCCAAACGACTCCCAAACATCGGTTGTCCGAGCGCCGTGACTTCGCTTACCATTTGAGGAGTGATGTAGAAACCTTTTTGGGATTGTAGAGATGTCAATTCTCTGGCCCCATGCTTGCCGGTTCCTTCGTGGAAGAATCCTAGGTTGATATTCTCAATCTTCCCGCCCCATTTATTGATATACTTCTCGGCCGTCTTTGGAAGAATTTCATCATAAAATTTCTTTGCCCATTCTCCGCCGACTTTGAGCTGATCGCCTTTTAATAAATGTCTGCCCGCGGCATCTTTCGGCTGTTCTAATAATTTCTTTCCTACGTCTTTTCCAAGATAAGAATCAATCTCGGCTTTATTGATGGTCTTCTTTATGACTTCATTGTTTTCCTTGTATGCGGTTAATATTCCCATTCCTTCACCTTGAGAAGGATAGTCAGTCCATCCGATAGAATCAACTTGCTTGCTCAAGTCATATCTATCCGCAGTCTGCTCGCCGGAAATGAACGCGACAAACTTATCCCCGCGCTCGACCGCCTGACGGATGATGTCTTTGAGTGCAAGCTCGTGCCATGTGTTTTTAAATGGGGCGCTAGGGACACCTTTGTTGAACTGATTTTTGCCAAAATCATCCCACATCTGTTGTTCTGTTTTTCCGTAATATTGAATAACATTGTTTTCGTCACGAATGTTCCAAACCCCAAGACCGTCTTTTTGTTGCTGTTCTGTAGGTTTCTCAATGCGCCATCCGTCAGGAAGTCTTCCTCTTCCATATCCTTGTTGTTTCCCCTCCCTATGCCAATCACTTTGAATTTCCTCGACGAATGTTCCTTTGTTGCCTTGTGCGTCGGTTCTCTGGTTCGTGCGGTGATGAACTAAGACGTTTGGCTCTTCCCAGTGGTGAGATTGATAATATTTTTTTCTCTCTTTTTGTGCTTTTGATAATTCAAATAAATGATTCTTTTCATAATCAGTCAACTCATCAATTTCAAATCCGCGCTGTCCATTTTTCTGATATTTATCTGAAAGGAACATCGTAAAATCATCATAGTCTTTTTTGGTTGGCTGATTTGATTCGTTTGGTACCGTCAGCAACGTCTCCTGATAATTCTCTCCGCCGGGAAGGGTGTATTGCGAATATTTGGTTAAATTATACCCGGTTGTTTTTTGGAGAACCCTTTCAATGGCGCTTTCTTTCGTCGGATATTGCGAAACAGGAAGTTGAATGACGTTGTCCGGGACTTTGATAATATGAAACGCCACTTCCCCAGTCTCTCCGTCTGCCCCGATTGTGATATTGCCATTTTTCTCGATGCCTTGATATTCCACTTCGTCGATTGTGTATTTTCTCTGCTCGTTAGATTTTATTACAGGATTAACCTGAACCTTATTCTGTTCAACATAATCAAGAATCTCTTGTTTGGTGAATTTGTCTTTTGATTTAAGAAACTCTTTAATGCCGCTAAACTCAATCTCTTCTTTTGACATGCCAGAATTTTCAATAGTCTTTAATGCCTGATCTCCAGAGACACTGTTAGGAATTTTATATTGAACAACTGCCAGAAGATTTGATTTCAACGGAGCGTCTTCTGGTGCCACACGAAGAGAATGCTGAACAGGACTCGCCTCAATCGACTCACGATAAAGCTGGGCCTCGACGGCGTCGTACATTCCTTGTTGCATGTCTTTATCTGTCAGGTCTTCTCTCGATAAAAGCTTTTTATTTTTAGCCAAAATATCGTCCCGGCGTCTTTGCATTTCAATAAGTTCGGCCATTGACGCGATCTTTCCGAACGCCTGTGCCTCGTCTGTTGTCTTAAATTTTGGAATTTCTCGAACAGAGGCCTGCCCTTTTGTCTTCTTTTGACGTTTTAAAAGCGCCTGTTTTGCATCATACAATTCTTTCGCCGCTTCAAAAACCTGATCGTTTGTTACAGATTCTAACGGCTTGCTGGTGGCCATTTCTTTTAATACGTCAAGAAAATTATTTTTTATTTCTTCTGTCGAAGTTCCGTTGTATTCTCCGGTCTTTTTAGACGCTAAGTATCTTTTATAAGTATCAATCAGCGCATCCTCTAAATTCGATCCTTGGATAGAATCCTCGGACATAGTCACGTCTTCTTCTGTCACAAGCAAATTATCCTCACTCACTCGTTTTGCAAAAATCTCTTCCAATAAATCAAGTTCGTCCTGCGTTGCGCCAGCTTCGTATCTTTCGTTGATAAACGTTTCAAGCGTATTCGTGTCTAATTCATTCAAACTGTTTTCGATATCTTCTCTGATTGACGCAAGGCCGGGTTCCTCTTCTTCTTGAGCGGTCTTATCCTCAAGTAAAGCGCGCGCCTCTTCTGCGCTCTTATTTTCAAGAAGCGCCGTTACTTCATGATCAATGTTTTTTACACCACTATCGATCTTCCGCCCTTCCTCGGTAAACTCGGCAATGGCTCCTTCGCGACCTTCGGCGATGACTTGCTCGATGTAGTGGGCATGCTCTTCTTTTGTTCCTGCCCAGTTGGGGATGCCCCCTTGCTCTTCAACGGCGTGGGCAAATTCATGGTAGATATCGGTTGCGTCGAAACCACGGAAGACGCGGATCTCTGACCATTGCTGTCCATCTCGGCCAGTATATGTCGTGTGAAGCCCCGCCCTAAAGAGTTGCCGGCCTGATTTAATTCGTTCATTGTAGCTCTCCTCTGTTTCCCCGTGCTGTCTAAGCACGATCTGGTCTTCTGGAAGATTCCAGTCCATAAAATGTTGTGTGTCTTCATATCTGATTCTACCAACACGCACGCCCAGCTTTTGTGCCAAATCCTCAATTTTTCTGATGGCCTTCTCATTGCCATCGCGCATAAGAATAGATTTCCTAATCTCTGTTTCACGTGAAACAATATCGTTGATCTCTACAATATCAGAGTCCTGTGTCGGGCCGTTCTGATCCATCATATTCTGTTTTGCCTGATCGATCGCGGATGCCTTTATGGCAGGAGACGGTTCTTCTCCCTCTTTTTGCTTAATCAATCCCTCATCAATATATTTTTGATAAACGTCATTCAAAATCTGCTGAGCGTCACCCGTGAGCAGTTTTCCTGTCACGGCGTCCATAACAACGGCCTGCTCTTTTACCATCTGACCAAACAGGTTCTTTTCCATTTCTTCAAGGTTCTGGGTAGCCGTCTTAGCCATCAGTTCGTTGGCTTTAAGCTTGGCTTGTTTTTGATTCATTCCGCCTGATTCAAGAATTTTCTGAACGCGGTTTCTCTGCATCGCGGCGAAAGAAAATCCTGTTATCCCGCCAACAATTGTTCCGATTGCTCCGGCATAAAGAGCAGACCCAACCATTTGCTTTGTACTTGCCTTTCCTTCCCACTCCCGACTTCCAAAGACGTATGAAATGGTGTCGCTAGATGCGCTCTGCAAAACCTCTTCTGTCCCATTAAGAATGGCGGTCAGTCCTCCTCTTATCAACCACGGCAATGTTAAATTCCAAGATAAATATGTGCTAACTGATTCTATGGCGCCTTCATTAAAACCAGAAAGCGCCGCGGCAAAAGTTGCCTTATGTATACCAACACCAGCTTCATCCATTTCTCTGAATTTCTGTCCCGCTTCTATAAGACCGAAATAAATAAGAGGAGAAAGCACGCCGCCAAAAACTAATAACGCGGCTGATTCAGCGTTTGATAAAAGACCAGAACCAACATCTTGTAGGACACGGTCAACATTGTCAATCGGGGTCGGAAACATTTTTTCAACCCAGTCTCTGTTCTTGTCTGTTAAAGCCCAAAGAGACTTGGCGATTGATCCTGAAATTTTATCATTCATCTCAACAAATTTTTTTTGATATTGATCAGCGCCTTCTGGAATTTCAAACATTCCCCCATAAATATCCTTTGCGATTTCGAGCGTTCTATCAATCGGTTCTTTTGATCGAGGATAAGACATTGATCCAAATATCGGAACAGACTGTCCCGCTTCTTCTGTTAGCGCGTTTCTTACAAACAAAGCCGTCGTATTTCCCATGAATGTGGGGGAGTTCTGCATAATGCTTTTTGTCACGCCAATGAAGGGATGCTTTACTTTCGACCACCAACCCGAATTAAATTTTGCTTTTTCGAGGCCGGACACGGAAATAAAATCAGGCTCGACCGACTGGCTTTGCAAAGGCAAAAGGATATCGTTTGGATTCGGTTCGCTGTTTATTACGTCTGAATATAGTTTCATTTTTATTTGATTCCCTCTTTGAAATCTATTAACGGCTCGCCATAACTGTACCCAACAACTTTAAACGATGAACCGTCCGGTGAGGTAACATATTCAAACCCGTCATCTTCGTTTTTCTGAATGTTGTACCTTTTCTTGGCAATCTCGGCGCTGAATGCTCTGCGCACTTCTTCTGCTTTTGATTGAAGCACTTTAAGCTCATTGGCGTTTTTAATCGGTTGCAATTTATTCCCGCCGGTAAGCGTTACCAGCTCTGCAAACATCTTATAAACCAAATCATTCGCCATTGTCTCTTTCGTTCCTTCGGTCTGCAATTCTTGGACACGCACTTTCTTTGCGAAGTTCTCCATATTTGTCAACTCTGATAAATAAGGAGTAGAATATTTCACAAAGTTTTTATTCTGCGTCGTCGTGGCTTCAAATAATTTATTAAACATCGACAGCATATCGTCGTCGACGTTTCCATTTGTTCGTTCGTCGATAATTCGCGCACGAAGTTTCAAGACATCGTCGAATTTCCCCTGACCCGATTTCTTCTTTAAGTCGCCCTCTTTGATCGTCCCGAAGATTTTTGAAAACTCGGAAAGCATTTCATATCCGACGTTGGTGTCTGCCGTTCCAAAAACGGCCTTCTGGCTTTCAATCATTTTCTTATACCCGTTATACATTTTCTCGTCGAGCTGAAACGGGTTTTGATCGCGCAAGGTGTTAAGTTTGCTCATCGTGAGTTCGCCGGAAACCGCCAGAGACTTGAGATTGTCGTCAAGCGAGTTCTTTGCCAATACGGCCTGAAAATTATTAACTGCCTGTTGTTTGTCGAAGATGGCAATCATTGACTGCTTCTTTTCTTCGTAATACGGCCCAAGGTCTTTCTTCGCCTGCTCAAGAACGGTGAACGCCTTGATCCCGGAGGCGTCTTCAACAAACGCCGACTGAATAGCCGTATCAACGGCCTTGTTGATATAGCTTTGAGCAAAGGCGTTCTTTGCTGTGCTGTCGATAATTCCTTTTGATGCCGCGTATTCATCGCTCGTTTTTCTAATTGATTGCAGTAAATTAGGGAGCCCGCCGTTCGTTGCAAAGGTTGCATCGTTGTTTGTCAATGCATCCATCTCAGATTCATAGGCCACCTGGGTGATCATGTTGTCTTGTTTGACCTCATGGCTGATGATGTTGTTTCTTACGGATGCCGTGAACCGCCCGGAAGACTCAATAATGCTGTTTCTCATTTCATCCGTTGGAGCCAAGGCAAGCATCTTTTTGACCTGTTCTTGAGACCATCGGTCAAACTCTTCTGTGGCCCCAAGGGCGGAAGCGCCTTCGCGCAAAAGTATTCCCTTTTTGCGTTTTATCTTCTGCCCGTCTTTGACGTAATACTCTTCTCCCTGATCAAAGAGTTTGTCGTTGACAGACCTTCGATAATTGGCGTCCTGATCAAGCATGTACCTATCATTACGATCTTTTTGTTTTTGAAGCGCCCGGCCTTGAAGCACCTGTGCGAAAGACCCAACGGCCTCGCCCATATTCCCTTGCGCCTGAGCGATGTTCTCCCCAAATGCACCCCTGATGGGAGAAAGTGGTTGTGGCGTAGGAACTTCGCCGGCCTGAGGCATTACCTGACGCGGTTGTACTTTTATAACCATGAGAATCTCCTTAAATGAATGCCTTTGTGCTTTGACCAAGGATCTGGCTTTGTGTAGACCCGAAAAGTTTTGTCCCAAAGATGCCGGTGCCCGGAACGTTTCCAGAGCTAACCTTGCTGAACACGCCAGCGTTTCCGAACGTCATTGCGGATCCCAAGAGGGAGGCCCCAGTTTTAAGATATGTCGCCGTCGCGTTCATCTTCCCGGCCTTTCTGGCGTTGGCGCCCGCGTACCGGGCCTGTTCGGCCTGACTTTTGAGAGCCCAATTCTTATATTTGGCATCCGTCTGAACGCCCCACGTCTTAACATCAGCATTGTATCGAACCGACAACTCATCAAGACGCTGGGTGTCTTTTGTTGATGCGACAATGTCTTGAGACGATACTGATGAAATATCCATCCCCTGAGCAACCATCTGGGATATCTGTGACGCTGATAATTGAGCCTGTTCTTTCTTGAGTTGCTTTCCAGTCTCTTTTGCTTCGTCTTGAATCATACGCGCTTGAAGATCGCCTGATTTGATCGCCTGTTCGGCTTCCTGCTCATTCTGCCGGGCAATGTAGTCGTAATAATTTCCCTGTGCTATTCCTTCGGCCCGTTGCGCCCGGCCCTGAGAATATCCAGAGTAAGCCGTAAGAGCCATTGAAGAAACGGCTAAGATTGTGGCGGGTTCGCAGATGGGGCACCTCCTATTTTGTGACAGACATTGACGATATTGTAATCATAGCTATAATAAACTTATGACACATAAAGTTTGGATGCCTGTCTATAATTTTAAAAATATATATGAAGTATCTTCCGAAGGAGAAATCCGCAGAATTAAAACAGGAAAAATTCTTTCTCCAAGAATCTCTACAGTTCCCAAGAAAGGAAAAAAAGTATATGCAAGCGTTGCTCTTTATAAATGGATTAATGGAGAACTGAAAAGGCACCCGCTTCTTATCCACACAATTGTCGCGCGAGCATTTATTGGCAAAAAACCAATAGGATTTCAAGTGAACCATAAAGATGGAGTTAAGCTTAATAATTACGCTTCCAATCTTGAATATGTTACTCAAAAAGAAAACATGAGACATGCGAGAGAACTCGGTCTTATAAAACCTCATATTGGCGTAATGGGGTCTAAAAGTAATCTTTCTAAATTGACTGACAAAGACGTCCTTAAAATAAGAAAAGAACGAGCATGTGGGGCCAAGATTGCTTTCCTTGCAGAAAAGTACGATGTATGTTTTGCAAATACCATGCTGATTGTTCATAGAAAAACATGGCGTCATATTTAAGCCCCTCTTTTAAAATAAAAATATCTGAATAGCAATCCGTCTTTTCCGTATGGCTGTGGATCTTCAATTATCGCGCCACAAATCCGTAACCACTTAATTGATTGCGCGTTCCTATCATCAACGAAATTGTACAAATACGGACGGAACATCAGCATCATGTCAATAAAGTGGCGGCTGTTTTTAACAAACCGCCTTCCTATCTTTTCAAGATCGTCAGATGCCAAAAACCACACTGAACCGCGCGCTCCAATCATAGCCACCGGGGCGACGCCAAACATTCCAATCGGATTCCCATTTACAATCGTCAATGAAAATATTGATTCATCAAACGATTTTCTTAATGCTTCATATGGCGCATGGTGTCCGCTCGCCCACACTTCATCAACATCGCTCTGTCTCAGCCTGTCCTTCAAATAATCAACGTCTTCCATTACAGACCTTCTTACCACGATGCCATCTTTGTCATAAACTCTATCTAGTTCTTCCACCTATTTCCACCTCTGGTATGATAGCACCAATTGTCACAGGTAAAGGATCCGATTGTCTAAAAAATACATGTCCGTCTTCGCCGTACTGTCCACCAAGCGGCTGGCGAATATCTCCGGTAAAAAGATCGTCATCGGCAATATTGACACCAGACCCCTGTCGAACGGCTTCGGCAGTAAACGCTTCCCACAAATCATTTTCATCTGGGCCGATAAACCCACCGCGGGAATCCTTAAACGAAAACGTCACGTTACTAATTTTTTTACGTTTCGATTGGACAGTGCCTTCTTCTTGCTGGACTTCTACGCTCAGAGTTTCAAGATCGGAATAGAACGGGAGACCAATATGCACCAACGAATATGTGGAGCTTACGTTCACCGTCCCGTCATCAACGATCTGCTGAGGCAAGACCGCGCCGTTGGCATAAATAGAGACCATTTGTCCTTCAAGATGCGATAAATCCGGCTGACTTGACACGACCTGCCCTGCATATCCGCACGGGATTTCGACATAATC
>Ga0265297_10002380_pt1 | contig 38496 bp, 58 predicted proteins | sample Munlanlwell13791_FD_192502 | JGI IMG/M metagenome (GOLD analysis project Ga0265297, IMG submission 192502) | Leachate microbial communities from a municipal landfill in Southern Ontario, Canada - Leachate well 137-91 | ecosystem: Engineered > Solid waste > Landfill > Unclassified | place...
ATGATGATGAATTATGAAAGAGACAACTGGAAGCAAAGAGTAGAAGCACTAGAGATAGCCAACGGCAATCTTGATAAGCGTGTAAAACTACACTGCAAAGAGGTTGTTAAATTACAGGCAGAGATAGCTAAACTCAAAAAGTATGACATTAGACAGTGGATACCAAAGGGAAAGTGGTGTAGTGGATGCGTGTTTAGCAACGAAAATGAGTGGTGTGATTTACTGCTAGACCCTTTACACAGCGGTGGTAAACTCCCTTCCTGTCCAAAACCTTATGTAGAGGAGAAAGTATGAGCACTGAGGTTGAACTATACCGAAAAGCAATTGACCTTTGGGGGATAGACAGCCAGTTTAGCATGCTTTTGGAAGAATGTTGTGAACTCATACACGCCATTCACCGTGAACGGCGTGGCAAGGATACCACAGAGCACGTAGCTGAGGAAATGGCTGATGTGAGTATTTGTATTGAGCAACTCAAAACCCAATTCCCTGAGTCTTTCGCGAGGATACGGCAGGAGAAACTAAACCGATTGGAGAGACTGATTGCCGCCCATTCAGGGGAGAAGTTATGACCTCCCGCCGTGTGAAAGAGGTGCGGGCTTCCGGCGTCAAGCTCACAGAGCGCGAGTTTACCAGCCAGGTATCACAACTTGCAAGGACGCTGGGCTATCAGGTATATCACCCATGGCTTAGCATACACTCAGAGCGCGGCTTCCCTGACCTGGTTATTTGGAAGTACCGCCGCTTTATTCTGGCAGAACTAAAAACAGACACCGGCAAACTGTCGCCGGCGCAGGAAGAGAAACTTGAAGGCCTGAAAGAGTGCGGGTTGGTGGAAGTTTATATCTGGCGTCCTGCACAGTGGGATGAGATAGTCGAAATACTGACAAGGGGTTAAAAAATAAGGAGGTAAAAATGATTAAGGACAATATACAGAATAATGAGCTGTGGAGTAAAAAAGACTTAAAAATTATTGAGGATATTGTAAAGAACAGGGGAGAGAGGGTTTTTACGCAGGAATCACAGGAAGAATTACAGAAGCAATATTTTCCGAATAGAAGCGTTAAAGCAATCGATAATAAAATAATCTTGGCTAGAAAGAAATTAAATATTAGAATTAAAAAACCGAGAGCTGATAAACAGATTGCCCCAAAAGAAGCAATGCTTACTCCAGAAAGAGTATGGCAATGTGTGTTGGAATGGCATGCCAAGGCGGAAGGACGAGACGAAAAAGCCATAATATTAGCCAACACCAATCGCAAACTTGAGGAAGTATTGGCAGAGAATAAACAGTTAAAAACAAAACTTGAGGCAGCTGAGGCGAAGTGTGCCAGACTGAGTTTAGAAAACGACCATAAGGACAATATCATAGCGACACAACAGTTGGCCGTGAGGGGGATAGCTATTTCATACGGAGATTGAAAATGCCAGAAGAAAAATTAACCTTTAAACCCTATCTAGGTGAGAATATTTGAACTCCGTCACCTTGAAGGCAATCGAGAAGCAGCTTGATATTGTCAGAGCTTCAAAGGACGGATGCGGTGAGGTGACGATCCAGATTGTCAAAGGGCGGATAGTCAGGGTAAAAATGCAACTCAGTTTTAACATGGAGGAAGATTTAGCCGAAGTTTCCTAACTAAATAATTCAGGCCGCAGGCATAATTTGCCAAGCCGAGTCGACTAGAGCAAGACGCTCAGTGATTCGGCTTTTTGTTTATAGGAGGGAAAATGCCAAAAGGTCGCATAAAGGGAAGTCATAACAAGCCGAAGCCGAAAGTAGCTGTACGCAGAAATCGTACAGCTGGTAAATGCAAGAGCTGCCACCAGCCGTTAGCAGGCTCACCATGGGGCAAGAAAATAATCTACAAGTGCCTTAACTGGCAGTGCCCTAAATACCGCTGTCCTGTGCCATCCTGTGAGGTGCGGAATGTATAACCGCCTGTGGGACTGCCTCAACCCTGACGACAAAATAATACTCATGCTCTACCAGCGGGCCAATCACAAAAAACACTGGATGCCGCCGGAAGAACTGCAAAGGTCGTCAGTAAAAGTATATTTCTCAGGAAATAATGAGCCGGATCCGGAAACGGTGCGGGTAATGACCGCCACACCGGGACAGGTTCGACACTGGCCGCAGGAGAAAAAGGGTTGAGTCAGGCTATATGCCGGCAATGTGGTGCTGTTTGGGACGAGTGCATATGCTCATCCTGGCCACTTCAGCTAATTGTCTATTCTCGCCATCAGGTGTTTTGCATCCTGCATAATTACTGCAATCTGCCGGTGAGCGACGATCCACAGACCGAGTTGGTGCAGAAGTCACGCAATATCAGCGCTGCTTTTGAGAGTGTGTCTTGTGTGATAGCGGAGATTGAGGCACGGCTGGCGATGTGCGGCGAAGCAGGCGAAGCATTGGTAGACGAGGCGCCACAGGTGGACACAATAGAGCAGTTAAGCAGACCGGCCCGGAGAGCGCTTAATTATTGCTCCGGGTGGCGAAGGCGCAAGGAAAGTTACAAAAAGTGGTGCTGGGAAACTGAGAACACTCGTAAACAAAAAGGGATAAAACAGCCCTTATGCTCTTGACAGTTTATGCGTAACATTGACATTTTACGAACAACTGGTCTAAGATTGTAAGTATAGGGTCGGAAAGTCTGCAAAGACGCCGGCTCTTTTCTATGGTAGAGAGTGCCGCGAGTTGGAGCAATGGTAGCTCACTGGGCCCATAACCCAGAGCCAGCAGTTCGAATCTGCTACTCGCTACCAATCCCCCAGCGTCACTGACAAAGTTGCTTTATTTTGTGACTGATTTTCTTCTGCCATTCTTTCTCTTTTTCTCTTAGCCGCCTGTTTCTCCTCCCGCGGGTGTGGGGTACTCTGTATACGGAGTCTAAAATCCCTTCGTGGCGGTGTCGAGCCAGACCACCAGCCCGCGAACTATTACCAGCGCCCGCCCGGTGTTTTCTCTTTCCACTGGGCGGGACAATTTTAACGAGGCACAAATCACGAAATAAAAATACAGGGAAATCACTATGTTTTCTAAGGGGAATCAATTTGCGGCAAAAAAAGGCGAGGTTCGTAATCCTCGCGGCAGGCCGTCTAATGGCGATTGCCTAACAAGTCTGCTCAAAGCCTATCTCAAAAAGAAGCACATTAACGGCGTTACCAATAAGGACATGATAGCGCAGGCTTTAATTGACGCAGCTGTGAGAGGCAACCTGAAGGCTATCGAGATGGTTTTGAATTATACCGATGGCAAACCTAAGGAATCAGTTGACGTAACCTCAAACGGCCAGCCTATCTCCAAGCCCGTCTTTGTCGTGGCCGACACTGGCACACAGAAGGCGGCTGAGGCTATTATCAGCGAGGCAAGGTAATGTGGAATATAAACTCACCACAATATACCGACATAACGCCGAGGCATATCTTGCCAGACCTCAATACCGCCGCGCTCTGAATGAGGGCGGTACATCATCCAGCAAGACAATCTCCATCCTGCAGCTTTTAATCCATATTAATCAAAGAGTTAAGGTGCCTTTTCTCACCTCGGTTGTCAGCGAGTCGCTACCCCACCTCAAAAGAGGCTGTATTAGAGACTTCCGCAACATCCTGGGTGATGATTTTAACTCTGCTCACTGGAATGCGACTGACCACATCTATACTTGGCCTGACGCGGGGCAGATCGAGTTCTTTGGTGCCGATGAATCAGCTAAGCTGCGTGGTGGCAGAAGGCAATTACTATTCTGCAACGAGTTAAACAATATCCCTTACGAAGCCTTCAAAGAGCTGGACATACGCACGGAGATATTTACCTGGGCTGACTGGAACCCGGTTAGTGAGTTTTACGCACACGAGTATTTAATCGACAAACCTGAGAATTTTTATATCCACTCAACATACCGCGATGCGTTGTGGGTATTGCCTGAGTCCATCGTCAAGAACATCGAATCCAACAAGAACACCGATCCGAATTGGTGGAATGTTTACGGCCTGGGGCGCATAGGTAAAATCGAGGGGCTGGTCTATCCGTACTTCGAGCAAGTAGAACAACTGCCGGCAGGCAATGCTTTTTACGGTATGGACTTCGGATACTCCAACGATCCGACCGCGCTGGTCCGGAATGTTATTTTGGGGGACTCACTCTATTCAGAAGAGCTAATTTATGAGGCAGGTCTGACCAATGACGCCATAGCGCATCGCATGGAAGAGTTGGGAATCAGAAAACATTATGATGAAATATTTGCCGACGCAGCCGAACCCAAGTCCATAGAAGAGATTCACAAGTTCGGATACAACGTTAAAGCCTGCCCGAAAGGCGCTGACTCGGTGGAATTCGGCCATCAAAAACTCAGGCAGTATAAACAACACTGGACTAAATCCAGCCTGAATTGTATCAAAGAGCAGCGAAACTTCAGGTACATTCCTGACAAAGACGGCAAGCTCACAGCCAAAACAACGCACCAATTCAGTCATGGCATGGATAGCAGAAGATACGGCGTTTTGGGTTTAACGGGCGGAACTAAATTCGGCATCCTGGTTACATAGAGGTGGTTATGCAACTACCAACGATATTCAGACAAAAACCAAAAGCAACAGAAGGTTATCGGCTTGGCTCTGGCATGTTTGACATGGCTATCCCGCCGGGTATGAACTACCAGTCTTATCTTGATGCTTATGGCAACGTGGGGTGGTTATTCGGCGCTGTGTCGGTTATCGCTAGTTCTGTGGCGGAAGCGGGCTGGCATTTATACCAACTCAAAGCTGGCGAGAGAGTGGAATTATTTGAACATCCTGCCCTGGAGCTTTTAAAGAAAGTCAACCCATTTCAGACCCGCTATGAGTTTTTCCAACTGCTGGTGATGTATCGCAAGTTGGTGGGAGATAGTTTTATCACCTTGAATTATAACCGCATGGGATATCCAGCCGAGATGTGGCTGGCCTCGCCTTCGTTTATGAAGGTCATTCCTCATCCGACAGAGTTTATTTCACACTATGAGTTTGAGCGTGGTGCCAATAAGGTTCGCTTTGAATGTAACGAAGTCATACGTATCAAAGACCCTAACCCGTCCAATCCTTTAGCTGGGTTAGGTGCAGCTCAGAGTATAGGACTCGACCTGGACTCTGAAAAGAACGCAGCCAGATACCAGAATAAGCTATTTTACAACGACGGTAGACCGGGCTTGATTCTTTCCATCGAAGATAGCGACCCCGGGCCGGAAGCCAAAAAGGAACTCGAACTCTATTGGAACCAAAAGTTTCGCGGTGTCTCTAACGCTTACAAGACCGCCTTCCTGTTTGGCAAGGTAACACCCCACATGATAGCCCTATCCACAAAGGATATGGACTTCAAAGAACTCAGGCGCTATTCCCGCGAAACCATACTGGGTGCTTATCATATACCCGCTTCAATCATGGGCATAACTGAGAATGTCAACAGAGCCAATGCCGAAGCAGGCGAATACACCTTTGCCAAGAGAGTTATCAAGCCTGAACTGACACAAATCAGGGAAGCCTTGAATGAGCAACTTTGCCCCCTGTTTGGTAGCGATATCGAGTTCGACTTTGACGACCCGGTGCCGGCCAACAGAGAGCAGATAGTTAGCGAAACCATGCAGGCGGTTGCTGGCGGCGTGATAACACGCGAAGAAGCCCGCTTGAATCTTGGTTATGACCCCGAACCTGATGGCGGCACGTTCTTGATGCCTTTTAGTGTTACACCTGTCTCAGTAGGCGAGGTGGCCAGCAACCCAAAAGCGCTGAAACATAAATTCTACTCCGACCAGCAGAAAGAAGCCATGTGGCGCTCTTATGTTGGGCAGGCAGAGAAAGACGAGGACAAATTCAAGTCTGTCCTCAAAAAACTATTCACTGACCAAGCCAAAGAGGTAATCTCGAACATAGAGTCATGGCGTGACGGCACATTCAACGAGACTGAGGCTAACGAGCAGTTCCAAAAAGCGCTTACTCCGGCTATTGAGCAGTCATTTAAAACCGGCTGGGCATTTGCCGATTCAACTACACGCAGGCCACTGAAAGCCGATGTGGCGCCACTGACTAATCCCTTGGTGTTAGAGTGGATAATAAACCACGCCTTTGAGCTGGCCAGGGGCCTTAACGACACATCAATCAAAGAATTACGGGTATTGCTGGCAGAGGGTTACGCCCTGGGTGAGTCGATTCCGCAACTAACGCAGCGCATCGAGGGTTATTTCACACTATCCGCATCAAGCAGGGCCGAGATGATAGCACGCACCGAAACTATTAATGCCTCGAATAAGGGCGCTGAGGAACTTTATCGCTCCGAGGGTGTCCAGAAGGTTGAGTGGTACACGGCTTTGGGTGATGAGCGCACCTGTGAAGAATGCGGGGCTTTGCACGGCAATATATATCCTATTTCAGAGGGGCCAAGACCAGCTCTACACCCGAATTGCCGCTGTGTAATATTTGCTTACTTAGACTAAATAACTGTCAAATCATGCACGAAGCCGCTCTAAATGGGCGGCTTAACTATTTCAGGAGGTTAGAGTGTCTACTACTTTTATGCTCAATAAGATTATTACCTGCGAAGTCAAAGAAGTTGCTCCGCGTGTCCTCGAGTTTATCGGCTCTACAGAATCCAAAGACAGGCAGACCGATATTATCAAAGCCTCAGGATGGGTGCTGGACAATTACAACAAAAATCCAGTGTTCATGTGGGCTCACGACTATTCGCAACCCCCTATCGGCAAAGCGGTGAAGGTGTGGATACAGGACAAAAAACTCATGTTCCATATCGAGTTTGCAGATAAAGATACTTACGAATTCGCCGATACTATCTATCGGCTTTACAAAGGCGGCTTCCTGCGGGCTGTGTCTGTCGGCTTTACGCCTCGTAACTGGGAGGGTAAGACAGGTGAAAACGACACGCCAAGGTGGGGAGGCAATGTATTCACTGAGCAGGAGCTGCTGGAATTATCCGCCTGCCCGGTACCGGCTAATCCTGACGCGCTGGAATCAGCGAAACAAAAGAGAATCATAAACGCCAAAGAGTTCAGGGCACTAAAGGCTCTTAACGACCTGATGCTAGAAGAAGAACATGACAAGGTAGAGCCAGAGATTAAACACGAACCAAAACCAGTCAGCCAGGAAGCCTTAAAAGATGAAATGGATTACTGCATCTCTATATTGAATGAGGTGGGTATATCCGAAATTACCAGGGGTATGGCTCTCAAACTGCATGAAACACTTAGTCGCTTGACAGGCTGCGACAAGCCTGAAGATATAAAGTCCGGTATCCAATTACTCGATAGTGATGGGACTGTTATTAACCTGACAAATGTCCCTGTCGCTGACATGACCGAGCCACAACCTGCCGAATCCCTGTCTGAGCAGGATAAACACATGGTGGCAGAATTAATAGCACAAACGATAGACAGGGTAATAAAAAATAGGAGTAAATAAATGCCTTTAACTAAAGAAGACTTGGAACAGATCGGCGGCATAGCTGCAGAAGCCGCAACTAAAGCCATGTCCGATCCTGTTCGCAAATTCACCCCGGCTGTCGGAGTCACTATGGACGAGATGGACAAAAAGATATCCGACCCAAGGGGCGGGTTTAAGTCCTTTGGCCATTACCTGACGGACCTGGTAAAGGTAGAGACAGACAATCATCCTAGCGAAGCACTGCTCAACTGGAAGACTGTCTGCAAGACTGCCGGGTACATGGAAGAGGGCGACCTTGCACAAGGCGGATATACCGTTCCTGAGGAATTCTCAAATAAAATCATAGAGAAGTCCCTCGAAGAGTCGATTGTTAAGCCACGGGCGCAGTTTCAGCCCATGGCCTCAAACCGCATCACCATTCCTGCTGACGTAGATACAGACCACAGTTCGAACTACTTCGGCGGAATCACACTGTATAGACCAGGAGAGGGCGGGCTAAAGACTGCTAAAAACCCGACGTTCGAAAAGATAGCGCTTACCCTGCATAAATTAGTCGGGTTATGCCATGTAACCGATGAACTTTTAGAGGATAGCGCCATCGCGCTGGAAGCTAACCTGACCCGCAAATTCTCGCAGTCGATTGCTTTTGTTGAAGATGATGACTATCTAAACGGCACTGGCGCTAATATGCCGCTGGGTGCTCTCCATTCAAGCAACCCCAGCATAGTCACTGTTACTGCCGTTACCGGGCAGGGTGCGTCTACTGTTATAGCAGAGAACATCATGGGCATATGGGCGCGCATGTACCCGCAGGGTCGGAATAAGGCCATCTGGCTGGCCAACCCCGACTGCACTACACAACTAATGTCTATGGTACTGCCTGTTGGTACAGGCGGTGTTCCTATCTGGATGCCCGCTGGCGGGCTGGCCAATTCACCTTACGAAACATTAATGGGTAGACCTCTTATCTATACCGAGAAATGCCAGGCGATAGGTACAGCCGGGGACATCGCGCTATGCGACTTCTCCCAGTACATCATCGGTGGCAGGGCCGGAAATAGCGGAATCAAGTTTGCGACCTCAATGCACTTCAAGTTCGACTACGATGAGCAATCATTCCGCTTCGTCTTGAGATATGACGGCTCACCCACATGGACCTCAACCTTAACCCCCAAACGGGGCAGCAACACCTACTCTCCGTTCGTCGTGCTGTCCTCGACCAGAACCTAGTAAACGGAGGATATAAGAGATGTTCAGTCAAGAAAACGGGATTATTCAATTAGTGGTATCAGGTTACGACTCCAATGCAGCTGTAGAATTCGAAAGCTTTCAGATGAAGGGTTACGACGAATGCTGTATTGCTATCATGTTCAGTGATTCGCTAACAGGCGATAATGTTCTGACTGTTGAATGCGGTGCTACCGATTCGGCAGATACCTCAGACATGACCTTCCACTACAGACTCGGTAGCGCGGTAAACCAACTCACCAGTGCAGATGTCTATGCTGCCGATGCAACAGCATCGACACTTTCACTCGTTGCAGCCACCTATCAGGGCAAGACTTTACTGATAGAGTTCAATGCAGAAGACCTGCCTACTTCCGGCACGACTGTCTACGACTGGGTAACAGTTGACCTAGACGGAGCCGCTACTGGCACGTCTTTGATTTCTGCAGTGGCCATTCTTTCTAAACCCCGCATCGCTAAGGCAGTAATGCCAACTGCGATTAGCTAAGATGAACGCAATTAAAGAAGGGGAGACTAAAAATCTCCCCTTTCCCATTAGAGACACAATGCTTCATTCACCCCCTAAATCTAAAACTAGAGGGCGAACCACGCCAAATAAGCGCAACAAAAAGCGCATGGAGGAATTAAATGCCTGCAACACAAGTTGCTTCAAGATGGTCTAGTGGTAACCTTATATTCCACGAAAAAAACTATATGAGTGATGCCTATAATGTGCTCACCCTGGCTCCTGGCGCTGTTTCTGTAGGCAACGCTTCAAATGATGTAGATTTTACCGTCTACACCACAGGTTCAGGCTACTTCAAGATTGACTATGGTGCCGCTACGATGACGGTATCTGGGGTTGATGTAACGGTAACCGGAGACCTGACAATCGGCACTGAGGATTTAGCCCTCGGTGATAGCTGCTCCCTTGAATTTGGGGATGCTGCGGACGTTGCAATCACATGGAACGCTACTAACTTAGCAATAATCCCCGCAGCAGATAATACAGGCGAGGTCCAGTTTGGTAATGACGGCACCAAGTCCATGAATGTCCGGTTCTATGGTGCGACGGCTAACTACAACGTGCTGTGGGACATGGACGGTGGCACTAACGGCTCATGGCTGTTCGGTGCTGATACCTATGGTGTGACCGTATCCATGTACGGTATCACCACAGGGTGCGGCGTCTTCTGGGTTCCAAGTGGCGACTCCAATAATGGCACTCTTTCCCTCGGCGCTTCCGGGGGCTCTAAGGGTGTTGACCTGTATGCCTATGGCGCAACCAACGGCAACTACCTGCAATGGGACCAGTCGGCTAATAAACTGCTACTGGTCGGTACCTCATCTGTTCTGGATATTTCAGGTACAACCGCATCAACCTCAACAAGCTCTGGTGCCGTAATAATTGATGGTGGTGTCGGTATAGCCGGAGCCCTGTTTGGAACTACAGTCGGTTTATCCGGTGCGCTTACCGTTACCCCAACTGCCGCCGGCACATTCCTCGACTTTGTGCTGGAGACTGAATGGGTATCGGGAACCTTAATTAACGCTGACTTTGCCGGCTCTACTACCCTTACAGGTGCTGTTGTCGGTGTTAATCTCGACTTCGGAACTAATATTGTCGTTACCTCGGAGCAGTCGGTTAAGGCTCTTGATATTAACCTGCCTCAAATGACGGTTGATGCTGCAAGCCCGACTGTAAAGGGTATCGAAATTACGGCCACTGGTGCGATTGCACAAACTACAAGTGGCACAACCACCTGGAATGGCATCGACATAACCATGCCGAATACCACCCAAACGGCTGGTACAGTTACCGTAAATGGCATCAAGGTAACTTCCGGCACCGTTACTTCTGGAACGCAAAACTGTATCAACATTGCCTCTACCGCGCTCTCTAATGGCATTGCCTTTACAGGAACGGTGGCTAAAGGTATCAACTTCGCTGGTGCAACCCCTGCCTTTGCTGATGACGATGATGCCTTTATTGCCATCGGCACATGGAACGATGCCTTTACCGTCACTGGGCAGACGGCACATTTCGTGCCCATTCAGGTAAATCTTTTAAGTTCTTCAACCACAGCGCACGATATTGCCGCCGCGAGGTTCCGTGTAAACACCGGCGCAGCTAATACCGCGACCTCTGTCAACTGCTTGGAACTCAGACAGGCGCTATCGTATAACGTAGCTGCTTGCGCCACAGTCCAGGCGAGTATGACCGTCTCCGATGCCGTAGAGGTTCAGTCAGGAGAGGCCCTGGTGGCTTACTTTGCTTTCGATGGTGCAAGCGCCATGACAAACATAAGTGGGAATCCCACCATAGCGATTGCGGAGTTTAAGTTAAATAACACCGGGACAACTCTGACCGATATGGTAATTCTAGAGTCAGTCAATACCACAACCTGTGTAAATATGCTGCGATTGAAAAGCAACGATGGCACCGTCTCTAACATGGTACAGCTTTACGGTGGCGATAATGTTGCATCCTTCATCGACTTCAAGGCTGGAACAGGTACAACGACACTGGTCAAAACGGGAACAGCAAGCGGAACAACTGTTCAACTCACAGTTAGCATTGATGGGACTCCGTATTACCTCAATGCCTATCCTACCCAAAATTAACTATAAATGGCTTCCGGGGGGATTGAGCCTTATCAGTCCCCTTTTAATTTTAGGAGGCAACTATGGGCGCAAAACTCAGAATTGAAAAAGATACCATGATAATCGAGGAAGGCGAGGATAGCCTAGTAAGTAAGTTGGTGCAAGGTTGCGAGGGCAAACTCACGGTTCGAGGTCGAAAAATCAAGACCGTTAAGGATAAAAACGGGAAAGTCATCGGGAAAAATAAAGAAAAGAAAGAGGATAAATAGTGAAGCTTAGTGTATTCGACAGACTCATCCTGCTCAATATCTTACCCAAAGAAGGCGACTTTACCACACTTAAAATCATGCGGAAAATGAAAGAGGATCTATCTTTCAGTGAGGAAGAGCACAAGGCACTATCATTCAAGACCGGGGATAACGGGGCAGTTTCATGGAAGACTGAAGGTGATACCAATAAGGAAATCAACTTCGGGGAAAAAGCTACTGACCTCATTGTGGAAACACTTAAGAAATTAGATAAAGATAAGAAACTCAAAGAAGAACATTACTCCTTGTTTGAAAAGTTTGTAGGAGGCTAAGTATGGCTAGAGCAAGCAACGTGGGCTGGCAATCAGTTTTAATGGACATAGACCTGACAGCACAATATTCAGGAGAAGATATAGACCGAACATCTGCGCTGGTCGATTTGGGGCGGGAATGTTCGGGCGTGACAATCTATATCCCGACAATAGACTCCGCTGCTGTTTCGTTACTCGTGCAAATGGACAGCGCAATCGCCACTGTGCCGTATGCTCTCCATTACCGCCAAACTTCGGACAATGCGACAGCTCAATGGGTAACCACGGCGGGCACGGGCGGCGTCTATATTCATTGTGACTGTCTGGGTGCTATCCGCTATTTCAGGATATACACAGGTGCTAACCAAACAGCAGATAGGACATTTTACGTTTTAGGCACGGTCTAACATGGCTACTGGTGACGAAATCAAGTCATGGATAAAGGCAGCTAAGGAAACTCCGCCAGTGCCTGTTACTGATTGTCCTAATTGCGGGTGGACGATAGAGCAGACGGACAATGGTTTACATTGTCCATTTTGCGGTTGGAGTAGTAAGTAATGACCACGTTTAAGACACCGAAAAACTGGGTAGCATCTACCCTGGCTGCTGCGATTGGGGTTGGTGATTTATCTATAACGGTGGCAACGGGAGAAGGCAGTCTTTTCGGTGCATCTTTTCCGATGACGCTGGTAATTGATTATAACCTGCCCTCCAGTAGAGAAATTGTGCTGGCTACTGCTCGAACAGGCGATGTGATAGATATTACCAGAGCGCAGGAAGGCACATCTGCCGCCACGCACACCATAGGTGCAGCAGTTCGTTGCAACCTCACTGCTGGCCAGATTACAGATTTACATACAGCCATTAATGCCGTTGAGGGGTTTGTGGGTAGCGATGGAGAAATACACTTAACCCCTAAAGTTTCTTCTTCCAGTAGTGCGGAAGGCACTATTTTTTATGACTCAGATGATGATCATGTTTATGTCGGAACGGAGTAGAAAATGGAAATTACAGTATGGCTAAATGACCAAAGCAAAATCTTTATCGGCGGTGATCCCGAAAAAGGGCAGAAGCCATTGATCACAGTGGGAGCGAAAGCGCCGCAAATACTAATCAGCGAAGAGAAAAATAAAATCGTTATAGTAGAAACTACAACTAAATAATGGAGGTTTAATATGGCTGTTACATGGAAGAAAATCGCTTACGAGGATGATGTCATTACCAAGGCAACGATGACAGCAAAGGGTGATTTAATCACTTCTTCGGCAGCGTCTACCCCTGCTGTACTGGCGATAGGGACAGACGGTTATATTCTATCTGTCGCCACCGATACCCCCGGATGGATTGATCCTGCAACTTTGTCGGTGGCGCTACACGCAGCTACCCACAAAAGTGGACAAGCCGATGCGATTCTATTGCATGAATTTGGTGCACCGACTGGGGCGGTAGACTGCAATGGGCAGCAATTCACCGACTTAGTGCTGCATACGTCAGCAGATGCGCCAGCCGCTCCAGTGCTGGGTAAAATCTATTACGATACGGACACTTATTTATATGTCTGTACTAGCGCAGCCTAAAAGACCTTTAGCCCTGAAAAAGCAGGATGACCTCATGGGCCAGATGTATAACGAACTGGCTGGTGTCATTGATAAGTATGCTGTGCAACTCGACTTAGGTAATGCGCTGCTGGTGGTAGGGCATTTGGAGCGGATGCTTGAAAAGGCTTTTGATAATACGAGGCCTAAAACAGCTGATGTGTTACCACCCAAACCAAAGGGGGAATAAATGGCTGTTATCTGGAAAAAGATAGCTTACGAAGACGATATCATCACCAAAGCTCTTTTAACGGAGCAGGGTGATATTATCTATGCCGGTGCAGCCTCTACCCCAGCGGCTTTGGCACACGGAACAGCAGGCGACTTGTTAAAATCAGGTGGCCACGCTGCTAATCCGGCATGGCAGACACTGGCAGCTACATTGACAGCTATGCTGGCAGCTACTCTGGCTGAAAATGACATCATACAGCTGGAAGAGCTTTTATCCGCTGACGCTAAATATTCCGGCATTGCCTGCAATGGAGTATATGGAGCCACACATGCTTACGGAGACCTGCTCTATCTAAACAATGATGACGGCAGGTGGGAACTAGCTGACGCTGATGCAGAGGCTACTTGCTCGTCACAACTTGGTATTGCACTCGAAGCTGGCAACGATGGCGATACTAAGAAGGTTTTTCTTTATGGATATATCAGAGAAGATGATTGGAACTGGACGACTGTTGGTGCACCTTTGTTTGTGCATACTACCGATGGGGATATGGTAGAAACAGCTCCAAGTGCTGCTGCCGATATTATTCGGGTGGTTGGCTATGTCAAGGATGCCAACAGTATATTTTTCAATCCTGGACCAGACTGGTTTGAGCATGCATAGGATGAATATATGACTACACAACTACTGTTTGGAGGCATATATAGCAACTCACCCAGCAACTCAGTAGCATCATATAACTCATTAGCAAACTATGGGACTACTTGGGGTGCTGAAGACTACTATCGTAAACAAGTTATTCCTACTGGAGGAACCTTATCAAGCTGGTATATTAAACTAGCCGCTGCCCCTGGTGCTGGTAAGTCTTTTGTCTTTACAGTCAGGTTAAATGGTGTAAGCGCAGCATTAACTATCACCATATCAGATGCGGCAACTACTGGTGCAGATATTACACACTCAGTAGCAGTAGTTGCTGGTGACATAGTTGATATTCTAGCAACACCAAGTGGCACTCCTTCAGCATCCACTATCCCCACTTGGACTATGGTATTTACACCTACCATAGATAATGAAAATATAATTTTAAGTAGAGGCTACTGCTATAACGGTGGTACTAGGTACTATGCTGCACAAGGTGGTCGCAACGGCGGAAGCGAATATGTCAGTGTAAATCCTATTCCTTGCGCAGGAACGGCTAAAAAGCTCTATGTAGATATGGCAGCAGATGCGGGGGCAGCCCCTGATGCTTATACATTTGCGCTAATGAAGAATGGCGCAGGGTCAGCTCTAACTACGTCAGTTGTGGCTGATAACACTACAGGGAATGATACTGCCCACACAGTAGACCTAGCAGCAGGTGACACACTATGTATATCTATTGTGCCAGTGAGCTCCCCTGCTGTTACAGGACAGATAGCCGCAATAAGTTGGGTATTTCTAAGTACAACTGCGAATGAATCTTTTGTACTCGGTGCAGACTCACTTAATAAACCCAATGTAGGTACTACTGAATATGTACCCTTGCATGATACGGAATATGACTGGAGCGCTACTGAAGCCAATCGTCTTTCTGGTGGATGTCAGACACCTTATAAGCTAAAAAACTTCTATGTTAAGTTTTCGTCTGCTCCTAGTGGAAACTATACACTCAATGTCCGTGGCGGAGGAAATAATACTGGAATAACAGTTACTATTCTGTCAGGCAACACAGCAGGAAACGACACTGCTCATACTTATGACCTTGTAGACTACCAAACAATGTCTGTATCGTGTTTAGCAGCGGGCTCTGCTATTAGAGTAATGTTTGGTATATGTGTCTACACGGCTCCTGCTGGTTGGACAAACATAGGCAAGATAAATGGGATAGCTGCGACTTCAATAGCAAAGGTCAATGGGATAGCTGTAGCAAGTATAGCAAAAGTCAATGGGGTGGCGGTATGACGCAGGCTTTATTCGGCAGGACTTTTATCGGCAGTGGTTTATTCGGTGGGGAAGCTGAGCCTACTGCTCCATCCGTTAGTGGGATAGATGTCGCCATCGGGGATAGAAGTCAGGCTAGTGCAATATCTTCTCGGAGCAAAGATAGCCGCTACCCTGATACTTCCCAAGATGAGCTTATTGCCGGCAGAAGTCAGAATACGGTTTATCCCGATAGGAATATCGGATAGGGGGCATTATGGCCAATACAGAGAATTTTACAGTAACAAAAGGCTCTTACGGATATAACCTCAATTTTACACTGAAGGACAGCGCCGGGACAGCCCGAAACATGACGGGATATTCGGCTAAACTTCAGGTATGGGCTCCGCTTGCCCCCGGGACTTTGCTTATTGATTCAGCCTGTTCGTGGACTGATATTACTGCCGGAACACTTTATTACACCGTGACCAACACCAATTTTACCAGTGTTGGTGTTTATCAGTACTGTATCAAGGCATACACAGATACCATTGTGGATCTTGCCCTGTCCGGTTTTATCACTGTTACCCAATATGGTGGAAACTACTGCACACTGGAAGAGATTAAATCGGAATTGAATATAGACGACAACGACGAAGACGACATTATCCAGCGCATGATAATCCAATCCAAATCTGCTATTGATGATTACTGCCACAGGAAGTTCGACACTGAGACTGCTACTAAATATTATGACGGCGACTCTGTCCTGTTTATCGATGATTTGGTAAGTGTCACCACTTTACAACTGGACGAGGACGGGGATGGTACTTATGAGGCAACGCTGGCCACAACGGATTATATTCTGTATCCACGCAATGAATACCCTAAGACATATATCAAGATAAATCCTAACGGGAATTATGGAGGATTTGCCTCTGACATCCTGGACGGCGTAAAGATTATCGGCACATGGGGTTATGCCTCGACTGTCCCTGAGCCTGTCAGGCGGGCCGCGATTATTCAAACCTGCCGATACTTCAAACGGCGCGAGAGTGCATATGCTGATGTTATAGGGAGCGCCGAAACTGGCACCATGACCGTCTATAAGGGGCTCGATCCTGATGTGGAACTCCTGTTGAATAATCCCTACAGGAAAACAAGGATAGGCTAATGACCGAAAGTACCGTCTTAATCAAAGGGCTGGAGCAAATAGTAAAAGGCTTGGAATCCGAGGCTCCGAAAAGGGCTATCCATGACAACCTGACGGATGTGACGCTGAAAGTAGAGGCCAAAGCCAAAAAAAGCACAGTCGTCGATACCGGCAGGTTAAGGGCCAGTATCACTCACAAGATAGGTGAACAGTCGGCCATAATCGGAACTAATGTAAATTATGCTGGGTTTATTGAATATGGCACCAGTAAGATGAAAGCCCGCCATATGGAAGGCTCGACTAAAGTACTGGGTGTCGGCATGTTCGCCCACACAGTCAATACTATTCAGCCTGAAATAGAAGGCTATGAACTGAAGGTAGTAAGGCAGGTAGAGCAGGAGGCCATAGGAGAATGACATGGGTATAGAATCCATCGGTACGGGCTTAAAGACAGTCCTGAGCGCAATCTCAGGACTGCGTGTTTTTGCCCCCAGTGAATTGCCGGACTCAGTGAATGATTTGCCATGCGCCTTGATTCTGCTGGGCGAGACAGACTATAACGCTGATTTCAGTGATAATCACGACCTGAATTTTAGAATATTGATACTCCTGGCAAAACAGGACGCACCCTCGGCATTTAATAAGATCATTGATTATATCGAACCAACCGGGAGCAGTTCTATCCTGGCAACCATTGAGGCGGATCTGACTCTCTCTTCTACTTGTGACACTTGTAAGGTGGTCAAGAATCTAGGAATCGGTGCTACAAACTGGGGTGGCATAACCTATCTCTCCACTGAATTCGAGATAGCGATATACGCTTAACACTTAACTCTCTTAACTCTTAGCGGCTTAACAGGCCGCTTTTTTATTTCTCAAAAAATAATTAGGAGGCATATATGGCAAGACTGGTTGGAACAGCAGGACAGGTTACAGTCGCCGCCGCGGAAGTTGTTGGTATTAAATCATGGAAGATAGACCACACTTTCGACACTTTAGACACGACAGGGTTCGATTCTAGCGGGCATCGGTATTTCTTACCTGGAATCGATACTTGGTCAGGCAGCTTCGAGGGCTACAAGGACGGCGCACCACTTACTATCGGAACAGAAATTGCCCTGGTGCTGAAGCAATCCGCAACCTCGACACAGAAATATACAGGTCAGGCGATTATCACAGGTGCGCACCCCTCTGTCAGCGTGGATGGCTTAAATACCATCTCATACGACTTTCAGGGCACCGCCGCTTTAACAATAGCGACAGCTTAGGAGTGAAGCATGGCTAGATTAGCAGGTAAAACAGGCAATGTATATGTTGGTGTAACCACAATCGAGGACTGCGAGGACGTCTGGAACGAACAGGTTGACGCCGATGTAACCGCCTCTCTCGATACGTCAGACTATAAAGTCGGTTCAGGCTCGGCGAAATTCATCTGCGCTGCAGGAATAGCCAACGGAGACATAGTCGCCTCTGAAGCTATATCTTCAACCGATCTGACGGGTTGCACTGCTGTCATGTTCTGGGCAAAATCCACAGTCAACATTACGACAGCCGGAGACTTGCAGCTCTTAATCGACGAGGATGCTTTATGCGCAAACCCGCTGGCTCTGGATATTCCAGCTCTGGTAGCGAATACGTGGAAGTTCTGCCGCATTACGGCTGATTTTACCGATTACAATGCGGCCATATCTGTCGGTCTTAAATTGACAGCCAATGACCCCGGCGCTTTTACCCTCAATATAGACCACATTCAGGCTGCTAAAGCCGTCGCCGGTATCAAGAGTTGGAAGATCGACCAGATCGTTGATGTGGTTGACACGACAGGATTCGATTCATCCAGCCACAGGACGTTTCTGCCGGTGCTTCATGGATGGTCTGGCTCCTTTGAGGGGTATAAAGATGGCGCGCCGCTTACCCATGGCTCTGTTGTTGGTTTGGAATTACAGCAATCAGCTACCGCCACACAGCAATATCGAGGCACCGCGATTATTACAGGCGCTCATCCCAGCGTGTCGGTTGATGGTCTGAATCTCATCTCATACGACTTTCAGGGTGTCGGCCCGATTGAAATAGCCACTGCGTAAAGGACAAAGATGTTAGATAAACTCCCCATAAAAACAAAGACTTTTTTGGTCACGGGGGAATACGAGGGCTGGCAGTTTGAGGCCCGCGTCAATCCGCCCATTGGATTATTCCTCGAAAAGATAGAAGCACTGCAAACATCAGATACGAGCAACCCCGCTAAAGTAGCCCCTGCTGTTTACGACTTGCTTAACCTGGTAGTAATCAAGTGGAACTTCAAAGATGAATCGGGGAATGAATTACCTGCTGGGGTGGATGGACTGAAGCGCTTGCCCTTCGACCTTCTGCTCCTGATGTGTGAGGCCATAAAAGGGGAAGCATTTACGGTCCCTTTAGCACCGGGGAGCAGCTAGACGAGGCGCTGGCTCCCGATTCAAACACCTGGCAACCTCGGCAGTATGTGATTGGCAGGCTGTGCGAGAGATTCCACTGTCTGCCTTCCCAATTGGAGAATGAGTCCATCGAGATTATCCAGATAGCCAAATTGCTGGATATGGGCGATAAATTGTTGGAGAGATACTATGGCCAGTCAAGGTAAAGTTGAAATCATTGTTCAGGGCAAAGATGAGGCCAGTAAGGTCTTATCCGGTATCGGCAAATCAGCTGAGGACATGAGCAAGAAGCTGGCTAACGTCGGCAAAGTTATGATGGGCGCAGGGCTGGGTATAGTGACGGCCCTTGGCGGAGCTGCTAAAGCTGCTGAAGATGAGCGTATAAATGTAATGCGGCTTACATCTGTCCTGGATAATGTCGGCGTGTCTTATGACAGTGTAAGTGACAGCCTTGAAAGAAACATCGAGGCAACCACGAGAAAAACCGGCGTAGCAGATGACGCGCAAAGAAACGCTTTATCCGAGCTTATTATCACTACTGGCGATTATCAGAAAGCGCTTGACCTGCTGCCTTTAGCGCTGGACTTTGCGGCGGCTAAGCAGATGGATGTTAGCACATCTGCTGAACTCATCGGCAAGGTAGCTCAGGGTAACTATGGCATACTTTCGCGTTACGGTATCGTACTTGACGCAGATGCTACCGCCGCCGAGGCACTGGCAGCCATGCAGGAAAAAGTTAAAGGCTCTGCCGAGAAGATGGCCTCACCCTTGGATATCCTAAAGACCTCATTTGACAATATGAAAGAGCAGATTGGAGCTGCTGTCTTGCCGGCATTCACTGATTTTGTGGGGAAGGCCACAGAAATTATAGGCAAGATAACTGATTGGGCTAAAGAAAATCCCAAAGTAGTAGAAACACTGCTAAAAATTGGCGTGGTTCTGGCTACGGGTGGCGCGATACTGATGGGAATAAGTTCGTTGTCCAGAGCCATTATCAGTGTGAATGCTGCCCTGACCATCATGAAAGCCTTGTCCGGGCCTTCCGGATGGGCGCAATTAGCGATAGGTGCAGGGGTAGCGGCGGCCTCAATTATAGCCATGAATAAGCTCATGACGGACGCCACTGGCGAGGATACATCATCAAAGAGAGAGCGCATGGCAGCTCTTGACGCCGATTACAAATCGGGAAAGATATCGTATGACGATTACTATGAAAAGCTATCATCCGGCAATTACCAGCACGGGGGGACTGTCCCTGGGCCGTTGGGAAAGCCTGTTCCTGTCATAGCGCATGGTGGTGAGAGGTTTCTCGGCACACAGAACAGTGGCAGTGGCGGCGGTGTGTCTATTAATGTCGGAACTCTTTTGGGTGACGAAACATCCCTGCGCTCTTTTGCCCGCAAGGTGAAACAAATCATCGGTGAGGATGATAGGCGTAATGCTTTTGGCGGAGTGAACTCTGGCTACTATTTCGGCAGGAGCAGCGTCTAATGACTATCACTTATGAGATTTGTGTTGATTGGGACATGACCGACTGGGCTGCCACACCGGATTTTACAGGAACTTATGACAATATCTCTAACGATGTGCAGACAATAAGCTGGAGCAGGGGCAAAGAGGTTGAGGCGGGGAACGCTCCGGCGGCTACCCTTGAAATCAGGATGAAGCCCGGACTTGTTTCAAAGTATTCTCCTGTTAATTCCGCAGGTGTGCTTTACGGGAAGATTTTACCCTGGCGCATTATACGAGTGAGAGGAACTTATGACGGCGGTTCCACTTACTACAATGTGTTTCTCGGATTTATCTCAAAATACACTATCGACCCTCATCCCGAAAGAAAGTCGGTGTCAATTTATTGCACTGACGGCACGGATTTACTGGCGAGGCAGATTGTGGAACAGGACTATGAAAATCGTTCTGTAATGACCGAGGCTGAGGCTATGGAGTCGTTGCTTAATTCCGCAGGGTGGAGCAGCTCGCGCCGGGACTTGGGTTCAGGCGGCGACCTGAAATATCCGGCTGTAGCCGAATACGGGGGGATTTAATTGTCTACTGTAATTACAGACTTTGCGGGGTTGCAGGCCGTGGGCAGTGGTCTATCGGGCAGCTATGAGCTTGGAGCCGATATCGACTGCACGGGGGAAACGCTCACACCCATCGGGACTTACCTTGCACCATTCACAGGCAAGTTTTACGGCAAGGGTTACACTATCTCCAACCTTGTCGCTACCGGCACTCTGGACGCGGTGGGGTTGTTCGGCGCCATTGATGGGGTTGCTGCAGTTAACGGAGTGTCGGTCACAGGACTTACCCTTAATATATCCACCGCTACTCCGAATTATGTCGGCGGGCTTATTGGTTGGATAAATGCAGGCACAGTCACCAACTGCAATATCACAGGTGCTATTACCAATGGCGCTACAGGCTCGAACTATACCGGAGGCTTCGTGGGATTCCAATGGGCGGGTACTATTTCAAGATGTTGGGCCGATGTAAGCGTTGTGACCAGCGGCACTTATAGCTCCGGTGTCGGTGGATTTGTGGCCTCGAATTATAACGGCACCATCGAAAAATGTTACAGCCTGGGCAGTGTAAGTATCACAGATACTAACGAATACACTCCCGGGGGATTCGCGGGTCTTGTCGGTGCGGGGGGAGGAACGCGCAACCCGATAATAAGAAACTGTTATTGCCGCGGGGCATGTTCTGATTACAACTCATCCGGTGCGGCTGCCGGATTCGTCAACACAGTGGGCGCGGGCAGGATAGAAAACTGCTATTCCACAGGTGCGGTAAATACAGCCGGCGGCGGGTTTTGCCAGACAAATAACGCCACGGTTTTACGCTGCAAGTGGGACGTCCAGACATCCGGGCAGTCTGAGAGTTATGGTGACGGATTAGGTTTATCCACTGCCACTATGAAGTTTCAATCATCCTTTGCCGGGTGGGACTTTAAGGATATATGGGGAATAAGCCCATCTCGGAATGACGGATATCCCGACTTTACCATCGCCCAGGCATCAGGTTTAAAAGCCACCGACATAGTTACCCTTGAGGCTGTGAGAAACCTCGAAATGACCACGATGGGCAGGTTCTACATTGACGAGCAGGGCAATGCCAAATACGAGTCACGGTTTGCGAGGAACGCATGAGTGTAGCGACCTTCGACAACACAATGAAATACATCACCCTGGAGTTTGACGACAGGGAAATATACAACGACATCCGCAGCCAAATAGATATAACAGCGACAACTGTAGTCACTGATTCACCGGAGCAATACGCCAACAAAGACGCCTTCGACATGAAAGAGGGTATTGTGCCGCCAAGCGGATCAACCACAATTACACTGCATCCATCTGCCGGCGACATAGCAGAAACATGGATATCGCAATCTGCCGAAGGCTATCATATCTTAGGTGTCTGGAATCCTAACGCCGATCCGCCTGAACTTGCCTGGGGCAATCAGGCAGGGATATGGCATGTTGAAGTTTTTTCTTTGCAGGTAACCGTAAACTCTTCATCATCGGACTTTATTGATTTAACTCTTACCAATACAACCAGTTATGAAATAGCGGGTGTAGCCGCTACAGCTATATACCGTTATCTTTCGATGGATGCAGCGACACACGAAGAAACCGGCACCAAGACCTTAACGGTGCGTGAATTAGACGAAACCAGCAAGAAGCTATTTGGTCGCCGTGTCATGAATCTCGTCTGGCCGCTGGGGCAGACACAAGAGCAGACGGTGTCATTGGCACAGGCTTACAAGGCCAGATTAAAAGACCCTGTTCCCCGATTAAGCATGACGGTTCAGGGCAAGACAGACGACCTTATAACACAGATATTCACCCGCAAGATTAGCGACTTGATTACCGTAATCAATACCGACCTTGGGCTGAATGCGGATTGCTATATCAATGCTATCAATATTTACCACGATCCATTCGGACTTTTGACGGCTGAGTGGACGCTTGAAATCCAGCGGACAATGGAATCCGTGGTGATATTTAAAATCAGCACGGCGTCATACAACGGCAGCGCAATAGATGGCACTGACTGCATCTGGTATTAGGAGGACATCATGGCGTGGACGACACCCAAAACATGGACGGGCGGAGCAGGTGTATATCTTCTCTCGACAGACCTGAATACTCATGTACGTGATAATCTGGAATTTCTTAAAACCAACATAGACCTCGAAGCCGCAGCCGCGCTCACTATTGCTACAGGCGCAGTTACAGCCACGCAGGCTTATCACAAATTAGCAGGAGAGGGTGCAGCAGCAGACGACCTTGACACCATAAGCGGTGGTTCTGAGGGCGATGTGTTATTCATCAGGCCGAACGGGCAGGCTATCACATTGAAGGACGGCACGGGTAACCTCGATCTGAACGGCGATATCCTGCTCAATTCAGACGATGACCATATAGCCTTGATTTATGGCAGTGACAGCGCATGGCACCCCGTCGCTGCACCCCGGACGGCTATGACATTCATGGTCAATAATTTTTTGTGTCCAGCACCCGGGACCGACTGGACGCCCTGCGCGACCGGCGCAACCCTGGCGGCTGAAAAGTCTGCTAAGAAATGCTGGATGCCGCTGGACTTCCTGAAAATAGGGGATATTGTCGTCTCTTATAAATTAGTCGGTGATGTGATAGAGGCAGCAACCGCTACACTGGACTGTAAACTAGTTCAGATAAATAAAGCAGATCCGCTAACCACTACTGATATTACCGATGGGGCAATATCTCAGATAACAGCAGATGGGAACTTCGACTCTGCCGCAAACCCGACAGATACCACCGTTGCAACCGACAAGCAATATAACCTCGAACTATTAGGTACTACCGGCGCAGGCGACACTATTAATGTGGCAGGCGCAGAGATTCTAATTTACAGATTGGCATAGGAGGCTTTATGGCGATTAACTATTCAGGCTGGGGCGAAGAGCTTACAAAGGTAGTCAGCAAAATTGGCGAGGTTGGCTTTACCGCTATTCTCCTGTCGTATATCGTGGCCTGCTGGTGGAATGATATGGAGCCGAATACGCTGGCATGGGCCGGGCTCGGCGTGTTCGGTGCCAATTTCGGTGTGAAGAAAGTCACCAGCATTCTTTCGTCAAAAACCACGCCGCTTCCTGCTGCAACAAAGGTAATAAATGTCACACCGCCCAGTGGTGCGGTTTAAATCGATTTTTAACAGGCATAACTGAGAATAAAGGCGCACTACAATCGAATTCTAGCAGCTGCTGGAGGTATCCGCTTATGATTCATCGTCTTAAATCCCTGCTGTGTCAGATTGGTTGGCATGCTTGGCGGGAACTGCCCTATGACAATGGGATATGGCGGGCAGTTATTTGTCAGCGATGTTCCACGACCCGGCAGGACAGAATTGTATGACCTGGCTGGACTCTTTGCTTGACTGGATAGCCAGAGCCTACTACTGGTATTACTGTAAATTCCTGCAACGACCTCCCGGTGAACCTTTTACCAGACAGGCTTCAAGATTTGAGCAGAGATGGCCGGCAATCGCATGGGGTATATCGTTAATTATTTTGTTCAGCTTGGCTCGTTTCATTTCCGGATGGTGGCTGATTATAACACTGGCCGTCAACCTCGCTGCCCTATGGTTCTTCCCTCACATAGTTCGCTACCGTGTGGCCCACCCGGAGAATATGCCATATAAAAACAGTAGATTTTTATCCTGGTCTATGCACCGGCTGAAAGTAATTTAGGACAGGAGGCAATATGGGGCAATCCGAGGCAACCAGGCTGGCAGTTGAATCACTGGAATTAGCAGCCGAAGCCATGCGTCAAGTTGCGGAATGTTATCGCTTGATCGCGGAAATACCAGAAAAGGTAGAAGCGGCTGCCAGACCGCATATCGAACTGTCAGAACTGAATGCCGAATTATCAAGGTCATGGGCTAATGACGCTACCAGATATGCCGCCGAGTCCAAACGGGCAGTCGAGAAAGCGGCTCAATCCCACTATCTCAAAATATCCTGTAATTAGAGAGGGAAAATGTCAAAGAATTACACGCTGAAAACAGTCATTAAGGAAACGCCGGGCCATGGCTTCGAAGATACATTCAAAGCCCTGAGGCTGACACTGCCCCGGTCGAGCGGTACCATCGACGAGCTTGGGGAATTTGAGCAATACCCGTATATCAAACTGGCAGATAACCGGGTCTTGTTGTTCGGTCCGCACTTTGTGGCAGATCTGGAGGAAGCGGCATGAATACCCCTGAATGTCCCTGGCGTCCGGCGCGGTGGCTGACTACTGATTTTGTCCAGCCGGATAATATCGCTGTTCTGGAGCAGTCGGAAAAATTGAAAGTGATGGCCACATCTGATAATGATTTTGTCAGGATAGTGGCTACCTTCGTCAGGGATAGTTTTTTTTATCCTCTGAATAAAAGTGGCGAGCCGTCTGCTGGCTTAAGGTTCTACCGGCATGACAAGTCGTGCTGCAGTTGGTTCTATAAGAAACAACTGGATTACTCATGGAGCTTCCCGAATGAAGTTCTAACTGCCACCAAGTGCGGAATTTGCATTGATACAGCTAACCTTTGCACCTCTCTTTTGCGGGCTGGAGGAATAAAGGCAACTACAGCCCTGGGCGCTGTAATGAACGCAGAGACTGATGATGTTTCGGGCTATCACGCGTGGACTGAAGTCAAATATCGAGATGAGCCTTGTATCATTGAGACCACAATCCACACACCCAACGCTGAAACTATCGTAAAGGCGGAATCGGTCTATGATAAAGATTCGGACTGGGCAAACTCCAACTCCATATACTATAAGATTGAGGCCCGGTATGATGAGTCTCATTATGAGGGCGTGGGGCTGCTTGGCTCGTCCATGGTGCAATTGCTGGGACTGCCGGCGCAGAGGGTGCAGTGTTACGGCATGGCTCACACATTGGACAGGATGGAGCATAAGAAAAAAGCTATAATGAGAGAGTGGCGAAAAAGCGAGGCCCTCAATCATCGAATCCTGTCAAGAGTCTATGGAGGCGTATGATGGGGACGGCGGCAGTAGTGATACAAAATACATCTCAGATTATTACCCTGATGGGCAGGCAGTCAAAGCGCAAGGGCAAAGAGTCACAAAGAAAAATCAATAAGGCTTTTGAAAGAAAGTCCAAAGATTAGTATATACTAATAGTGCAGGGGCTGGAGTTATTCCGGCCCCCTCTTTTTTATTTGCTCAAAATATATCTAAAAACCGTCTTAAAACTATTGACATACTATACGTTATAGCGTATAATTACAATAGTTGAATAGCAGAGTCAATGTTGAGCAGTTCCGTGGTGGCGCCCGGTTCTTTATTGCTACACAGAGTTGCGGAGGGCATGGGCTGACGCTTAACGAAGCGCATTACGTGATATTCTTCAATAATGCATTTAAATATTCAGAGCGGATGCAAGCTGAGGACAGATGTCACCGCATAGGCCAGGAGAATAAGGTAGTCTATATAGACATCCACTGCTCAGACAGTATTGACGACCGGATAAACGACGCATTACAGTCTAAGGGAAATGTGGTGGAAAATTTTAAGTCAGAGGTGGATAAGATTAAAGGTAGCAAGGCAAAGCTTAAGGATTTGATTAAAGCATTATGATACGCATAGGCTTAAACAACAAAGAGAAGCAGCATACCATAGACGTTTATTTGGAACGGGGAATAAACAAGATATTCGTGTTTTACCCAGATGAATTCCCTTTATCAGTTTATACCGATAAAAGAATAGAACACGTCCGCTATGCTGATATTATCATGTATAAATATTTTTACCGATTGCTTGAAGAAATAGACGATAACACACTACTGGTTTTTAATGAGTGTCTACGTACACAAAACAGGGGTGATTTAACTTATAATTGTGCGCATCATTATGCTAATCAGACTAAGCATGTCATAGTATTTGAGTACTTCCCATTTATTGAGAATAACGATGATTTTATAATCCTTCTGGATTATCAGTCCCCAGGAAAATACAAAGGGCGTTCCTTTAATTACCAATTCTTAGCAGATGAAGAGGTAGTGGCCAAGCCACAGCACTATACATTTAAGACAGTTGATTTAAAACCAACCTTGTTTGACTTGGCTAAATATGAAGAAAAAAAGAGGCACCTGTTTGACACCCTGGGGGGTGCAGACCCTGACACTATTCCCCGCAAACTGCATATATTTGCTGGGGATTTCAAGAGATCATCTATCAACCCGGATAAGAGATACATAGCGCGTAATGACAGGTTTAAACTGCCGAATGTGAGTACCTATCGTAGTTGTGAGCCAGGTGATTATATTATCCTTGATTTTCCCCATCGGAGGATAGATTTTAATGATTTCCTAAAAACATCCGGTATGACGGATATCCAGTTTATCAATTCGGGGTTGAAGGTGGATTCATATTACATCAATGAGTTGACAACTTGGTTTAAAAAATTGGATGATTTTTATGCTAAAACAAGTTTATATCAATAAGAATGTGTTTGAGGCGGTCAAAGAGCGCATCTCCTACATTTTTGACGAGTTCGAAAATATCGTCGTGTCTGTCAGTGGGGGCAAGGACAGTACTGTTTTAGCGCATCTATCTTTAATTGAAGCGCACAAACGCAACCGCAAAATAGGTATATTCTTTCTTGATGAAGAAGTTGTCTATGATAGCACAGTGAAACAGGTGGAGTATCTGATGGGGATATACCCGGAGAACACCATAAAACTCTGGTTTCAGATAGAATTTAAACTTACCAATGCCACCAGCTTAACCGAGAGTCAGTTGTTATGCTGGGAGGCTGGCAAACATAAAATCTGGATGCGCAGCAAACAACCATATTCTATACAACATAAATCCTGGGATAAATCCATGGAAACCGTGCGTGACAAAAACAAGGGGTTTGGATTCTATGATGCGCTGGATAATTTCCAGCATTCCCGCTCCAAGACGGCTTTCTTGGTAGGATTAAGGGCAACTGAAAGTCCCAACCGATGGAGGGCTATGGTCAAGAATCCCGGCTATAAAGATATCTACTGGTGCACTAAAATGCCCAACGGGTGCGCGTCTTTTTACCCATTGTATGATTGGAACTTTCATGATATCTGGAAATACATCTATGATAATAAACTGCAATACTCCAAAATCTACGACTATATGTATAAAAAGGGCATGGGGCTGCAGGAGATACGTGTTTCAAGCTTGATCCATGAAAAATCATTCAAAGCTCTGGTTGAACTTCCGGAATTCGAGCCAGACACCTATAACCGTCTGCTGAAACGGATCGGCGGAATCAGCATAGGTAATCTGTATGGCAAAGATACCAAGATGCTAAAAGTGCAGAAGCTCCCTAAGAGTTTTAAAAACTGGATGGATTATCGAGATTTCCTATTACAGACTTACCCCGACATTGACAAGAAACCAATATTTGAAAGGCGCTTCGGCAAACACTTAAACAATAATTTTGTCGCCAGACAGGAATGCCGCCAGCTTGTACTAAACGATTATGAAAATAACTTACCGGTTAAAAATGAGCCGGATCCGCGGGAGGAGACAAAGAGGAAATGGATGGAACTACTATGAAATATATTGCAACCAAGAAAGGGAATATTACTCTACCGTGTCTGGAAGTAAAAATAGTTGATATTAACCAGGTGCAGGCTAACAACTATAACCCTAATAGTGTATCAGATAGAAACATGGAACTGTTGGCAGAGTCTATTATAGCTAACGGGTTTTGTTATGCCGTAGCTACTGTATGGGATGCGGATCTTGAAAAGTATATTATTGTTGATGGATTCCATCGATATATCATATTTCGAGACTACTTAGAGGCTAAAGAGATACCGGTAATTGTGCTGCCACATGATATTGCCCAGCGCATGGAGGCTACAGTGCAGTTTAATCGAGCCCGGGGTGTCCACCAGGTGGAGCTAATGGGGGATCTGGTTAAAGCCTTGGTGGAGCAGGGTGTAGCCGATGATGAGATAGCTCAAACATTGGGTATGGAGTTGGAAGAAGTATTTAGGCTAAAACAGATTACCGGGATAGCAGAACTATTTAAGAACCAGATATACTCAAAATCCTGGGCAATGATGGAGGTCGACGAAAATGTCTGAGTGGAATTATGGAGACGCTTATAAGCGGCATCCTATTGGCGCGGGGGAAATCGTGTCGTTTGATAATGGTAGTTTGGTTAAGGTCCATGACATATTTAATCCCTTGCCGAACTTTATGCGCAAAGCAGATTTATTATTCAGCGATCCCCCTTGGAATCAGGGTAATATGCGCAGTTTTTATACTAAGGCAGATATAGACAGCTACCACCGGTATGATGAGTTTTACACCCGGCTATTTGAATGCGTTGCTAAAGTCAGTCCAATGGTTTGCTATATAGAGATTGGAAAGGATTACCTCGGGGAATTTATCCAGAAAATGAAATCAATTTATCGCCATGTCGCTATTTATAACAGCAACTACTATCACAAACGAGATAATATCTGCTACATTATTCGTGGTAGCCAGAAAAGACAATCAACACCCTTAGATTACATGGATGAAGAAGATATCATTAAATGGATATGCACGAATGAGGATTATACCTGCATCGGAGACCTGTGCATGGGGCGTGGGCTGGTGGGTATCAATGCGTATAAAAACGGACATCGGTTTGTTGGTACGGAATTAAACCATAAGAGACTCTCTGTTTTGCTGGAGAGCATAGTTAAAAGAGGTGGCTCATATAAAATAAAGGGAGAAAATAGTGAATAATTTAACTGACGCGGAGACCTTAATCAAAACAGCACAACCCGGGCTTATGCTATATGGCAGAGTAAAACAATCAATAAGCGATCCGTGGAAAACGGTATTTTATATCAGGGAGGATGATGAGCATATCAAAGCTATCCCCAAAAACCCTCCTGTTGAATTGAGAATCGCAGTGATGAAGGAAGACGATGTGCTTCTCATGCCGACTCTAATCAGGTTAAATAATACGCTGTATGAAACTTGGTTTAATTACGAAACCGTCGGGAAGTTGTCTATTGCTGATTTGACGCAACAGGACATGATGATATTACTGATATTTGGCGATAAAAGGCAACAGGAGAGATCCATTGCATTTAAAAACTCAGTCCGTGCTACGTTTGACTCATTTTTACAGATTAGACGAGAGTCAAAAATACCATCCTGGACGTTGAGTGAATTCGATGCCGCTAGAGAAAAGGTATATACCAAATTTCCAACGCCTAAGGCTTTGTGGAATGAGATCAGTTAAATTATTTACCACCAACCAGGTGGCTGAACAACTTAGCATTTCGATTCGGCGGGTGCAGGCATTAGCAAAAAGCCGTAAGCTAGGATATAAATACGGTCGAGATATATTATTTACCAGTGCTGAAATAACACAGATGAAAGACAGGAAAGTCGGTAGGCCACCGATAAAATAAGAGTTATAAAAAAATAGATAACAAATAGATAACGTGGTAGATAACCGCCTGTAATGGTTTGTGCGTAAAATAGGTAACTGGATTTTAAAACAGGTGTGCTATATCGTGCCTGATAGCAGTAGATAATTGAGCAAACAACGGTTTTCAAGACCGTCACCATAGGCCACTCGGTCACCCCTCCAAGACCTTATTTTGTGCCTAAATTAGCAATATTCAGGGCTGTAGAATACTGGACATAACTAAAATAGATAACCGATAGATAACCACTGTATTTTTAACCCGCTTATTATAGCTTCCCCCGGGCAATATCGTCAAAGCGCAGGGCGGCGTCTTCCTGCATGCCGGGTGCCACGTGGGAATAGGTGTCCAGTGTAATACCCACATTGGCATGTCCGAGCCTTTCCTGAACCACTTTGGCAGGCGTTCCCTGTTTCAGCATAATCGAGGCATGGGTGTGGCGGGCATCATGCAGCCGGATGCGCTTGACGCCAGCCCTGACAGCTAAGTCCACCCATGCGCGGCTAATTGTGTTTGGACGCAACTCGCTGCCATCTGGTTTACAAAATACCAGGTCGTCACTTTTCAACGGCTGCATGTGCAGCGCGGCGCGTTTTGCCTCTTGTGTCTTACGGTATTCTTCGAGCAGTTTGACCGTGGACGGGGTGAGGGCTATTGTGCGCCTGCTTTTTGTTGTTTTGGTATCACGGTAAATAAGTGTGCCGTCTCTTAACTGATGCAGGGTGCGGGCAACTGAAAGCTGGTTGGTGGTCAAATCTATGTCACTCCACCGGAGCGCCATGAATTCAGAGCGCCGCATCCCGGTGAAAAGTACCACATAAAACAACGCATAGTATGGTGTCTTTTTGGCAGCCTGGATAAATGTCACTAACTCGTCCTCTGACCAGACCAACATCTCGCGGTGTTCGGCGGGCGGCGGCTTGGCAGAGTCTAAACTGGCGACATTGCGAAAGAGTAGCCCTTGTTCTATTGCATCTTCCAGCGCCTTGTGCAGGATGGTATGATGGTGAACTAGTGTTTGAGCGCTTAGCCCACCTGTCTTGTCAACACGGCCTGCTGCTAGTGTCTCTGAGTAGTATGTCTGCAAATGGTCGGTGCGCAGTTGTGTTAAATATATAGAGCCGAGTTTAGGGATAAGGTGGCAGCGCACAATAGTATCGTAACCTTCGGCGACTCGCGGGGACAATTTGCGCCAAACATAATCTTTCATCCAGCGGCCGAGGAATTCCCCCAGCGTGACCTTGTTGGGCTTAATGTAATTGCCGATGTCCATCCCGTGTATGAGATCAGCAAGTTTTTGTTCGGCCTGCCTCTTGGTGCCTTTAACTGAGACAACTAGCTGCTTACGTTTGCCGGTGACCGGATCACGCCCCAGATTGAGGTAGATAGTATAAGATGATTTATATCGTTTTACGATATGGCCGCGCATCAGGGGTTACTCGTAAATATCGATAGTCCAGTTGGCGAATGTGCTTATTACATTCAGGTAGAACGTGCCTTTGTGACCATAAACATACGAGGTGTCAATCCCAGGGGTGCTCGTATTGAGGGCGCAGATAAAGTTGCTTGAATCTGACGGCTCATTCATCGGCAAAACAGTCGCCATCCATACCATCGCATCAATATCTTTATCAGCATATTGGCAGTCATACTCTAAATACCACGCGCTTTTTGTTGTCGTGAAACGTGCAGTTGTTTTTGAGTTATTGCCGCTAAATGAGGCGATTAGATGAGGCGGGGATGAAACACTGGAGGAAGAAGGTCTGCCCGAACCACCAGAACACGAAGCAGCCACAAGGCAGAATATCAAACTGAAGGCCAGTAATACCCTTTTCATTTAATGCCTCTTTATTTTTGCGCTGCCGATAATGCGCCCCATGACCTCGACACCGGACAGCTCTATTTCCTCGTGAATGCCATCGCTTGATGTGAGCCGGACCTTCCCGTCAAGCCGCTTCATGTGCCGCGCAACAACCTCCCCGCCGCCAACGCGCACAGCGTAAATCTTGCCTTCTATTATTGGGGCTTCAGGGTCAACCGCCACCAGGTCGTTTTTATTGATACCATCTCCACTTAGGGAATCTCCGCCAATCTTTAACAAATACACTCTTTTGCTCGCACCTTTCACCAGAATTGCAGGGAAAGGAATGTAAACTTTTTGTATATCTTCTTCTTCAACCTCAGGGGCGCCGGCTGGGATAGTCCCCATGAGGGGCAACTCTACCATCGCGGTTGACTCATCCTCATATAGTTCGCCTTTTATATTGTCTGGTTTCGGTATCCGCATAATGGGTTGGCCGTATTTTAGTTGGCCGCCGTATATCTCACTTGTTAATTGCTCAACAGTCATGCCAAAGGCTTTACTAAAAGCTTTAAGATTTTTCTCACTCGGAGATTTATTCCGCCCATTAACAATTTGTGTAACATTAGGACGGGACATGCCAACAGCTTCCGCAAGTTCTAGATGCGTCATACCCCGTTCATCCATCAGCCTCTTTATGGTATAGCCCCAGTTAATCATTGTAACATTAGGTGTAACATAACATAAAGCCACTGTCAAGATGTGAAACCCCTCTATTGCAAATATATTTTAAAAAACCGACCGAAAGGGGTTGACTTTGTAGCATAATGTATGTTAGTATTTGTTACATGATAGACGTGATAAATACAGTGGTGGAAAAGCAAAGGGCTGGGCGATTAACCGATACTCAAATGGCTAGTAAAATAGGCATGAACCGCGTGAGTTGGAATCGTATTAAGAACAGGAAAACAAGGTTTGGTAAAAAATTCCTAACAGGTGTAAGTAAGGCTTACCCTGATATTTTTTTACTTTCAAAGGTAACAAACAGTGACATGAAGCTAACATTTATCCAGCGAATTCTACGCATCGGGAGGCGCTAAATGAAAACAACCCGCAGCCCCAAGACGAGTCGCCTGCTGCCTGTCAGTGAGAGGATCGCCATTTCTGCCACAGAAGCCGCAGGGATACTCGGAATATCCGGTACTACCTGCCTCGAGATGATACACACAGGCAAGATTCCAGCAGTCCAATTCGGCAGGCGGCTACTCGTATCGGTAGAGGTGCTGAGGGAAATGCTTAAGCAGGGCAATGTTTACAAGGGGGAAGGCGGCTAAATGAATGCGTTATTGACCGTGTTCTTGGTTGTGGTGGTCGCAACCGCCATGACGATTATAGATTGTCGAAGAGGGTATCACTAAATGAAAGGAGGAATTTCTAGCCGAAAAGAGAACGAGTTAATCAGTGGGTAAAATCACAAACGCAAAAATGAAGAAGGGGCCGGTTAGAGCCGGCCCCGAAAGGAGAGAGAAACAAAATGAATCCTACTATCACTATAACCCAAAAGGGCACGGAAAAACAAGAGCTAACCTGTGAATTATGCGGACACACTGGCAGCGATGTCCGGCCTTGCGACTTCCCGACGCTGGACAGGCAGCACATAACCCGCCGCGATATATGCACAGACCAGGCGGCATGCGATGACCGCCAGATGACCAAGCGAATAGCTATCGAAAAGGAAATTGAGGCACACATGGAATACATGAGCCAATGCAGGAGATTGAATTATGTCGCATCGTAATGAAGGTTTGATTATGTTTCAGATTAAAAATTGCACCGGATGCAAGTTTGCCGATGTCACACGGGTCGGCTCTGGTCTCCCTTGCTGCACCAAGCCCTTGTCCATTGAGACTAATGCCGGCATGTGCATGAGCAGGAGAGAGCAGGAGGCAGCCAGTGTCGGAAGCTAACGCAACCGAAACCGCCTTAATCAAGGTCAACCCCAGCGGCGATCCCGCTGTCCTTCAGTTGCAGAATGAGGCAGTCAGGTTACAACACTATGCCGAAGGCCGCATCATCCTGAGCGAAGAGGAAGTTAAACTGGCCACTGAGGACCTTAGCTGCCTCAGTAAGCTCAAAAAAGCCATACAGGAAAAGCGGAAGGAATACATTGACCCGATTGCTACTCATTTAGCTGAGGTCAATGCCGCCTTCAAAACAATCATGGAACCTTTAGAAGCAGCCGACAAGATAACCCGCGACAAGATTTTGCAGTACCGGCACGAGCTGGAGGAAAAGAAGAGGCAGATAGATGAAGCGAACCGGCCCAGGATGGAAGCTGCCATATTAGAAGCGAAAGCAAACGGCACAGGCGAAATCAGTGAGTCAATCATCATCACGCCGTCACCCGAAGTCCTGCCCAAAACAGTCACCACGGATAATGGCTCTGCCAGCACAGTCAAGCTCCGCAAATGGGACGTAGAAGATATTAGCAAGGTACCTCAAGAATACCTATGTGTTGACAGTGTAGCCATTGGCAAGTTGGTAAGGGCTGGAATCCCTGCTATTCCAGGTATCAGGATATGGGTCGAGGAAACAATACGAATCAGCCCGCGAGGGTAAGGAGAGAGAAATGATAAAAGGCTTAAGCAATGTTAGGCAAATTCCCAGGCTGGGTAAGATAAGAACCGGAATCAAAGTACCCAACAAGAGCGGTACCGGTGAACACCCGGAGGCTTGTGATTATTTTGTCCTGCCCGAAGATATAGCAGGACTGTTTGAGGACAAGCCCAAGTCCCTGCCTATCATGTTTCCGGTAGAAGATGAAACCAAGTTCGCCAGTCAGTTTTACAAATGCTACTCATCCTTTCGCGGAATCACATGTAAAGGGGATGGCGAAACCTGCACACGGCTCATAGATATTAAGACAGGCGACTTCGCACACCGTGATACCACCGAGACAGACCGCCGCGACATGCCCTGTAATGGGCGTGATTGCCCGATGTATCAGCAGAAGAAATGCAAGGAAGTAATGAATCTGATGTTTCTTTTGCCGTCTGTGCCGGGGCTAGGTATCTGGCAACTCGACACCGGCTCATACCACTCTATTGTGGCAGTCAATTCAGCCATAGATTTGATACGCGGGATGTGCGGCAGGGTAAGCATGATACCGCTCAAACTTACCATTGAGCCGCGGGAAGTAACAGTTAAAACCGACAAGGGGCAAGTCAAGAAGACGGTCAGCATATTACAGATCCGCACCGATGTCACCCTGGCAGAGATTCAAAAGCTGGGTGCTCTACCCGGCAGCCAGGTGCTATTACCGCCGCCAGACGAAGAAAAACCAGAACTCTTATATCCGAATGGCGACGCCGAAGAGCCTGAACCCGCACAGACCGAGGCAGACAAGGATTTTGAGGCGATGGGCAGGGAAAAGCAGCCCGACAAACCCATGGACAAACCTGTTGACAAACCCATTGACACTAAACCTGATACCGCTGTCAATGGTAAGCCAAAGCGCGACATAGCAAAGATAACCAACGCAGGTGCTCTTTTTACGGCCTGCTATGAGGACTGGGCTATGAGCAGGACGGATGTGGCTAAAGAGGCAAATGTAGCCAGCCCTGAAATGCTAAAAGGGAAAACTGCTAAACAGTATCAGGACGTCTATGTGGCGATAGCGACGGTGAGGGGTTAGGTGAATAATCTCTTTTTCTACAAGGTCGGCGATACGGTGCTGCTGGCGCGCCATCAATCCGATCTAACGCTAATCGAGGCGGTCATTACCCACAAGGTGGCTGGGGCAGGCAAACGCCCCAGCCTGGTCAAAGTCCAATCAGGCATCGCTCTGGACATATTTGGCGAACACCATACCGGCCCGGAAGGTACATTTATCACCCCGCGAAAGTCGGCATGGCTCTCTACAAAAGAGTGGGAAGTCAGGGCATTGGTGAATAGACCGAAAGAGGATAAATAAATGCCGATAGCAGTTAAACCGCTAATCCTGTATGCCAAAGACGACGTGCATGTGGCCGGGTATGTCCGGGGAAATGTATTCAGAAAAGAGCTATACGGCTCAAAGAATATGTTTCATACCCCGCCCGGCTGGACAATCGAGACTGATATATTCGACAAGCTCAAACGATATGGCGTGACAGTCATTCAAATCAAGGACAAAGAGACCAGCAATCTCTATGTTACGAGTCGCCAGACCTTTGAGGAAAACTGTCTGGACGTGAATAGAGGTACAGGGCCGCACAAGGCTTTAGCATTGCCATTTTGGAAGATTTATAAGGATTGAGACTGTAACGTTACAGTAACGGTAAGGACGAAATAGGAGTTATAAATGCCGGAAATTAAATGGATAAAACTGACAACCACGATGTTCGATGATGAGAAAATCAAACTCATTGAAGCCATGCCGGAAGCAGATATGCTTTTAATTATCTGGATTAAACTACTCTGCCTTGCCGGCAAATTGAACTCAAATGGCTACATCTTCCTGTCAGAGAATATGCCGTATTCAGAAGAGCAACTGGCGACTATATTCAACCGCCCGGTCAACACGATCCGGCTGGCGCTTGCTACCTTCAAGCAGATGGGGATGATATTCGTCAATGACAACGGGTTTATCGGCTTGGTTAATTGGGAAAAGCACCAGAACATTGACGGTATGGATAGAGTCAGGCAACTAACCAGGGAAAGAGTTCAGAGGCACAGGAATAATCTTCTCCTGACACAAGATAATAACGTTACTGATTGTGCGTGTAACGTTACAGAGCGTGACGGTAACGCTACTGTAACGGTGCAGAAGAAGAAGGAGAATAAGAATAAGAGTATATATACTACTACATCAGGGGAAGAAATTTTACTCGAATTACAAAAACTCCCGGGCTGGAAAGAACAACAAGACGATATTGCTTGGCTTAATGAAATTTTACAGGAATACCCCTCCCTCAACATAAACCTCATCCGCTCCTGCCGCGATTGGCATATTGGAAAGCACCCCGGTAAAAAACATATATGGCGGGCTGCTTTGAGAAACTGGATGAAGTTTGAAAGTAAGCCAGGTAATAATGGGCGATCCAACTATCACTCATCCTACAACCCAAACGCGCATTGCAATGGTTTCCAATCAGCAGAAGAAATTGAAGAGTCAGCGAAAAGGCAAGGTGTGGCATGAATACAACCGTTTTCAGTGAATTAGATAACGCGCTGGTAAGAGCAACCAGGCTAACGGAATCCAGCTATCAAACCAAGAGGCTGTATACACTCAAAGCGCGAAAGGATGTTGTCGGCCTCGATGACGCGATAAAGGCCGTGACTGCCATGGTGAATGGGGAAATGGATATGCCGCTGGTGCTTTTGGTCAGTACACCCGGGCTGGGAAAGACGCACCTTGCGCAGGCTGCCGTCTGGATGATGATTGATAATTACAAGACGGCGACATTTTACAAAGTGGTGAACTTGCTCGACGAACTCAAACGCGGTTATGAAGTTTCCGGCAAGTCATGGGATCAACAGGGAACAGACCGCACCTATGAGCAGATTATGAGTTGGCTGCAAAGAGTGGGGCTACTTGTCCTTGATGACATCGGTGTCGAAAAGATGACGGATTGGAGCGGCGAGAAAATAGACCAGATAATTGACAACCGCTACTCCAACAATCTGCCACTATTGCTCACCTCAAACACTATGGAACTGCCGCCCCGGATTGTCAGCAGGTGTAAGGAGGGAAGGATAGTAATACTCAAAGGCACAGATTACAGGGGAATTAAGGGGGTTAAAAATGACAAATAACGATTACAAAGTCTGCCCGATCTGTAATGGATTTGGCAGGGTTTATCCCTTGAAGCCTGATGGCAAACCTGACTGCACAACGGCGGTTTACTGCAAGTGCCAAGGGAGCAATGAGGGCAAGGTGGCATGGAAGCCATTGTTTACAGGGAGTTAAGGAATAAGGAAATGAAAATAGGGCTTCTTAATCTTGAACCCAAATATCACAATTATGCCCTTGACAAACTGTGTTATTACTACATGAGCAAAGGTGCTGATGTTGAAGATTATTTTGCTCTTTCCTATAACACATACGACAAGATTTACTGCTCGTCTATATTCTCGTGGACTAAAAAGGCTGATATTCCATTTGGTGCTGAAATTGGTGGTACTGGTTTTGGCTCTA
>Ga0265297_10002381_pt1 | contig 38483 bp, 31 predicted proteins | sample Munlanlwell13791_FD_192502 | JGI IMG/M metagenome (GOLD analysis project Ga0265297, IMG submission 192502) | Leachate microbial communities from a municipal landfill in Southern Ontario, Canada - Leachate well 137-91 | ecosystem: Engineered > Solid waste > Landfill > Unclassified | place...
ATGTCGGCTCTGGGTCGTAAAACAATAAAAACCACTCTTTTAACGAGTGCAATTATGCTTTTATTGTAGCAAAAAAAATAAATAAAGTAAACCCTGTTAGAAAGGAAATCTGGAGTTTTTTAGCAGCCAAAAGGCCTGTTAATATAATGTTTACAAAAACCCTTGACAGCTCTTTAAAAATGCTTTAATATAGAAAGTACGAAAAATAATCACAAATAAATAGAGAAACTATAAAGATAAACAGTAATATTAATATCTTTAATATTCCTGTTTTTTTACTGTCTGGCGGATTATTTTATCCGGGTTCATTAACAATCTAAATAAATTTTGGTGAACAAACAAAATTTTGGCGCTAGCAGGCGCCGATTTCGGATAACTTTAATCCCGGGATTTTCCCGGGACTCAAATATTAGAAATCTTGCAAAAGATTTCTAAAACAGGCAAAGCAAACCTGTCAAAAAACTTTCAGAGAGTTTGATCCTGGCTCAGGATGAACGCTGGCGGCGTGTCTAAGGCATGCAAGTTGAATGCTTTGTAGCAATACAGAGCATGGCAAACGGGAGAGTAACACATTGGTAACCTACCCTGAAGACGAGAATAACCTTGCGAAAGCGAGAATAATACTCGATGGTAGTGGGGGGACACAAGTCATTCCCACTTAAAACTCCGGTGCTTCAGGAGGGACCTATGGCTTATCAGCTAGTTGGTAAGGTAATGGCTTACCAAGGCTACGACGAGTAACGGGTGTGAGAGCATGGCCCGTCTCACTGGGACTGAGACACTGCCCAGACTCCTACGGGAGGCTGCAGTCAAGAATCTTCCTCAATGGCCGAAAGGCTGAAGGAGCGACGCCGCGTGCATGAAGAAGCCCTTCGGGGCGTAAAGTGCTTTTAACTGGGACGAATCAATGACGGTACCAGTTGAATAAGGGGCTGCTAACCTCGTGCCAGCAGCAGCGGTAATACGAGGGCCCCAAGCGTTATCCGGATTTATTGGGCGTAAAGCGTCCGTAGGCGGTTTGTCGCATCTCCTGTTAAATCCTTCGGCTTAACCGAGGGGCAGCGGGAGAGATGGATAAACTAGAGACCGGAAGAGGCAAGTGGAATTGCTGGTGTAGGGGTTAAATCCGTTAATATCAGCAAGAACACCAAATGCGTAGGCAACTTGCTAGGACGGTTCTGACGCTCAGGGACGAAAGCGTGGGTAGCGAATGGGATTAGATACCCCAGTAGTCCACGCCGTAAACACTGGATGCTAAGCATTGGAAGTATCGACCCTTCCAGTGTTGTTAATTTAAGGTAACCCGTTAAGCATCCCGCCTGGGGAGTACGAGCGCAAGCTTAAAACTCAAAGGAATAGACGGGGACCCGCACAAGCGGTGGAGCATGTGGTTTAATTCGACGATAAACGAGGAACCTCACCAAGGTTTGACATTAGGCTGCACGCCCTGGAAACAGGGAAGCCTTCGAGGGTGCCTAACAGATGCTGCATGGTTGTCGTCAGCTCGTGTCGTGAGATGTACCGTTAAGTCGGAAAACGAGCGCAACCCTTATCCTGTGTTTTATATGTCTCAGGAGACTGCCCGTTTTAAATGGGAGGAAGGTGGGATGACGTCAAATCAGCATGGTTCTTACACCTTGGGCTACACACGTGCTACAATGGGAATTACAAAGGGCAGCCAAACCGTAAGGTGGAGCAAATCCCTAAAAAGTTCCCTAAGTTCGGATTGAGGTCTGCAATTCGACCTCATGAAGCTGGAATCGCTAGTAATCGTGGATCAGCTATGCCACGGTGAATACGTTCTCGGGTCTTGTACTCACCGCCCGTCAAGTCAAGGGAGTCGGCAATACCCGAAGACCCCGCGCAAGTGGGGGCTAAGGTAAGGCTGGTAACAAGGACTAAGTCGTAACAAGGCATCCGTAGCGGAAGCTGTGGATGGATCACCTCCTTTCTAGGGAGATATTCGGTGTGAGAATCGAATGTGTCGATTCTGTCATCTTCGGATGATAGAAAAATTGGCGCCTGCTAGTTTTAAAATTTTGATCATCAAAAAATAACATAAAAAATACGCGAGTTAATCGCGTATTTTTATTTGAAAAAAATTTATTTTAAAATTAAGCGGCTTCATGGAGAAAAATCTTTGCAGACTCTTCACTGGAAAAACCAACTATCCTTTTTCTTTGTATTAATCCATCAGTTGTTCTTTTGATGCTCACCGGCACTTCCACTCCTAGTGCGTCCAAAGCGGCAAAAATTGTATAAGCGTGCCTCTCCATTTCCAATCTTTTTTTTATATCTTTTTCCATGCTCGCCTCCCTTAATAGACTTTCTGCCCTCTTTCTTTTTTCTAATGCTATTTCGGAAAACTCTTTATTATTTTCTTCTCTATTCTCATCATTCTCAATATCAGGCCCCATATTTATGCCATGAAGAGTATCGTGAAATCGATCCCCTCCTCCGCCAAATATTTTTTCCATATTATTTTGTAGAAATTCAACCTCTCTAAAAGAGGCAAAATTTCTTTATTTTAATTCACCCCAATTTTCTTTTTCGCTCTCGCTAAAGTTTCATCGGCAATAGCTTGCGCTTTCTTTGCGCCGTCGTCCAAAATTTTTCTTACCTCTTTGTCGCTTATCTTATTATACTTCGCCTGGAAATCCGTTAAAAACTTTTTCACTACTTCTGCTAAATCTTTTTTGAAGTCGCCATATCCCTTGCCTTTGTATTTATTCTCTAAATTTTTAATGGCCTCTCCGGAGAGTAAAGAATAAATCGTTAATAAATTAGCAATCGCCGGCTTATTTTTTTGGTCATACTTAATCTCCGAGCCAGAATCAGTTACAGCCTTCATAATTTTTTTTGCGGCCGCTTCCGGTTTATCAACGAGGGAAATATAATTATATTCGCTTCCTGCGCTCTTACTCATTTTTTTAGCCGGGTCATCCAAGCCCATAATTCGCGCTCCTTCTTTCTTTATTTTCAATTCCGGAATTTTGAAAGTATTACCGAATTGTGAATTAAACCGGCGCGCCAATTCCCGGCAAAGCTCAACGTGTTGAGATTGATCGTCCCCGACTGGCACGGCGTCAGTATTATAAAGTAAAATATCAGATGCCATTAAAACTGGATAATCATAAAGTCCGACACTTACATTTTCTTCTTTTTCTCCCGCCTTATCTTTAAATTGAGTCATTTTTTTCAAATCACTGATTCTCGCCACGCAATTCAAAATCCACGCCAACTCCGTATGAGCGCTGATAGCAGACTGCTGAAAAATAATTGATTTTTTCGGGTCAATGCCAAGAGCCAAATAAATTTTAGCAACTTCAATTATTTTTTTCGCCAAAACCGCCGGCTCCTGCTTAACCGTAATGGCATGATAATCAACCACGCAAAAAATACATTGATTTTTTTCTTGCATTTCCACCCATTGGGAAATCGCCCCCAAATAATTGCCGATATGCAAATTACCGCTAGGTTGGACTCCGGAAAAAATCACTGGTTTAGACATATTTCTTCTCTGTCATTCTGAGCCGCAGGCGAAGAATCTCGCGGAATTTTTACTTTCACGGGATTCTTCAGGCTTCGCCTTCAGAATGACAATATTATATTAATATTGTAATTTAATTATCGTTTTTAAGCAAGAAAAGAAATAAAAGGCTCTAAGATCCTAAAAGGGTTCTTAGAGCCTTGATCATCGAAAACTACCTATTAAACATTCCGCCCGAAGACGTAGATGGAGGAAACGGTCTATTTACTGATGCTCCCCAACCGCTTCCAGTGTTGGAAACTGCTCCGCCTTTTGTTGGAGTATTTTTTTTCTCCTGGGTTGAGCCCTGCGAACAAACACAGTCCACCAAATCATTTCCGCAAGCAGAACACTTTTCATTGATTTCCACGACAAACCTCCTCTTTTAGAATGAACGATTTATTTTTGAGAAAATAAAAAAGCTTCTCATCTCTTAAATATAGTCAGACTATATTCAAGGGACGAAAAGCTTTGCTTTACGCGGTACCACCCTTTTTTCCCCGCCGAAGAGGCGGGGACACTTTTACCGACTTTGCCCTTGCGGGTAACATCAGTTAGCCTATGATTACGGAGGCATCCGGGCTATCACTAACGCAATAGCCACCCTTTCCAGTCTAGCTGGAAAATTCAGGCCCAACCCCCTGCCAAAAAAGCAGAGGGCCCAAACAGGTTTTATAATTTTTAAAGTATAATCCTATAATAACAAAATAAAAATTTTTGTCAAAACTTTTAATAAGTATTTATGATTTTTTATTGAAAGTCCGAATTTTAATAGCATACCAGTATATTAATTGCATCAAAATTTGCATTTATATCAAAGCTCCAATCACAATTGTCCGTGTAAACTGCCCTGTAAGTACTGCTGACTTTTGGTGTGGTGGCATAGTCATTCGAACCGCTATACCCGAAATGTTGGCAATAACAGCGTGGGGTACGAACATCACCTGCTTTTATCCAACTATCTGTATATTGCCAGTGCATTGGATTTATAAAAACTTTAGGAGCTGTCCCCGTTACCCCAAATATTGTTTTTCCACTTAAGATATTTGCCGCCGTCAAATCCGCATCCATGGCTGAAAAAGTAGCGGTATTCATATAGCAATAGCCGGTGTTGGCGGAATTAACACAAGCATTAGTATCAACATATTTGGCCGTATCATCAACATAACAATTGGTTTTAGTGGTAGTGGTAGAATCAGCGCATTCGGTGGGGTACCATTCTCCTTGAGTAGTCATTCTATTAACAATATATTCGGCTCGCTCTATTATAGACCCGTCTTTATTGGCGACCACGCTTGACGAATCAAAATCATTATCCGCATTATTAGCGCCTAAAATATTTTGAGAAAAATCTTGATCAGAAGAATTTGGAGCGGCCGCTGGTTCAATGAAGGAAGCGTAAACCCAAACAGTAGCTATTACAGTTAAAGTTAAAACAACCGTAGAAAAAACTCGATAGCCAAGTTTCTTCAACTGAATTTTTAAAAATTGTTTTATTTGATACTTTCCCATTTTAATTTTTAAATAATATAAAACATACCAAAATTAATTCTCAAAACAATAAAGTCTATGAGTAGTATTGCAAGCGCGATTTGAATACATAGTCCAACCCGAATTAACTTCGCTTGGTTTTCCTGACTTGCCAATTGCCGGAGACGGCGCCTGGCTTGACCAATCGCTACAGGTACTGCCGGCAGTACGAGTGCCATCAGGGAGAGTACTTGTCCAAGCATCGTCAGTGGGTACACTTACATTATTTTCGTCTCTATCAATCGCGGCATCCAAACTGCTATCGATTAAATCTGCAAGGGAGTCTACAATTTTTACACCGTTAAGATTATAATAAGCCTGGCTCGTGATATAGTCCTTAGCATCAGTAGCATCAGTTGATATCCAGGCAACAAATGTTCCGTGGAGACCAGTAGTTGACGCGATCGCATTACAAATTTCATTAGCTCCAGCTCTTCCATCTAAATTCGTATAATCCCAGGTAGAAAATTTTCCATTCCCGCTCGCTGATGTGGCAAACACTAATTTTGAAGATGAGCAAACTCCGGAGAGACAATTATTTATACATTCATTACTTGAGCTGCAAGAAGCACCGTCGGCTTTTCTGCGGCTATCAAGATAATTTATGACATATTCCATTCTTTCAATCAAACTGCCGTCGTTATTTGAAGCCACCAGGGACGAGCTAAAATCATTATTGGCATCGTTAGAACCTAAAATATTTTGAGAAAAATCTTGATCTGAAGAATTGGGTCCAACCGCTGGTTCAATAAAAGCAGCGTAAACATAAACCGCGACAACTACGGTTAAAGTTAAAATAATTATAATAGCTATTTGTTGGGATAAATTTTTCATATTATCTTTTCCAATTTATTTTTTCATTATCTCCACAGAAAATTTATCAGGAATCCATATAATCCTGGCATTTGTCTCTTCTGTCTGACAAGCCACGTTTTTGTCATTATATAATAATAACTCAATCTTTTTTAATTCTGGGTCTTCCGCTAAAATGTCCTTAATAATTTTTTCTGCAATCATTCTAACCCAATTTTCGTTAATTAACGGCTCTTCAGTAACTACATGATGCCGCGCCCATTTAATTTCATCTTGCCAGGTGCCAACGCTGGCAATTTTATATTTTATTTCCGGCGATTCTTTCATTTCTATTGATGTTAACTCTGATGTTCCAATTTTAGCGACTTCGGAAAGAAAATAAAACTTTTGGTAATAAAGAATAACCGAAAATTCCAGTCCAATCGCAATTATTGCAATTATCGTGATTAAAATATTTTTTATTTTGAGCACGATCATAAAAAAATTAAGATTATTTGATGAAATTTACCTTTAAGCGAAAATACTAAAAAGTATAATTAATCCATAACGGGGACGGTTATAAATATATAAATTAATTACAAAGGCAATTAAATATGCCAGTTGGAGGGGCAGCTGCATCATAAGTAGTAGTATCATACAAAGATGTAGTGCAAGCAACAGGGCCACTGGTAACATTGGGTAAACGATAAGGATTTCCGCCTCTGATTGCCCATGTACAGGTGACTAAGTTGCCGGTCGCGCGCCAATATCCAGTTGAATACGATTGATACTCCCATTTACATAATACGCACGACCCAGAGTCGTTACAATAATAGCATCCCGTACAACCACTGGGTTGGCTACCAGCGGCAGAATTAGTGCAACTAAAACTACTTCCATTGCAAGTTGTACAAGCAGTGCAAGCTTGTTGGCCGCTTAAATAGCCACACGTATAACCGGAACCGCTACAGTTAGTAGAAGCACAGGTTCCAAAAGCGCCCGGGCATTCGCCATCCGGATCTTGGACCGAAGAACTTACATAACCGCAAGTTCCGGCTCCGGCATTGGAATAGCTATCGCATCTTTGGCAGGTTGAACCTGAACAAGAATTATTACAACAAGTGCCGTCAACGCAATATCCGGAAGTGCATTCAGCGGCAGAAGAGCAGCTCGAGCCGTTAGCCAGGGTTTTTGTCCCAGTCACTCCGAAAATAGTTACGCCATATTTAATATTGCTGGCAATTAAATCCGTATCTATGTCGGACAGGTTGGCAGTATTGATATAACAATATCCATCATTACTCGCGGCCGAGCAGACATTACTGGCAACATATCTAGCAGTGTCGTCAATATAGCAATTGGTCTGGGTGGAAGTGGTGGAATCGCTGCATTCTATGCCAAAAGCGTAATAATTGTTATTGGTCGGGACAAAACATGAATTTTCTTTCGCACTGTCGCATAAATTAGTCGTCAAATAACGGGCGGTGTCATCCACGTGGCAACTAGTCTGAGAAGAAGTGGTAGATTCACCACATTCGGATGAATACCATTTATAATTGCTATCCAAACTATTATTAATATATTTCGCTCTCTCTATAATACTGCCGTCCCGATTGGCTACCACGTTTGACGAGTCAAAATCATTATCCGAATTATTGGCCCCCAAAACATTTTGGGTAAAATCTTGATTATAGCCGCTCGGACCGGATGAAGGTTCAATAAAGCTGGCGATGTGCATCATATCAGGATAATCCGGATTATCTTTAGCTGAAGCTAAACTGCCGGTGACTCCAAAAATGGTTACGCCGTTTTTAATATTAGCCGCCGTTAAATCGGAATCCATGGCCGAGAAAGTGGCGGTATTTATATAGCAATAGCCGGAATTACTGGCTGTCGAGCAGGCGCTACTATCAACATATTTAGCCGTATCGTCAATATAACAATTGGTGTTTGTTGTCGTGGTGGAATCAGAGCATTCCGTCCCAAAAGCGTAATAGCCGTTATCAGTTGAAATAAAACATTGGTTTTCTTTAACTTCGTTACATAGATCAGTAGTTAAATAACGAACCGTGTCATCAACATAACAGTTGGTTTTGGTAGAAGTTGTTGATTCGCCACATTCAGACGAATATAAACTATTAATTGCATATTCTAGTATTTCAATAATACTACCCATGCTGCTCGCCGTAACTAAAGATGAATCAAAATCATTATCTGCATTATTAGCGCCTAAAATATTCTGGACAAAATCCTGGTCAGAATCATTCGGCCCGGCGGTTGGTTCGATGAAAGCGGCATAAATATAAACAGTGAAAACTGCAGTTAGAGTTAAAATAATAACCGAAAGAATTCTTTTCCCCAATTCTTTTAAATCTAAAAAATTAGATATTTTTTTAATTAGATTTTTACCTAACATAATTTTATATTTTTTGGCGTGGAAATTTTTAACTAACACTAAGGTATAATTTCAAAACAATAAAGTTTGGCTGAACCCGTGCATCCCATCGCACCAGCCTGGGTCCAATCTGATGTCGTGACATATTGTCTGCCAATCATAGCCTTAACACCACCGGTGTTTGTCCACCATATACCTCCCGCACTACAATGATCATATTCGCCAGTCGGATATTTAAGCCCGCCCGTGCCAGTTCCGGTCCACACATAAGATGATGCGGTTGTTCCTGTTTCGTGCATATTTATCGAATTATCAAGACTGCCATCTACCAAATCCGCTTTCGAATCTACCACTTTTGTAACCAAATCAACAAGATAATATGATGAATCAGGTATGCGATCTTTGGCATCTACACTAGCCGAAGATAACCAAGCCACAAATGTATCATTGATTCCCGCGGCCGCTGCCAAGACATTGCAGATTTCATCCGCTCCTGCCAACGAACTTTGGTCTGTTTGCGCCCACTGGTCCATATCAGACGGACCAGATACCGAAGTTGTAAATACCCGCATTTGCGCCGTCCTGCATGTTCCGTCAGATGAACAATGTCGAGAAGAACATTGGTTGTCAGAACTGCAAGGAGAACCATCGGCCTGCACATAACTGCCCGCGACTCCAAAAATAGTCACCCCGTTCACAATATTACTAGCGACTAAATCCGCGTCCATATCAGAAAAATTAGCTGCGTTCATATAACAATATCCCGTATTGCTGGCGGCGCTACAAGTATTGCTGGCAACATATTTGGCCGTATCATCAACATAGCAATTGCTACTAGACAAGAGAGTGGCGTCAGGGCATTCGACGTTAAAAGCGTAATAGTTATTGTCAGTCGGGACAAAACACTGATTCTCTTTAGCTTCATTGCAAAGATCAGTAGTTAAATAGCGGGCAGTGTCATCAACATGACAATTGGTTTGCACAGCTGTAGTAGATTCTCCACATTCGGACGGGACCCATGCATCATTACCATTTAATCGGCTGGCAAGGTATTCCAATCTTTCTATAATACTTCCCGTACTGCTGGCAGTAACCAAAGACGAATCAAAATCATTGTCCGTATTATTAGCGCCTAAAATATTTTGAGAAAAATCCTGGTCGTAATCCGCCGGGCTAGCGGAAGGTTCAATAAAGCTGGCGATATGCACTAAATCCGGATAGTCAGGGTTGCCTTTGGCTGAAGCCAATACTCCCGTAACCCCAAAAATAGTAACACCCGCCTTAATATTACCAACAACCAAATCGGCATCCATGGCGGAAAAAGTAGCCGTATTTATAAAACAATAGCCGGAATTGCTAGCTGCTGAGCAAGCGTTGCTATCTACATATTTAGCGGTGTCATCAACATAACAATTGGTTGTAGTGGTAGTGGTAGAATCAGCGCATTCCGCGCCGAAAGCGTAATAGCTATTATCGATTGGGACAAAACACTGATTTTCCTTAGCTTCGTTGCAAAGATCAGTAGTTAAATAGCGGACCGTATCATCAACATAACAGCTGGTTTGTGTCGTCGTGGTAGATTCTCCGCATTCAGTGGCATATAAACCCCTGGATAGATATTCTAGCCTCTCAAGAACACTGCCATCATTATTAATTGATACTAAAGAAGAATCAAAATCATTATTGTTATTATTAGCGCCTAAAATATTCTGAATAAAATCCTGGTCCGAAGAATTTGGACCAACTGTCGGTTCAATAAAAGCCGCGTAAACCCAAACCGTAGTAATAACAGTTAAGGTTAGGACAATAGCTACAACAACTTTCTTTCCTAATTCTTTTAAGTTTAAAAAATTATCTATTTTTTTAACTAAGCTAATCATAGTTGGACCCCTAATACCAAAAAAATAAGCAAAATATTTGCCTTGGTTATCTTCATTTATTTTATCATTATTATTAACTTATTTCAAATTAAAAAAATAAAATAAATTGACAATTCTCTTAATTTTCCATATAATTTTAACGTAATTATTAATTTTTTCGTTTTCATATTTAATTGAAAATTTAAAATTGAAAATTGAAAATTAGTTTATATGCCTCTAATTCCAACTGTAATAGAAAAAGACGGACACGTAGAAAGAGCTTATGATATCTATTCACGTCTTTTGAAAGACCGGATTATATTTTTGGGCGAGCCGATTACCGATCATGTCGCCAATATTATTATCGCCCAATTCTTATTTTTGGACGCGGAGAATAAAGACCGAGATATTAAATTTTATATCAACTCCCCCGGCGGGTCAGTCACGGCCGGCATGGCGATTTACGATACGATGCAATATGTAAAATCCGATGTTTCCACTATCTGCGTAGGCATGGCCGCTTCTATGGGTGCGATGCTCTTGGCATCGGGCGCCAAAGGAAAAAGATTCACTCTACCTAATTCGGAAATTATGATTCACCAGGTTATGGGCGGAGCCGAAGGCCAAGCCACTGATATTAAAATTCGAGCCGAACATATTTTGAAAATCAGAGATAAAATGAATAAGATACTTGCTTTTCATACTGGACAAAAAATTTCTACGATTGAAAAGGACACAGACCGCGACCGCTTCATGGACGCAGAAGAAGCGAAAAAATACGGAATTGTTGATAAGATAATAACAAAATAACGCTCGCTCCACCATTGCAATAAAAAATTAAGTAATAATATAGTATAATTATCGGCCAATAACGGCTGAAAAAGGAGGCCCCGTCATGAAGCACAAACTGTCCCCAAACTTCCCGAATCCTTTCAACTGACGCAACCCTCCCGCGTCAAAAATGGGTTAGACTTGCTAAACGCGAGCCTAACCCCTTTTTATTTTTTCTTCAATTTTACCCCAATTTTTCTAGTGCTTTACAAGAGACAAATCTTGTGTTAATATAAATTCATAAATTAAATTATTAAAAGAATATCGTTGTTAGAAAAAAGGGATAATTTTATAAGGAATTTTGCCAATAATTAGACAAACTCCGCCTACCCGATATAGATAAATCTGTGAAAATAAATAACTATTCTAGAAAAAAAATTGAACTATCTATTAGCCTGAAGAAAGCTGCAGGTTTGGGTTTTGTTGTGCTTGAAACAACAAAAAAATAAAATTCAACCTCCTAACAACAGAAAATAAATCCTATGGAATATATAATTTTCTTAGTTCTGATTGTGGGCGGTTTTTTTGTTGGCTATTGGACCAGAAAAAAGAAAGCCTTATCAGAAGTAAACAGCGCCGAAGCTAAGGCGGAAAAAATTCTAACAGACACAAAAACCAAATACAAGGAAATTTTGCTTGAGGCCCAAGACAAAGCCTTAAAAATTATTGAAGAAGCAAAAAATGAAGAGAATAATCGCCGAAAAGAGATAAGCAATCTTCAATCCAGATTAGAAAAAAGAGAAACCGCTTTTTCTCAAAAATTATTGGAATTACAGGAAAAGCAACAGCAACTCTATGACAAGGTAAGCCAAGTAGAAGAAGTAAAAGAAAAGATAAAACAAATAAAAGAAGATCAATTGGCCAAGCTGGAAAAGATCGCCAAGATGACCGAAGCAGAAGCTAGAGAAATCTTATTAAAAAATATTGAAGAAAAAACAAAAGAAGATTTGATGGTCCGCATCAATAAATTGGAAAAAGAATCCAGTGAAGTTATTGATGAAAAATCAAGAGATTTGATGGCGTCAGCTATGCAGAGATTAGTCTCTTCTTATACTCCGGAAATAACTACTACCACGGTTGATTTGCCAAGCGACGAAATGAAAGGACGCATCATCGGCCGGGAAGGAAGAAATATAAAAACGATTGAACAAATGACTGGCGTGGAAATAATCGTTGATGATACTCCAAATGCCATCACTATTTCCGGCTTCTCTTCTATCAGAAGACATATTGCTAAAAGAGCTTTAGATTATTTAATAAAAGATGGAAGAATCCATCCGACTAAAATTGAAGAAGCAATTGAAGAAGCGAAAAAAGAATTGGCCCTTGATATTAAAAAAGCCGGCGAAGAAGCAATGTATGAAATCGGTGTTACTGGTTTTGATCCAAAATTAGTGCAGATTATCGGCCGTTTGAAATATCGCTCCAGTTATGGGCAAAATGCCCTTGGCCATTCTATTGAAGTGGCTCATCTTTCTGCTTTATTGGCAGAAGAATTAAAGGCTGATGTTACTCTTGCTAAAAAAGCCGGATTATTGCACGATATCGGCAAAGCCGTTGACCATGAAGTTCAGGGCACTCATCCGGAAATCGGCCGCGATATTGCCAGAAAATTCAATCTTGCTCAAGAAGTTATAGATCCGATTGAAACTCATCATGACGACCACCCTCGCGGCTTAACCGCTGTCATTGTTAAGGTGGCTGATGCTATTTCCGCGGCTCGTCCTGGTGCTCGTTATGACACTTATGAACGTTATATCCAGCGTCTGGAAGAATTGGAAAAAATTGCCACTTCTTTTACAGGAGTAGACAGATGCTATGCTATCCAAGCTGGACGAGAAATCAGGGTTTTCGTTATGCCGGATGAAATAAGCGATTTGACCGCTCATGACTTGGCTCGCGATATAGCAAAAAAAATTGAAGCTGAATTAAAATACCCGGGAGAAATAAAAATTAATGTTATTAGAGAAATGAGAGTAACGGAATACGCCCGCTAGTTAGATAGTTAAATAATTGATTAGTTTATCCTAATTAATTATTTAACTAATCAACCATTTAACTATGATCAATATTCTCTTCATCGGCGACATCAACGGTAAAATCGGCCGAAAGGCGGTCGCTAAAATTTTACCAAAACTAAAAAGATCTGAAAAAATAGATCTTGTTATTGCTAATGCCGAAAATGCCGCCCACGGCGTTGGTGTTACGGAAGAAACTCTGAAAGAATTAACAAAAGCCGGGATTGATTATTTTACCACGGGCGATCATGCTTTTGATAAAATCAAGCAAGTTGATTGCTATGAAAAATTTCCAATTATCAGGCCAGCTAATTACCCGGCTGGAGTTCCTGGAGAGGGTTATATTATTTTGACAAAAGGCAAGCATAAAATACTGCTCGCCAATTTGGTCGGCCGAGTTTTTATGTCTGGAGATTATGATTGTCCTTTTCGAAAAATTGACGAAATTTTGGCTATGTTTGCAAAAGAAAACTTATCTGCTATAATTATTGATATACATGCGGAAGCGACTTCTGAAAAAATTTCTTTGAAACATTATCTTGATGGCCAAGTGAGCGCAATTTTGGGAACACACACTCATGTTATGACGGCGGATGCAGAAATTTCCGACAAAGGAACTGCTTATATCACCGATGTCGGAATGGCTGGCTTCGCTGATGGCTGTATCGGAGTAGACAAAGAAGATATCATAAAAACATTTCTGACCCAGATAAAATACCCTCACTCCTTTCCGGAAAAAGGACGAGCAATCTTTAATTCCGTCTTATTGACTATAGATCCCAAAAATAAAAAAACTAAAAAAATAAAACCAATAATTAAACTAATTGACATAGAATAACCCTGCGTATTTCAAATATGCATGAATTTGAAATTCGTAGAATAAAAATATGAACAAAGCAGGATTAATTGAAAAAATTGCCGAAGAAGTGGCAGTAACAAAAAAACAGGCCGAGGATATGATCGAAACTTTAGTCAGAATCATCGTTGACGAGCTAAAAGCCGGCGGTGAAGTAACTATCACTGGTTTCGGAACATTCATGGCTAAAACTAGACATGCTCGCGGCGGTGTCAATCCGCAAAAACCTTCCGAGAGAATTAAGATTCCAGAGGTAAAGGTGGCTAAATTCAAAACTGGAAAAAACCTGAAAGACGCCTTAAAGGGGAAAATATAAATTTTTAAAAAATTGGAATAAAAAGGCAATCCCGATCGCTTGGGGTTGTTTTTTGTTAAAAAACATGCTAATATAATTTTGAACTCCTGTGGGAGTTTTTTAAATTAAAAATAACCTTGAAAAATAAAAAATAAAGCGGCATTGTCCCGCCTAAAGTGTACCCGTAGCTCAGCTGGATAGAGCGTCTGGCTTCGGACCAGAAGGTCGCGGGTTCGAATCCTGCCGGGTACACTTTGCGCAGGAATTAAAAAATAGGGCTGGGTAGCTCAGTTGGCCCGCCTCGCCGAGCTGAAGCTCGGCTTCAGCGAGGCGGGTTAGAGCGTAGTACTTTTTTTGTTAAATAATTTTAAAATAAATCAAAATATATGGCTGGGTAGCTCAGTTGGTTAGAGCGTAGCACTCATAACGCTAAGGTCGAGAGTTCAAGCCTCTCCCCAGCCACAAAGATAACAATTAACAATTGACAGTCAATAGTTAATTGTCAAAAGTTAATAGTCGTTTTGCCCCGTTAGCTCAGTTGGTAGATCCGCCCCAGCGGGGGCGGACTCTTAAGCAAATTTCCAAGTTAATTTAAATAAATAAAAATGCCCCGTTAGCTCAGTTGGTAGATCCGCCCCAGCGGGGGCGGACTCTTAAGCAAATTTCCAAGTTAATTTAAATAAATAAAAATGCCCCGTTAGCTCAGTTGGTAGAGCAGTTGCCTCTTAAGCAAATGGTCGCAGGTTCGAGTCCTGCACGGGGCACCAAAAATATGTATTGCGTATACGCAATTAAAAACGAATGGAACAAAATCTATATCGGGCAAACTTCTGATCTTGAAGAAAGGTTAAAAAGACATAATGGTATTTTAAAAAACAAAAAAAGTTCCTATACTCACAAAAACAAAGGAACTTGGATATTGTTCTATAAAGAAGAACTTCCAACAAGAAAAGAAGCTATGGCAAGAGAAAAATATCTTAAAACTTATCGAGGAAGAATTTTTTTAAAAAATTTATTAAAATAAGAACTCAGTTGGTAGATCCGCCTCAGCAGGGGCGGACTCTTAAGCAAATGGTCGCAGGTTCGAGTCCTGCACGGGGCACAATAAAAAAATGAAGCTAAAGCTTCATTTTTTTATTATTTTATCAAAACTTAATTTAAACAACTTCTTCTAAAAATTCTCTCATCACTTTTTCTTTCTCTTCAGCAATTTTTTTATTATCAGCTTCAATCGTAATTCTAAGTAGCGGTTCGGTATTGGAGGGGCGAATATTAACCCACCAATCTTTATACTCAATAGTTAATCCATCCAGTTCATCCTGCTTCCCATCTTTAAATTTTTCTCTGGCCGCCGCAATTATTGCTTCGGTTTTTTCTGTCTTCATATTTATTTCATCCAAGCGGTAATAAGGATTAAGGCCTGATACAATTTCTGATAATTTTTTGTTCTCTTTGGAAATTAAGGATAATAAAATCACAAAAGCAATAAAACCGGAATCAGCATAATAATTATCACGGAAAGAATAGTGGGCAGAAACTTCACCGCCCATAATGCCGCCGCCGTCTTTCATAGCCTTCGCTACATTTACAAAACCAACCTGGGAGCGCAAAGGCCTGCCTCCCCACTCCTTTACTTTTTCCGGAACCGCTCGGCTGCAAATTGCATTATAGGCAATGCCGGTGCCAGGTTCTTTTTCCAAAAAATATTTCGCTAAAACCAAGAGAGTAGTATCGGCTTGAATAAACTCCCCTTTTTCGTCAATAAAAAATAGCCTATCAGTATCACCGTCCATAATTATGCCGAAATCCGCTTTTTCTTCCACTATTTTCTTTTTGATTTCTATCTGCGACTCCGGCAATAATGGGTTAGAAGGATGGGCAGGAAAATTACCATCAAGTTCAAAATTCAAAGGGATCATCTGACAGGGTAATTTCTCAAAAAGCAAAGGCATAATTTTTCCGGCCATGCCATTGCCGGCATCAACCACGACCTTGAACGGCTTAATATTATCTAGATCAACAAAATTAAAAACATGATTTAAATAATCAGAAATAACATCTCTTTCGTTAATTTCTCCTTTTACTGCCTGTTCCGCGAATGTCTTATCTTCCAAAAAACTATACAATTCTTTCCCGCTTATCATAACTGTTCCCTTATCTCTTATGGTCATCTTGAAACCATTATATTCTTTCGGATTATGAGAAGCTGTTACCATTATTCCGCCGTCATATTCGTATTTGCCTGCTGAAAAATAAACCGCGTCAATCGGAACTAAACCGATATCATCAACATTAACGCCTTGACTGGCAATGCCAACAATTAATTTTCTCGACAAAGATTCCGAGCCCAAGCGCATATCCCGGCCAACCACAACTTTTTTTGCTTTTGCAAATTGGGCATAAGCTTGACCGATAAAATAAGCTGTTTCCTCGTTTAATTCATCAGGATAAATTCCCCTGATATCGTAGGCTTTAAAAATTTTTGGATTCATATTTTATTTGCTTCTAAAGTATAGCCAAATCCCTCCCATGCCCCACCAAGCCGCGACTAAACCAAGGAGCCAGCCGAGAATTGGCAGAGAGAAAATTATCCAGCATATTACGATACCAATAATCATCGCCCAGATCAAAGAATCTTTTTGCTTTCTCCAAAATTTTTCCAAAATTGCGCGCCCGACCATTATGCCAACCAAAATTTTCCCGATGCATAAAGCAATAAGCCACACCCCCATTAATATTGCCGCTAAAGGAATTCCGATAATTGTAATAACCAATAAAATAGCAATAATTGGAGCCATGATAGTAACCACTGCTCCCCAGCCGATTGATGGTCCGGCTTTCTTAAACATATTATCAATCAGCTCCACAATCTGCTTGCGCCATAGACTGATCAAAACTAAGCCGATAACAAAAGAAGCAAAAATAGAATATAGTCTTCCCCATACCCAGCCGTCCACTTCCTTTTTAGTATTATTACCAGCTTTCGGCAAATTATGTCTCACTTCGCCAGCAATGCTGGCCTTGTCGGAAATAATAGCGGCATTAGTGGCAGAATAAATTACATTTCCTCCAATAACAGCGCTATCATAAATATTCAAAACATCACTATCGCTATAACTTATACCTTTTTTCTCTGCTCTCATTCTATCATTCATCTTAAAATTAACATCCTTGCCAATTTCTCCGGCGATAATAACTCTTGGGCAAGCGCCGTTTAAATTTCCACTTATTTTTCCTCTTATTTCTGTCTTACCTCCAGCCACTACCATATCCCAGCCGACCTTCGCATCTTTGTCCAGAACAATAACTCCACCGGCAACATTAACATTTCTGGCAACACTTCCCTTTATATTTACGGATTGCCCGGCCACCCTGACATTACCTCCAATTTCACTGTTAATATTTATTGACTGCGCTCCGCAGATAACATCTCCCTCCACCTTGCCATTAATATTAAGGGTTTGCGCTCCGCAGATAACATCACCCTGAACATCGCCATCAATCGTGATAGAAGCGCCGGCAGCATAAAGATTGCCGTCAACCACTTCGCCTTGCGGGATATAGATAGAATCCCCGGTTTTAACGGAAAAAGCTTTAGCCGCAGCCGGTATTGCCAAAACAAAAGCCAAAGAAAAAATGGCTATAAGTCTTGTTTTTGTCATAGTTTTATGGTTAAGTATTAATAATTCAAGATGTCTATAAATTTTTAAACCTTTTGTGAACCGTTAATTCGAATGCTTTAATAATTTTAAATAATACAGTGAAAATTATTCAAATTCTTCAAATATTATTTGAGGCATTTGAATTGTAGAAAAAAATTTAAGTCCGCAGGAATAATTTGAATTAAAGGATTATCTAAAGATTTAAGTCCGTAGGAGGCTAATTCTACTTATATAATATCAAACCAAGATGGATAAGGCAATACGAGAATTGCTAAAATTGAAGATAAAATCGCGCGATGAATTGACCGCTGCGAAAAGAAATTTGGCGAAGAAATTCGGCATTAATATTTTGTTAAATTCTGAAATTTCTAAGGAATACCGGGAACTGCTTTCTTCCAAAAAAATAAAGGCCAATTCGATTTTGGAAAAAATTTTGAAGAAGCGGACAATTAGAACTATGTCCGGCATCGCGCCGGTGGCAGTCCTGACCAAGCCCTACCCTTGCCCGGGAAAATGCGCTTATTGCCCGACAGAAAAAGACGTGCCTCAAAGCTATCTTTCCAATGAGCCAGCGGTGATGCGGGCGATTCGCTGTAATTATAATCCCTACAAACAAGTCCAGATGCGCCTGCAAGCTTTGGAAGCAAACGGCCATCAGCCGACAAAGATTGAGCTAATTGTTATTGGCGGAACTTGGTCGGTGTTGCCGGATAATTATAAATACTGGTATATAGCTAGTTGTTTTAAGGCGTGTAATGACTACCCCCATGTCATTCTGAGCGTAGCGAAGAATCTCGAGAACAATAATTCGTTTATGAATTATAGCCAACAAAAAAGCCACGGGATCCTTCATTCCGAAGCTTCGGAATTCAGGATGACAACTCTAAAAAAAATATTATTAGAGCAACAAAACCTAAACGAAAAATCTAAATACCAAATTATTGGCTTAACCCTGGAAACGCGTCCGGATCATATTAATGAAAAAGAATTATGGCAGATGCGAGAGTTGGGATGCACCCGGGTGGAATTAGGCGTGCAGGCAATTGATGACAAAATTTTAAAATTAAATAAAAGAGGCCATGGCGTCAAGGAAATTGCCGAGGCAACCAAGATGCTAAAAAATTTCGGCTTCAAAGTCACCTATCATATTATGCCGGGTCTTCCCGGTTCTACTGCCAAGAAAGATTTGGCAATGTTTAAAAAACTTTTTTCTGACGAACGCTTTCAGCCGGACCAGATTAAATTTTATCCCACCGTCGTCACTCGCGGCAGTTTATTATATAGATGGTGGAAGGCGGGAAAATATAAACCTTACACAGACAAAGCTTTGCAAAATTTAATAATCAAATGTAAAGAAATAGTTCCGCCTTATGTCCGTATTATCAGGCTTATCCGCGACATTCCGAAAGAATCAATCATCGCCGGCAACACTATCACCAATCTCCGACAAATTATGAAAGATCGGGGCGCAAAATGCAACTGCATCCGCTGCCGGGAAGCGGGAGACCGAAAATTCAAAATTAACGACCTAAAACTAATAATCAAAAAATACCAAGCTTCTGGCGGAACAGAATATTTTTTGAGCTACGAAAGCAAAGATAAAAAAATTCTTTACGGCTTTTGCCGATTGCGATTAGACGATCAGGCCATTATCCGCGAACTTCATGTTTATGGCGAATTAGTGCCGGTCGGCAAAGTTAAAAAAATCCAGCATTCTGGTCTGGGGAAAAAATTAATGCTAGAAGCGGAAAAAATCGCCAGGAATTGCAAATATAAAAAAATTATTGTAATATCCGGAATAGGAGCCCATGGCTACTATGAAAAACTTGGCTATCAGCTGGAAAATACCTATATGGTAAAAACACTTTCTCTGGAGAAAAAACCATGGAAGAAGAAGCCGTTGTTAAAAAAATGAGTATCCGAGAGTTGCTATTTGTTTTCATTGTCGTGCCTCTCAAGGTGCTTTTTTTCCCAGATATCTAAAAGGAAAACCCGAAGCGCCCAGTCTCTCTGAGACGGGCGCTTTTTCTTTTGGAAAATTTGACACCGCCTAAGTCGAATGATAATCTTAAGTATTGATCTTTACCAACCCTATTCATACAGGAAGGAGGACGCAGTGAAAAATAGCAGATTCGGAAATTTCGGCATCATCATCGCTAATTCCCATCCGGAATTAGGAGCAGAGGTAGCGGCCAAACTGGGTGTAGATCCGCTGGCGATTGAGTCTAAGCTTTTTCCCAACGCAGAGCTGGACATCAGGCGCCTGGGAGACGTAAGCGGACTGGATATTTGCATCTTCAGTTCTCTGCACTCCCACTATGACACCATTAAGGAACTGAAACTCCTCTGCAGTTCTCTGCAAGGAGCTTCCCGAATATTCGGAGTCTTTCCCTTTGTTCGGGACGGAAAATCTGATCATCAGAAAAGATTCGGAGAAAGTATCGCCTATAAGGATACGGCGATGGACATTTCTCGCTGCGGATTGAGCGCTATCAGTATTTTTGACCAGCACTCTTCCCAGCATCCCGGTTTCTACGACACTACCCATTACCGTCTGAAAACCGTTCACCACATTTACCTGATGCGCATCTTGATCGAATGGGCTAAAGCTCATTCCGATCTCTATGACGGAGTGCTCGCTCTTGATGACGGCGGCTACAAGCGGAACAAAAAAATCTCGGAGATGCTTGGAAAAGATGTCTCCTTTATTATCAAGGACCGCGACCCCAGTACCAGAAAAGTGAATATTCCCGGCTCCAAAATCGTCGGCGATGTCAAAGGCAAAAGAGTGGCGGCCTTTGATGACATGTTGCAGGAGGGAGGCACCCTGGAGGCCGGCGCCCGGATCGCCCGCCACAACGGCGCCGAAACCATAGACTTCTTCGTTGTCCATCCCGATTTCAGCCCCAACACCATCAAACAGATCAACCCCCTCCTGGAAGACGGCACCATCAGCAAAATTTTCACCCTCGAAACGGTGCCCATACAAAATAAGGATGAGTGGCACGAGAATCTCGTCGTCCTGAGTCCGGCCGAAATGCTCGCGCAGGTGATTACTAAAATCCATTTCGAAGAGCATATGCGGGATCTTTTTCTGGAAATATAAGAAAAATCCCGGCAGAACAACCAAAGGCGTCTAACAATAGGCGCCTTTTTTCTTTTGACAAAGCCCTATTTTTTTGCTAAAATTTAATAAATAAATCAGCTTCATATAATTTATTAAAGCCTATATTTTAATAAAAATATGAAACAGGCGGTCAGAAATATCCTAAATCAGGCCGGCGTTGAAATCAACGGAAAAAGGCCTTGGGATATTCAAATAAAAAACGAAAATTTTTATCCAAGAATTCTTGCGGGAGGGTCTTTGGCTTTGGGAGAATCATACATGGATGGCTGGTGGGATTGCGAAGCGGTTGATCAGTTTATTTACAAAATCTTAAAATCAGATTTAGACAAAAAGGTAAAAGGTACTAAGCATCTTGTTTGGTACGCGATTAAAGCGAGATTATTAAACCAACAAAGAAAATCAAAAGCCCGAGTGGTAGGAGAAGTGCATTATGATGTCGGCAACGAACTCTATAAGAACATGCTGGACAAGCGAATGATTTATAGCTGCGGCTATTGGCGCGATGCTAATAATTTGGACGAGGCCCAAGAAGCCAAACTGGACTTGATTTGCAAAAAACTGAAATTAAAGCCGGGCATGTCCGTCCTTGATATCGGCTGCGGCTGGGGAGGCCTGGCAAAATTCATGGCCGAGAGATACCAAGCGAAAGTAACGGGCATCACTATTTCAAAAAGACAAGCGGAGCTCGCTAAAGAAATTTGCGCCAATCATTATATCAAAATACTTTTAGAAGATTATAGGGACTTGAAAGAAAAATTTGACCGGGTTGTCTCTGTCGGCATGTTTGAGCACGTCGGCTGTAAAAACTACAATACTTTTATGAAAACCGTCGACCGTTGCTTGGAAAACGACGGTTTATTTTTACTTCATACTATCGGCGGAAACAATTCGGTATATAAATGTGACCCCTGGTTTGACAAATACATATTCCCGGGCGGTATGCTCCCATCGGTTAAACAGATAGGAAAAGCGATAGAGGGACTTTTCATTATGGAGGACTGGCACAACTTCGGCACTGACTACGACAAGACACTTATGGCATGGTTCAATAATTTTAATTCTGCCTGGCCAAAACTTCGCGAAAAATACGGGGATAAATTCTATCAAATGTGGAAATATTATCTTCTCAGTCTGGCGGGAGGATTTCGCGCGCGCAATATCCAACTCTGGCAAATAGTATTTTCCAAGGCCGGATCGCAAATAGAGTATAAAAGCGTCCGCTAAAGTTTTGCCCAAAACTTTGTTTTTGGCTAATATTAGGGGAGAGAAAACAAAAAAGTTCGTATATAACTAGTTAGCTAAAATATTCCTTTTCTTTTTCAGGTTGGCGCCTATTGTTTAAAATTTTCAAATTTCTTTTTCTTTAAATACAGGAGGGGTATTAGGTGTCCCGCTTGGGGCGGGACAATTTATTTATAAGGGGAAAAATGATATAATAAAAACATTAGAAATATTATATATGGATAATAATCAAAAACATTTGAATCATATAGACAAGGTTAATTTAGGGTCTTATTATACCCCAGAAATTATAGTTGATTTAGCTTATTCTATCTTAAATAAAAACATTTCCGATATTAAAAATTTTACGATTTTAGACTCGTCTTGCGGATATGGGTCTTTTTTGGTTAAAAAAAATATTGCAAATAGATTAGTTGGGGCCGATATTGATAAGACAGCTATTTTAGAGGCTAAAAAAAAGAATAAGGATATTAGTTTTATTTGTCAAAATTCACTCGCGAATGTGTGTCGAGAAAATCTTGCTATAAAAACAGAGGAAAAACTTATAGCTATAGGAAATCCACCATACAACGATACAACTTCCATAATCCGCAATTCCATTAAAGATGTTTCTGTCCAAAACATAATTGATTTTGATATAAAAACCAGAGATTTAGGCATGTCATTTTTATTGTCTTACAATAAACTTGAAGCTGATTATGTTTGTGTTTTGCATCCTTTATCCTATTTAATCAAAAAGGCTAACTTCGCTCTACTTTCAAAATTCGCCAAAAACTATAAATTAATTGACGGAACAATTATAAGCAGTCATGAATTTTCCGAAACTTCTCGTGGAATGGCTTTTCCAATTTTGATTGCTCTTTACAAAAGAGATCGGGATGGTATGAGCTATGAATACATTAAAAATTATCAATTTAAAGTAAAGGATGACGGACATTTTTGTTTAAATGATTTCGATACAATAGTTAATTATGTTCAGAAATATCCCAATAAAAAATATCTAAATAAAAATGACAAGCCAGTCGCAAAATTTTGGACTTTGAGGGATATAAATGCCCTTAAAAGAAATCAAACTTTTATCGATTCCGATACTTACAATACAATTTATATTTTAATGGAAAAACTTCCATATTATTGTTATATTGATGTGTTTAAGCAATATACCGACAAAATGCCATACTTTATTGGAAATTGCGATGTAATAATTGATAATAAAAAATTTAATAAAATAAAAGAGTGCTTTATTGCTCAAAGTGTTCATACAAACCCCATTTTAAAAAATAAATTTAAATTTAGAGAAATTCCTAATGCTAAATTAAAAATAGATAATTATTTTAAGGAACTATTAGGAAATAAACTAGGTGAAAAATATGCCAAAAATTTTAATTAAAGAAAGTGAACATAAAATTGAAGTGCCAATTTTATTAACTGCCGTAAGCGGAAAAATTCGCATTAAGAATCGTTCAATTGTAAATGAATACGGAACCCCCGTTGCAGTTAGGCGAGATGGATTTGCTTTAAGCAACTATGTTGAATGGCAAATCGGCTATGACGTCGTCAAAAAGGAAACTGACAAACTAGCAGAATCATCGTTACCGGAGACTGAGTTCGTTGGCGCAAATGGTAAAACTAAAGCACTTTATGAATTATCAGAGTATATTTGGTATTTTCACAAATGGGCTATTGTATCCAAAGAAGAGTTAGAGAGTGTTATTAATTACCTTGATTCAATACCAGATAATGACTTAATTGATAATAACTCTGAATTACAGATTGATCGTAGCCATCCGATAGCAAAAAATATAAATGGATTTAATTTTGAATACACTCAAGTTAAATACCCTCTTTTAATTTATAAATTTAACGGATACGAAATAGTTACAGAAATAAAAATTACCGAGAAACAATATGCTGTCGGCACCCAACCAATGCTATATTTATGTTTTCCAATCACAGAATTAAAATCAAAAACTAATTTAATCGGAAGATGTGCTGAAGCAAAAGAAATTGCCCATTTTGAAATTTCAGAAAGCAACATCAAGGTATTTTTGGAAATGCTGAAAATGTTTGGCATTTTATCTAAAAATCACAAACACGATATTTTGCAAATTATCAACACGATTATAAAATAATTCCAATATTTTTATTTTTTATTTGAAGAAATAAGGTGTTTTGGGCTACGTGATTCACTCTTTATTGCAACTATGTTCAAAGATATAGATATCTATAAAATAAAAATTAATTATATAAATAAATCGTCAATTGCTTATATTCCCAATATTATTTCCATGAACCCGGTAGACGACCTTCTTAAGGCAACGGAATGGTTAGCTAGCGAAGCAATAAACGATTACAATTCTACAAATGAAAAAATTGAAGAACGGAGAAAAAAGGAAGGATACACTCAAAAAAATTTAGATGATTTTGAAAATTTAAATATTAGACTAGGTTCACGAACCCTTGGTTATATAAATCAAATATGCTTAATGGACGATATTTTAACTTCTGAATACAGAAGAATGTCTGAAATGTTGTATGAAGCATCGGAAAACAAAATTTCCATTAACGTCAAACAAGACCTTCAAGCTTTAAAAGAAAGATTGAGCCCGATCAGAATTTTCCGTAACAAGGTCGCGGCCCATGTGGTATATACCCATCCTAAAAAAGACGACAACCCCGAAACAAAAATTAGATCTATTCTAAATTTATTCCCAGGGGAAGGAAAAATTTTTGTAGGAGGTAATTATTTTAGTGGTTTTTCTAAATATAAATCCCAGCTACCATTAATATCTATTTTTTTGTGGGAAGATGAAATAAAACCAATATTTCAAGACTGGAAAAAATTATTTATAAAAAAATTAGAAGAAATCCACAAACAATGCCCCATGGCCAATAAAAAATATGAAATTGAGGTAGCCAATCCGTATTTAGTTCAGAAAGCACGAAAACAATAATATAACACCGTAAGGAGTTTTGGGCTTCCGAAATTCACCCTTTTAATTTTTCCCCATTCTCTATAAATAAAAAAGACATAATTTATAATTTTTAAACCATATGCCAAAAATCATAATTGCTTCCGGGCCGGTTATCGTGGAAGATAACAAGGTCCTGTTAAACAAACACGGTGATACTCCTTTTTGGAAATTCTGCGGCGGCCGGGTTGAAGACTATGAAACCAACCTGATTGATAATGCCAAAAGAGAAGTGAAAGAAGAGATGGGAATTGAGATTGAAATTCTGAGGGAGGAGCCGTTTATTACTTTCACCCGCAAGGAAAAAGACGGCGAGATGATTGATATTATCCTTGTCCATTTTCTGGCCAAAAGAATCGGCGAGGTGAAGCCGGGCGAAGACATCAAGGCCTGGGACTGGCTGGATATTAATAATCTACCTAATGATCTAGGACCGAACATTTTGCCGGCCTTGAAGCATTTCCAGCTTTTATAATATTCCGTTATCCTCTCAAAAATCTTAATACATTAAACAGGCGGATTTTATTCGCCTGTTTTTTGACAAAAACACATCTAGGGCTTATCATAAAATTACTAACTAACTCCAATAGGAACAGGCATTACCCTGTTCCTATCTTAAACAAATACCCCTATGCTTAACTACAAAAATTTATCCAGCCAAGACCCGGACGCTTTTGCCATTGTCGAAAAAGAAATGAAAAGGCAAATCGAGGAAATGGAAATGATTGCTTCGGAAAACTATGTTTCCAGAGCGGTCTTGGAAGCTATGGGCACGGTTCTTACTAATAAATACAGCGAGGGTTTTCCCGGCCATAGATATTATGGAGGCAACCAGGTGATAGATGAAATAGAAAATCTGGCCATTGAGCGGGCAAAGAAATTGTTTTCGGCCGAACATGTGAATGTCCAGCCTCTTTCCGGCTCCCCTGCCAACGCCGCCGTCTACATGGCTTTCGTGAAGCCGGGCGACAAGGTTTTGGGCCTGAAGCTTGATCACGGCGGCCATCTTTCCCACGGCCACCCGGTAAATTTCTCCGGCATGCTTTATAATTTTGTCCAATACGAGGTTGATTCCCAGACCGGAAAAATTGATATGGAAAAAGTAAGAGAAATCGCTCTGGCCGAAAAGCCAAAAATGATTGTCGCCGGCTACAGCGCTTATTCCCGGGAAATTGAATGGCAAAAATTTCAGGATATTGCCGATGAAGTCGGCGCCTATACTTTCGCCGACATCGCCCACACGGCTGGCCTTATAGCCGCCGGACTCCTTAATAATCCTGTGCCGATTTTTGATGTTGTTTCTACTACCACGCATAAGACTTTGCGCGGACCAAGAGGCGCCATGATAATGTGCAAAGAAAAATTCGCTAAGCAAGTTGATAGAGCGGTTTTCCCGGGCATGCAGGGCGGACCTCATGACCACATTACCGCCGCCAAAGCGGTTGCTTTCGGCGAGGCTCTAAAGCCTGAATTCAAGGAATACGCCAAGCAAATAATCGCCAATGCCAAAGTTCTAGCAGGAGAATTTATCAGCCTCGGCTATCGGGTAATCTCAGACGGCACTGACAATCATTTGATGGTCGTAGATATGACTTCAAAAAATATTAACGGACTTGATGCTGAAGCTCTCTTGAATAGGGTCGGCATTTCCGTCAGCCGTTCCACTATCCCGAATGATCCCAATCCTCCAATGAGGCCATCAGGCGTCCGTTTCGGCACTCCCGCCATCACCACTAGGGGCATGAAAGAAGGAGAAATAAGGCAAATCGCCAAATGGATAAACGAAGCGATAGAAAATAAAGACAACGAAGAAACTTTAGATAGAATTAAAAAAGAAGTGAAAGACATGTGTTTAAACTTCCCAATACCGAGCATATAATATGAGTTACGCACAAATAATTAACGGTAAAAAATTAGCCGAAAAAATTAAAGATGGTATCGTTAAAGAAATTTTAAAGCTAAATGATAACAAGCCGGACTGCCTGAATCGTCCGAATTTAGCGATCATTTTAATTGGCGACCGGGAAGATTCCAAACTCTACGTCAAACTAAAGGAACGCCAGGCCAGAGAAGTAGGAATTGATACCCATATCTACAGATGCCCAAGCAATATTCCGGAAAAAGAAATCATAGAAACCATTAATTGCTTGAATAAAGATAAATTAATTGACGCTATTTTGATTCAGCTTCCTTTGCCAGAGGGTTTTGATACTGACAAAATAATAAAGGCCATTGATCCCAAAAAAGACGTTGACCGTTTTCATCCTGACAATCAAAAAATTCTTATTTCCTCCTGTGATGCTAAAAATATACTTCCACCTGTCCATGGCACGGTTTTAGAAATGCTAAAAAGCATAAATTGCGACTTAACAGATAAACAAGCTTGTTTGGTAGTCAACTCTGATATTTTTGGGAAAAGCCTCGCTAAGGTTTTAGAATGCCGGGGAGCAAAAGTAAAAATCGCAAAAGCTGATGATAAAAATTTAAAAGAAAAAACAGAAAAAGCCGATCTTTTAATTACTGCCGTCGGCCAGTCAAAATTAATAAAAAAAGAAATGGTGAAAAAAGACGCGGTGGTGATTGATGTGGGCATCATAAAGGTAAAAGAAAAAATTTGCGGGGATGTTGATTTTGAAAATGTAAAAAAAATAGCCAGTTTTATAACTCCTGTTCCAGGAGGAGTCGGGCCGATGACTATCGCTATGTTATTTAAAAACACTTTAGAATTATATAAAAAGAAAAAATAAATTTATGAATCAATACGAACAGGCAATCAATCAGCTTGATAAAATCTGTGCGATTATAAAAAAGACGGAAAATTCCAACGAAGAAGTCCAATCAACCTACCATGAAATGGAAATCTTAAAGCACCCGAATAGAGTAAGTGAAGTTTCTATTCCGGTTAAAATGGATAGTGGTGAAACAAAAATTTTTACCGGCTATCGCGTCCAACATTCCAATGCCCGCGGACCCTACAAGGGCGGAATTCGTTTTCATCCCCAAGTTGATTTAAATGAAGTTAAATCTTTAGCTTTTTGGATGACGATTAAATGCGCTACCGTTGATATTCCTTATGGCGGTGCCAAAGGCGGAATCACGGTTGACCCGAGACAATTATCCGTAAATGAACTGGAAAAATTAACCAGAGGCTATACTCGGGCAATTGCCAATATCATCGGACCAGACATTGATATTCCGGCTCCGGATGTTTATACCACTCCGCAAATTATGGCCTGGCTCATGGATGAATATAGCCGTCTTCAAGGAAGAAATGTGCCAGGAGTAGTGACCGGCAAACCGATAGAAGTCGGCGGTTCACTTGGCCGAGATACAGCTACTGCCCAAGGCGGATTTTATGTTTTGGAAGAAGTGCTTAAAAAAACCCCGGCGTTTTCCGGAAACGAAAACAAAAAAAATATAAAAATTGCCGTTCAGGGTTTTGGCAACGCTGGCCACAACTTTGCCAAAATCGCCCATGACTCCGGCTATCAGGTAGTGGCGGTCTCCGATTCTAAGGGAGGGATATTTAACGAAGAAGGCCTTGATATAGAAAAAGTGATTGAACACAAAAATTCCAACGGATCAGTTCTTGATTTTCCTGGCGCAAAAAATATTACTAACGAAGAACTTCTGACTTTAGCAGTTAATGTTTTAGTCCCAGCTGCTTTTGAAAATGTTATTACTATGGAAATGATTAACGACATCAAAGCTAATATAATTTTAGAGCTGGCCAACGGCCCGATGAAAATAGAAGTAAGCGAAGCTTTGGCAGAAAAAGATGTTTTAATTATTCCTGATGTTTTAGCAAACTCCGGCGGCGTAGTTGTTTCTTATTTTGAATGGGTGCAAAACCTTCGCCAATATTATTGGGAAGCGGAAAAAGTACGGACAAGGTTAAAAGAAAAGATAACACAAGCCACCACTCTAATTTGGGAAACTAAAGAAAAATATAAAGTTGATATGCGCACCGCTGCCTACATCGTCGCCGTAGAAAGATTGCGGAAAGCCATTAAGATGAGAGGAATTTAAAAAAATAAGACCTAAAATAAAAATAAAACCATCAGAAAAAATCTGGTGGTTTTATAAATTGGCAATTCTTCCTTTTTTATGATAATTTCTATATATGCCTAATTTAAAAACAAAACAACAACTCTCAGAACTTCTCAAGATTCATTATGGATTTTCTCAATTTCGACCTGGCCAAGAAAGAGCCATTGATAATATTTTAGCCGGAAAAGATACGGTCGTTATTATGCCGACCGGCGGCGGAAAATCCTTGATTTACCAATTACCGGCTATGGTTTTGGAAGGGGTAACAATTGTTATCTCTCCTCTGATAGCTTTAATGAAAGATCAGGTGGATGCTCTCAATGCCATCGGCATTCCGGCTACTTCCATAAACTCTTCTGTTTCTCCGGTCGAGACCGCCAAGAGACTGGAAGAAGTCAAAAAAAATCATTACAAACTTCTCTATATCGCGCCGGAAAGATTTTATAGCCAAGAATTTATAAACGCTTTGAAGGAAATAAAAATAAGTCTTTTTGCTGTGGATGAAGCCCACTGCATCAGCCAATGGGGCCATGATTTCCGTCCCAGTTATTTGCGCGTGAAAGATTCTATCAAATTTTTTGGCCGGCCGCCGGTTGTCGCTTTGACCGCCACCGCCACTCCCGAAGTGAAAGAAGACATTATCCGCCAGCTTGATTTGAAAAATCCTGAAATGATCATCACCGGTTTTGCCCGCCCTAATCTGCAATTCGGCGTTATTCAAGCAAACGACGCGCAAAAGCCCCGTCTGATTGTTGACGCCCTGAACGCTACTGACGGTTCGGGCATAATCTATGTCGGCACGCGCGCCAAGGCTGATGATTTAGCGCAAATTTTATTGGAACAGGATATTGAAGCAGTGGTTTACCACGCCGGCATGGATGCTTCTGACCGAAGCTGGGTGCAGGAAAATTTCATGAAAAACAAAGTGCGGGTAATCGTCGCCACCAACGCTTTTGGACTAGGAATCAATAAAAAAGATATTCGCTTTGTAATTCATTATGATATGCCGGGAACGGTTGAAGCTTATTACCAAGAGGCTGGTCGAGCCGGACGCGACGGCCAGCCAAGTTTTTGCTTATTATTTTACTCCCCTCGCGATAGATATTTGAGAGAATTTTTCATTAAGGGCGACAACCCGCCTCCGGAAACAATTTTGAATGTCTATGAAATTCTAACAAATTACGAATCAGATTCTGTTTTAATAACTTATGCTGACCTGGCCAAAAATCTTTCTGACAATGTTCCAGAAATGGCTGTCGGCACAGCCTTAAAAATTCTGGAAAGAGAGGGTTATATCAGCCGGCCGAACGAAAAAACCGCCAACGCTTTTTTGAAGACAAAAGTTGATTTTGCCACCACCCTTGGTTCTCTGGGCGGGCGGGCCAAAACAAAAATTGATATTTTGAATAAACTTTATGACCGCTTCGGAGAAGAACTTGAAGAAGGCTGGAATTTTAATTTGGAAGAAGTGTCAGGAGCATTAAAAATAAAAAAAGATTCTCTTGTCCGCTTGATTCGCTTTCTGGCGGAAAAAGATATGGTTGAATATCAACCGCCTTTCCGGGGAACAGAAATAAATATTTTGAAAAGGGTGGACATGAGCGAAATAAATATTGATTTTAAAGTTTTGAAAGAAAAATTAGAAAGAGCCTACGCCAAGCTAGATAAGATGGAGGATTATATTTATCATTTTGGCTGCCGGCAAGAATATATTCTCGATTATTTTGGCGATCTGAATATTTCCGCTTGTAAAAAATGCGACAATTGCTTAACTGGCGGAAAGACTGAAAAAAAATTTGAAAAAAAAGAAACAGATGCAAAATCCCCCTTGAGCACCAAACTCACCCAGCTGGAAACTTTTGATTTATATAATAAAGGCCTAACACCGGAAAAAATAGCAAAGGAAAGAGAATTGACCGTAAGCACAGTCTTTAATCATCTAATATTTTTGGTAGAAAAAAAATTAATAAAAGACATAGATAAATTAGTCTCTCCCAAAAAGCAAAAAGAGATAAAAGAGGCTATCGCCAGAGTCGGCGGAGAAAAATTGAAGCCGATTAAAGAAGAATTAGGCGAAGATGTAAATTATGAAGAAATAAAGCTGATGATTGCCAAAATAAATCAGAAATAATCTATCCCTAATTTAATTGACTTTTTTTGTAAAATTAGGTAAAATATTTTTGAAAAATTAGAAACTAACCCAAGGAGGCAAGGAGGGTTAGTTTTTATTTTATATACGGCACTTTGACAAAAAAATAACGAATTTTTGGATAAATCACACTAAACCGAAGGGAGATAAAGATGCTTAGCTTTTTCAGAACTCCAGCTTTGTCAGGTGTTAAAACCGACTTAAGGCTGACAGAAATTAAGCAGATAGCGACTCAAGCAATTGACCTCGAAACAGAACTGATTTTTTATGTGGATGTAAAAGAATGTCTCACCAAAGAAGAAAACATGGAACTGAATTGGTTTCTGGCTGAGACTTTTGATCCAGACCAATTCGGGATCAAATCATTTCTCGAAACTGATGGCAAGATTATCGAGGTGGGTCCGCGAGTCAGCTTGGTAACGCCTTGGTCAACCAGCGCCGGAACAATTTTTAGAGCGAGCAATCTGCTCAAAATCAATCGGATTGAAATTGCTCGGCGTTATTGTCTGATTTTGGAAGAAGGCGCAACTCTTCGCGATAATCAGCTACAGCAAATTGCCGAGCTGCTTCATGACAGAATGACCGAACAAATTTATCCAGAGCCTTTGGTTACCTTTGATTCGGGAATAATTCCCGACCCGGTGCGAACTATTCCAATTTCGGAAAAAGGAGTATCAGCTTTAAGAAAATTCGCGGAAGATTACGGTCTGGGGTTTACGCCGGAGATGGAAAAATACATCTACAACCACTTCAGTAATGAATTGAAGCGCAATCCAACCGATGTGGAACTTTTTATGTTCGGTCAACTCAATTCCGAACATTGCCGGCATCATATCTTTAACGGAGAATGGAATATCGATGGAGTTGCCCAACCGCAAACTTTAATGGAGATGATTCGGGAAACGGTTAAGACAAATCCCGGAAATATTGCAGTTGCTTTCAAGGATAATGCGGCCGTGTTGGAGCCGAGAGAAATAAAAGTTTTAATGCCTTTATATCCTGATGTCGCTTCCAGTTTTACGGTTATTACTGTTCTTCGAGGAATGGTTCTGAAAGTGGAAACGCACAATCATCCGACAACAGTTTCTCCTTATGCAGGAGCAGCGACAGGTGTAGCGGTCCGACGCGACGTTTTCGGCACTGGCCGAGGTGGTGTATCAACCGGCCATCTGGCTGGTTACTATGTCGGTAGTCTCTTTATCCCTGGGTATGAATTGCCCTGGGAAAAAAAGTATATCAGCTATTCTTCGCGCTTTGCCACCCCCTTGCAAATTCTGGTTCAGGCCTCAAACGGCGCTTCGGATAATGCCAATTGTTTCGGCAACCCGGTAGTTCTCGGAACAACAAGATCGTTTGAACAAATTGTTAATGGCACGCATTATGGCTATCGCAAGACTGCGATGGTTGCTGGTAGTTTCGGTTATATTAATGAGAGCCATATTGAAAAAGAAGAGCCAAAGAAAGGAATGTTAGTCGTACAAACCGGAGGCAATTCTTTCCCGATTGGAGTTGGCGGGGGTTCTGGTTCAAGCAAAGATGCTGGCGGACAAGGTCTAGCTCTGGATTTTAATTCAGTCCAGCGGGGCGACGCTTTCACTGAAAGAGGTAATTTTAATGTAGTTCGCGCTTGTTCAGAGCTTGGCAACAATAATCCGATCGTCACTCTAACTGACTTGGGTGCGGGTGGCGATTGCGTAGCTATCCCGGAATTGGTTTTCCCGGCCGGAGGTGAAATTAAACTTCGACAGATTCCCTGTGGCGACAACACAATGCCCGTCTGGGTTTTTTGGTGCAATGAGTCCCAAGAAAGAATGGCTTATCTGATTTGGAAAGAACAACTCTCTGTTTTTTCAAGAATTTGCGAACGCCACCGCTGTCGTATGGCCGTTATCGGTGAAGTTACCGGAGATGGCCATTTTATCTTGACTGACGAGCAGACCGAGCTGGATGCTCCGTCTGAACAAAAAACACCGATTGGTTTGAGCATGAGCTGGCTTTTGGCAGATTTGCCCAAACATTCAATTATCTGCAAAACTGTTCCTCGGCGTTTGGAACCACCACTAATACCAAGTATCTCGGTACGCGAACATCTTGATCGCGTTTTTCGCCTCGTCGATGTCGGCTCAAAAGAATTTTTGACGCGCAAAGCCGATCGGACGGTTGGAAATCGTTCGGTTCGCCAGCAAGAAGTCGGCCCTTTGCAGTTGCCTTTAGCTGATTGCGCGGTTATGTCTGACGGACCATTCGGCAGAACTGGGCAAATAATTTCTATCGGCGAACAGCCGATAAAAGGTTTAGTTAGTAACGAGGCCGGAATCAGAATGAGCCTGGGTGAAGCCTTCACGAATGCCATGGGGGTTCCCATAAGGAACATCGCCGATCTGAACATTTCCGCTACCTGGCAATGGCCGTTCGGACAACCCGGGGAAGATGCCAGATTGTATGAGGCGGTAGAAGCGGCTAGAGATTGTTCAATAAGCCTTTTATCGCGAATCGGCGTAGGGAAAGATTCGCTTTCCATGACCCTGAAGGAAATGGAAGCGGACGGAACTGTTCATTCGGTTCTGGCTCCAGGCACAGTGCAAATGGTGGCCTTTGGACCATGCTTTGACATCAATCGGATTATTACGCCAGACATCAAAATGCCGGGTAAAACCAATCTGATGTTCATTGATTTGGCCAGAGGATCTCACCGTTTGGGCGGTTCAGCCTTGCTTCGCGTTTATGGACAGGTTGGCAATGAATCTCCCGATTTTGAATATCCTAAATTTTTTCTGCGGGTATTCAAAGCAGTCCAGAAACTTAATCGGCTCGGGTTGATTCTTTCTGGTCATGACCGTTCAGACGGCGGATTAATCAGTTGCTGTTCAGAAATGGCTTTTGCGGGAAACTGTGGCTTAAAGCTTAATCTCTCAAGCAATCTTTCAGGAGAAAATGATCCGGATAAACTTCTTTTCAACGAAGAGCTTGGCTGGGTTTTTGAATTTTCCCCTGAAGATTATCGGGCTATTCTGGTAATTTTGCGACTTTATGGTATTTCTGAAAATTGCCATGTGATTGGAGGCACAATTGCCAATGACAAAATTAAAGTTCTTTATGATGGAAAGATTGTTCTTGAAGAATCCATGACTTCCCTTCGGGCAATTTGGCGTGAAACATCTTTCCAGTTGGATGAACTTCAAGCTACGCCACAGACAGTTGCAGCTGAACGGAAAAACACCTTCAGCCGTATCGGGCCAAAATATTCTTTATCTTTTGAGCCCAAGCCGACACCTCGGTCAGCGATGATTAAGAAGATGAAGCCGAAAGTAGCGATTTTGTTGGAAGCCGGAATTAATGGCGACCGTGACGCAGCTGAAGCTTGCTATCTGGCCGGCCTTGACCCTTGGGATGTTCACATGACGGAGTTAATCGCCGGTAGAGCAACACTCAAGGATGTTCAGGGAATAATCATTCCTGGTGGCTTTGCTTTCCGGGATACCTTGGATGCTGGTAAGGGCTTGGCCGGAGTGTTTAAGTTCAACGAGCGGGCTGCCGATGAATTGGTTACCTTTGTTGACCGCTCGGACACTTTCGGATTTTTCCCCTGCAATGGTTGCCAGGCCGCAACGTTGTTAGGTATTCTTCCCCGGCCAGGAATTCTTACGGAGAAACAGCCACGATTTGTTCGCAATATTTCAGAGCGGTTTGAACATCGGCTGGTGACGATGAGAGTTCTGCCCGGGAGCAACTCTATATTCTTAATGGGAATGGAGGGTTCTATTCTCGGGGCTATTATCTCTCATGGTGAAGGTCGTTTTCATTGTTCGGATAAAAAAATCTTAGCTGAAATTTTGGCTAAGAAGTTAGCTCCGGTCCGTTACGTTAACGATCAAGGCGAGATTACTGAGGATTATCCCTTTAATCCCAATGGGTCACCTTACGGCATTGCCGGACTCTCATCGACAAACGGCAGATTTTTGGCGATGATGCCACATCCCGAACGTCTACCGTTAAATAATCTCTGGCCCTGGCAGCCAAGAGAATGGAAAAATCTCAATGCCTCGCCCTGGTTGAAAATATTTCAGAACGCCAGAAAGTGGTGCAAACAAAGTTGATCTTTTTTAAAAATAAAACAACCCGCTAAGTTTGGAGGAACTGGCGGGTCTTTTTTTTAAAAAATTTTAACCCCCTTATTAAGAGAGATACACTGTTTGACTTTTAGCTTAAATTTAAGTAAAGTTAAAACAAACGTTAAGTATTATCGCAAGGAGGGACGAAAGTCGCTCTTTTTATTTTTCTTAAGCCCATTAGGCAAAGGAGTTAATCATGCCCGAAGAAAGTTTATACAAACTGCTGGGAATTGATCCCGACAAATCAACCGTTCGAGAAATTTTCGGAGCAATCGTCCATAATGATTCTCCCGGCGCCTTTGTAAATATCGCTCGTGATCCGGAATATCCCGGGATGGTATTTACCAGCCACTCGGACGGCGATGGAAGCAAATTCATTCAGCGGCTATTGCATTACTTGGAAGCTGACGATGAAACAATTTTCCAAGGCAGTGCCGATGATGCTTTTTCCATGAATACCGGCGACATCGCGGCGAGTGGATTTGTTTCCGGCTTATGGGCAATAACCCAGACAATAAACTGCAACGGCGGAAACGCGCCGAAGGAAATTATCCTGCGGCAAATTGCCTTGCAGATCGTTGAACTCCTGGATCTTTACCGCCGATACGGCTTCAACTTAAACTTTTTCATGGGCGGTGAAACCGCAGATTTACCGGATCAAGTGGCTACGATGGTTCTTGATATGAATGTTTACGCCAGGGAACCTGAGACCAACTTGATACGCGGCAACGTGCAACCGGGCGATGTCATTTACGGCTTTGCCAGCAACGGCCAAGCCAAGTGGGAAGAAAAACCGAACTCAGGGATTATGTCCAACGGCTTGACTTTGGCCAGAACCTGTTTGATGGATGGCGAATATTCCAAAAAATATCCTTTCCTGGTTCGCGCCGGAGGAGCTTTCACCGGTCGCTTCGACATCGATTCTTCTCCTGCCGAACTGAACGGCATGACCGTAAGCGAAGCCATTCTCTCTCCCACCCGCCAGTGGGCGATCGTCATCAAACTGATTATTGAAAAGCTGAAAAAGATGAATGCTCTCGGTCTGCTCCACGGAATCAGCATGAACACCGGCGGCGGAGCGACAAAAATTCAGCATGTCGGCCAAGGCATCGTTTACAAAAAGAATATGCCGGAACCGCCTCCCATTTTCCAGCTAATCAAAGAAGAAGCAGGAGAAAGATGGCGGAATATGTTTCAAACCTTCAATTGCGGAATCGGCATTGACGTGGTCGGCTCGCATGAAGGAGGAATTCTCCGCGAATGTCTCCAGTCAGTAAGCAAGGAAACTGGGGTTGAACTTTTCGGACTTGGGGTGTGCGAAAATTCCGAGGATGGAGCAAATAAAATTATTCTCGAAACGCCTTATGGCACCTTCGACGATTATTAACCAACATCTTTTCCGCGAACGCGGGGGCGGATTTACCAGAATCCGCCCTTTTCTTTTTGTTTAAAAAGTGATAGTTTAAAAACATGAATAAACAAACTCAAAAAAATCTACTAAAGATAGTTAAGGAAAATTATGAAGAAATCGCCGATCAATTTAATGAAACCAGAAAAAAATATATATGGCCAGGCCTTCTTGAGTTGGCAAAAACGATAAAAGCAGAAGATAAAATTCTGGATGTCGGCTGCGGCAATGGCCGGCTTTTGGAAGCTTTCAAAAATAGAAAAATTAACTACTTGGGAATAGATTCCAGCAAACCATTAATTGAGCATGCCCAAAAACTTTATCCAGAAAATAATTTTAGGGTTGGCGATATTTTAGACCTTGGCAAAATTCCGGAAATTAACTTTGATTATGTTTTTTCAGTAGCCGTTCTCCACCATTTGCCTGGGCAAGATTTGCAAATCGCCGCCTTGAAACAAATAAAAAATAAAGTGAGCGAGAATGGAAAAATAATTATTATCGTCTGGAATCTTTGGAACCAAAAAAAATTCAGAAAACTAATAATCAAATTCTTTTTACTTAAGCTTATCAAAAAAAATCTGCCTGTCGGCAAGATGGATTTTGGCGATATTCTGTTTGATTGGAAAAATCCTAATGGCGAAAAAATCAGCCGACGCTATTACCACGCCTTTACTAAAATGGGATTAAGAAAAATTATAAAAAAATCTGGTCTGAAAATCGAAAAATTATACAAAGATGAATTTAATTATTACGCGATTTTAAAAAAGTAAATATTAGAGAAAACAAAAAATACGCTATTCAAGCGTATTTTTTATTTTTTCAATTCTCCTAAAATTTCTCTTATATCTTCCAAGTCGTTCTCTGTCAAATTCAGTTTTAGCCTTTTCTCATAAAGCCGATACATTTCATTTTTTAAATCAGAGTACGAAAGTCCCACTCCTCTTCTCAGGCGGGCTTTATATTTCTTTACTAAATCCAGAACGATTTTTTTATTGGCGCTGTTTAGATTATGAAACTTAAAATTATCTCTAACCAAATCATTTAATTTTCGCTCAAACTCAAAATCTTTCAGATCTTTTACATTGTCCATTAAATCTTTAATGTCCATACGTTCAACAATTAACTATTAACAATTAACTTTTAACAGTCAATTGCCAACTGTTAAGTGTTAATTGTTGTTATGAGCGGGTAGGGGGAACCCGCCTACGCTAAAGCTTCGGCGGGCGAGCTTGCGATGTTCATGAATTTCTATTGGCTTGCCATTCGTAGCTTTAGCGAAGAATGGAGCGGGTAGGGGGAATCGAACCCCCATCTTCAGCTTGGAAGGCTAACATAATAAACCATTATACGATACCCGCGTGAATCAATTTTCAATTTTAAATTTTCAATTTTAAATTACCTAAACTATCCAATCTTTTTATCTTTTTTAATCTTATAGATTAAAATGATAAAAGTCAATAATACGATAATTATACTCGCGATTTGAGGAAATCTGAAAATTCCGACCACTGGCGTTGCGTCTATTCTGACAAATTCCAGCGAAAAGCGCAAAACAGAGTATAAAAATAAATAAAAACCAAAAATTAAAAAATAAATAAAATTATCAAATTTCTTCTTTTTTATAATCCAGATATGAAAAAAGATTAAAACTAAAAA
>Ga0265297_10002382_pt1 | contig 38453 bp, 52 predicted proteins | sample Munlanlwell13791_FD_192502 | JGI IMG/M metagenome (GOLD analysis project Ga0265297, IMG submission 192502) | Leachate microbial communities from a municipal landfill in Southern Ontario, Canada - Leachate well 137-91 | ecosystem: Engineered > Solid waste > Landfill > Unclassified | place...
GCTCTCTGGGATCCTGAGGGATTTCTTTTCCGGTAAGCTTTTTCACCTTGAGCTTGAGGTTCTCGGCCGTCTCCTTCCAGTCTTTGGCCGTAAGGAAAATGTCTTTTTTGATCCCTTTTTTCTTTTTCAAATCATCCAAGACCTCGCTCAGCTCTTCTTTCGAAGCTCCCATCACCACGTCAGCGAACATGAAAACGAACCTCCAGTAGGAATTCCAGGCGAATCTGGCGTCTTTTTCAGCCAAAGCTTCGGCCGTTTCATCGTTCATCCCCAAATTGAGAACCGTATCCATCATGCCCGGCATTGACATTCTCGCCCCGGATCTGACCGAAAGGAGCAAGGGGTTCTTCGGATTTCCGAATTCGCGGCCTTTTTCTTTTTCAACTACTTTCAGAGCCGACTCGACCGAGGACTTCATTCCCTGGGGAAAATTGTAATTATTCTTGTAGAAATAGACGCAGGCTTCAGTTGAAATGGTGAATCCCGGAGGTATGGGAAGGCCGAGCTTGGCCATCTGTGCCAGCCCCGCTCCTTTTCCTCCCAGAACCTCTTTCATTTTCGAAGAGCCTTCGGATTTCTTCCGGCTGAAGATATAGACGTATTTTGGCATGTTTTATTCAATCAGATTCCTCATGGCCATTACTGCCCTTTTCGGATCAGAATAGACGGGAATGTGATTTCTTTCTAAAATTTCTTTACCTGGCAAAGCGAACTTTCCGCCCGACAAAACGCAAACGATCGCTTTTTTCGGATGTTTTTTTTGAGCCTTAGCTATTATCCTAGCATTTTTTTCGGTTTCCGTCATTATCTGCGGAGTCTGCAGGATTATAAGGCCTCGGATGTTCTTTTGGCCGAGCAGGCAGTTGACCGCAGCTTCGTATCTTTCGGCGGAAGCGTCCCCGAGAATGTCCAAGGGATTTACCGGAGAAAAGAACGAATTCATTTTTCCGCAGCTTCTCAGCTTCTTTTTCGTCGAAGCTGACAATTTTACAAGCTCCACTCCGTATCTGGAGCAGCAGTCGGCCGCAAGGACTCCGTATCCCCCTCCGTTCGTAACCACCCCTACTCCGTTCCTTATGCCCGGCTGCCAGGCGGAAGCCTTGGCGGCGTCGAACATCTCTTCAAGGCTTTCAGATTCTTTTAATCCTGCCTGCTTGAAAACCGCTTTGTAAATTTCATAGCTTCCGGCCAAAGACCCCGTATGAGTGGCTGCTGCCGTCTTTCCCGCTGAGGTTTTCCCGGCTTTGAGGACGAAAACCGGCTTTTTTTGGGAAACTTTTCTGGCGATTTTCAAAAAATCCCTTCCTTCCTCTATTCCTTCAAGATAGAGGACAATGGCCCTGGTTTTCTCGTCGTTTCCGAACCATTCCAAAAAGTCGTTCAGCCCGAGATTTGCTCCGTTTCCGTAAGAAACCAAAGCGGAAAATCCATAATTCTCCAACAAAGATCTGTCGATTATCGAATCCATCAGGGCGCCCGACTGGGAAATAACCGCTATTCCTCCTTCCTTCGGAAAAGCTGGAGCAAAACTGGCGTTCAATCCGGATCCCGGCCTTATGATCCCAAGGCAGTTGGGCCCTATCAAGGGAATGCCGTTTTTTTGAGCCAAGCCGGAAATTTCGTCCTGAAGGTCCTTTCTGCCGACTTCCGCGAATCCGCTTGATATTACGATGATGCCCTTGACCTTCTTCCGGCAGCATTCCGAAACGACGTTCAGGACGGATTTTGCGGGAACAGCGACTACGGCCAGATCCACTTTTCCGGGAATGTCCAATATAGAAGGAAAAGTCTTGCTCCCCATCGCTTCTTTCCTGAACGGGTTGACGGCGAAAACTTTCCTTTTCCCTTGGAGCGCATTTTCCATCAAGCCTTGCCCGACGGATCCTTTTTCGGATTTCGCTCCTATCACCGCCACGTTTTCGGGATTGAATATTTTATTCAGGTCTTTCATGATAAAAATTTGAAATCAACTATCTCCGCCTTATTTCCGTCCGCCATTACGGGATTGAAGTCGATTTCCCTTATACCTTCTTCTTTCAAAGAAAAAATGGAAAGCTTGACGATTATGGAAACAATGGCTTGAACATTCAGCGCTTTTTTACCCCTGTATCCCTGAAAAATAGGCCAGGATTTCAAAGACCTGAGCATTTCCAAAGCTTCTTTCCCGTTTATCGGAGCCACCCTGAAAGAAACGTCTTTTAGGACGTCGATGAATATTCCTCCAAGCCCGGCCATGAGAACCGGCCCGAACTGGGGGTCCCTTTTCATGCCCAGAGATATCTCAGTTCCTTCAATCTCTTTTTGCACCAGCACTTGCCCGAATTTAGAAATGCTTTTGTATGCTTCTTTAAGCTCTTTTTCGTCCTTTATTCCTGTCCTGACCGCCCCGATTTCGGTTCTATGGAGAATATCCGGAGAAAAAGCCTTTAAAACCAAAGGAAAACCCGTTGCTTTCGCAACGGAGAGCGCTTCTTTTTCAGATACCGCCGGCTTCGTAGCAAGAAGCGGGAATCCGTACTGCTTTAAAAGCTCGACGCTTTTTTGAAAATCAATCAAACCCATTGCTTAAAAATGATTCTTTCTTTCATATCCTTTTTCCCATGAAAGCCGCAAGTTCGGCCAGCCTGCAGGCGTATCCGTATTCGTTGTCGTACCAGGAAAGGATTTTAGCCATGTTTCCGTTTGCCATGGTCGAAGCCGCATCCACTATGGAAGAATAGCTGTTCCCCTTGTAGTCGGAAGAAACAAGTTCCTTGTCTTCCACTCCCAGTATGCCCCTGAAATTCTCTTCCTGGGAAGCTTTTTTCAAAGTATAGTTCAATTCTTCAGCCGATGTCTCTTTTTCAAGCTCGCAGACAAGATCGATTATTGAAACCGTAGGAGTAGGAACCCGCAAAGCCAAGCCGTCGAGCTTTCCTTTGAGGCCGGGTATCGCCTTTCCTATGGCTTTCGCCGCACCGGTCGTGGTGGGAATGATGTTCAAAGCGGCGGCCCTCGCCCTTCTCAAGTCCTTGTGGGGAATGTCCAATATCCTCTGGTCGTTAGTGTAGCTGTGGACCGTGGTCATGAACCCTTTCTTTATCCCGTAGTTTTCATGAATAACCTTGGCTACAGGGGCCAGGCAGTTTGTGGTGCAAGATCCCATGTCAATGATTCGGTCTTTTGCCGGATCAAGAAGGTCGGCGTTAATTCCGAGCAAGAAAGAGGGTATGGCGTCATCCTTGGCGGGGGCTGAAATAATGACGTTCTTTGCTCCCGCAGATATGTGCTTTCCCGCCCCCTCAAGGTCCCTGAAGGCCCCGGTGCATTCCAAAACTATATCCACTCCTAAATCCTTCCAGGGAAGTTTTTCCGGGTCTTTTTCCGCAAATACCTTTATTTCCCTTCCGTCCACTTGGAAAGCTCCTTTTTTGGCTTTCACTTCTTTCCCGTACATCCCGTAAACGGAATCGTACTTCAAAAGATGAGCAAGGATTCCAGGATCGGCCAAATCGTTGACTGCGATCACTTCCGCTTCAGGAATGACGTCTATTATCCTTCTTAAAGCGGGGCGCCCTATCCTTCCGAACCCGTTAATGGCTATTTTTGTCATGTTTTTAAAATTATTCTTTAATGCCGAGCAGTTCCGTTATTTTCGCCTTGTCGAACCCTATTATCATCTGGCCGTCTATTTCAACCACCGGGACTCCCATCTGCCCGGTCTTTTCAACCATTTCATTCCTGGCAGCTTCGTTCTCGGCCACGTTGATCTCCTCGAACTCCAGCCCCTTGTCCTGCAAAAAGCTTTTGACGGTAACGCAGTAAGGGCAGACCGGGGTGGAATAGACTTTTATTTTCGCCATGTTTTATGAATTTAGTTTTCCGCCACTAAAGCCGCTCCAATCGAACCGGCCCATTCTCCGAGAGCCGCTTTCCTTATTTTAACATATTTTCGCGAATCGGTGGAAATCATCCTTCTCTTGAGCTCAGCTTCCAGGTCTTTTATGAAAAATCTGTAAGCCGAGCTGATACCTCCTCCGATTATTATCGCTTCGGGATCCAGAAGATTAACCATGGAAGACAACCCAGCTCCCAAAAGCTTTCCGTATTCTTTGAACATTTTCAAAGATTTTTTGCTTCCTTTTTCAGCTTCTTTTCTGGCTTTTTCAGGGGTTGTTTTCCGCTTGAAAAAGAACCTCTGGGAGCAGTATTCTTCAAAGCAGCCTGCCGATCCGCAGCTGCATTCAGGCCCTTTGTAATCAAAGACCGCGTGCCCCGCTTCTCCGGCTGACCCGAAAGACCCTTTGAATATTTTGCGGTCAATGACCAAACCTCCTCCGATTCCGGATCCGAGAGTGAGGCCGAAAATCGTTTTGTATTTCCTGCCCGCTCCCAAAACCGCTTCCGCGAAAGAAAAGCATCTGGCGTCGTTTTCCATGACCGTCCTGATTCTTGTCTTTTTTTGAATCAGCTTGGCCAAAGGGCATCCTTTCAGATATTTCAAGTTCGGAGGATTGAGAACAAGGCTGGCTTTTTTATCCAAGGGGCTCGGAACTCCGATGCCCGCCTTGGAAACTTTCTCCTCTTTTATCTTTTTTGAAATGAGAGATATCAAATCCTGCTTGAAAGCAGGAACAGCAATCTTTTCTTTCTTCAAGACCTTTTTCCCTTTCAAAACGACAAAGGCGACTTTGCTGGCTCCGATATCAATTCCCATTTTTAAATTCTCCATTTTTTAAGAATATCAGAACGAAAGAAGCAAGGCAACAAAAAACGGGGCAAGCCCCGTTTTTCAAAATCAATCTTATTGCTATCCGCATCCTCCGCTGCTGGAGTCGCTTTCCCCTCCGCCGAATCCGGCGGTCGGAACGGCTGAAGAAAGGACTTGATCGCATTCTGAAGGCGGTTCAGAGAAAGCCGAACAAACTGCTTTTTTAATGCTTTCAGCATCCCTGTTCACACTGACCGCTTTTCCGTTGATGACCAAAGTCGGAGACCCTTGCACCGAATATTGCTGATTGAGGGCGGAATGAATTCCAAACAAGGGATAAGTCCCCTGGCGCCAGGTGGACTGGTCGTTGTATTTTTCCGTTATGCCGAATTCCTGGTCGGCAGAAGCGACGCAGGAGGCTATCTTGGCTTTGTCTATCTGGGCCGACTGCAAACAGTCTTCTGAAGAGCCTGACAAGACAAAGCAGGAAAGATAGGAAGAAAATTTGCTTTCCTCTTCTTTCTGGATGCAGTATTGAGTCAGATTTTCATCGATCTCTTTTTTGCCGTGCATAATGTAATCCACGAAATACAAACCCATGTCGGCTTTTTCCTTCAAAAGGTCGTAAACCGGCAGAAATCCTTTTTCAGCCTGCAGCCCGTAAGGGCAATAGCTCATCACGAACAGCTTCACGTCCGGAACCTCCGACTTAACCGCGTCTTCAACGGGAGCTTCCTCGGCTTCCTCTTCCATGCTTATGGGAGGATCGGGGAAAAGAAAATTCCCGTCCTTGGTGACATAGGAAGTGAATTCGCTTTCTCCGATGACTAAAACGAACTTATACAGCCCGTTTTCATCTGAAACCTCCTTTAAAGAGGCTTCTGATCCCTCTCCCAGCAAGTTGGCGTTTATGAAGCCGACGGCTTTTTCCGCAGCCGCCTGGGCGGAAAGCAGGTTTTTTTGCTCTCCTTCCTCTTTTTCGTAAAGGTCCGAATAAACCAAGGCCCCTCCTATGACGAAAGCCGCGATGATGATGGCGGCAGGCAAATTATTTTTCAATTTTTGAAGCATATTTTTTTATTACCGACATTAATTTGATCTGCCTGATTTTCCCGAGTTTCCCGTTTCTGCATCCGGATTCAGAAAACTTTCCTTTCTTTCCATTTTCTCCGGACCCGGATATGAAAAAGGGAACCAGCTCAAGGCAATGCCTTTTCAAAAGGCTGCAGGTTGCGTGGTCTCCCGTCAAAGCAACCAAGGCATGAGATAATTCTAGCAAAGGCTTCATATTCATGTCAATTTTCTCAATAAACCTTTTCTTCCCCGCAAAATCCCCGTCTTCGGCGAAATTGTCAGGAGCTTTTATGTGGCAGAATATGAAATCGTACTTTTTCAGCAGGGACTTGGCCGTCAAGAATTTCCTTTTAAGGTCGGTGTTCGGAAGCCCGGTGGCCCCTTTGACCTCAACCACGTCCATGCCCAATATTTTGCCTATGCCCTTGTACAGTCCTCCTCCGGCAATGCAGGCGGCCTTCAACCCGTGCTTTTTTTTGAAGCTCGGAGTCTTTTTCATTTTTCCCGCTCCCCTTACCAGCAGATAATTAGCTTCAAGCTTCCCCTGCTTCCTTCTCTGCTTATTCAAGCTGCATTCTTTCAGAATATTATGGGTTTTTTCCAGATAAAGGTTCAATGCTTCTGCGGTAAAGGCGGATCTTCTGGATTTATCCAAAGGAACGACTTTTGAAATTTCAGCTCCGGGTTCGTGCGGATCCCCGTCTGAAATGGAAGAAGAAAGGTTCTTTCCCCTCATTATCAGTCCGGCCCTGTGCCCGTAAGACTTCTTGATGATGAACTTGATTCCTTTTACGGAAATTCCCTGAATGCTCTTTATTAAAGGCATTGTTTCTCGTATTCTTCCCGCTCTCCTGTCTATTATCCTCAGGTCTTCGCTGACCGTTCCGAAATTCGCCCTTAAGGCCACGTCTCCCTCTTTCAAATCAAGTCCGATGCCGGCTACCTCGTAAGGGCCTCTTCCGAGGTAATAAGAACGGGGATCGTATCCGAGAAGGGCCAGATGGGCGGTGTCAGAACAGGGATATTTTTGCGATTTGAACCAAAAAGGGGAAACAAGCCCGCAATCCCCGCTTCTCATCAAAGAATCCATATTCGGAGTCCTGGCGGCCTCCAAGGGAGTCTTATTCCCGAGCTTGGGAACGGGAGAATCAGCAAGCCCGTCTATGACGACAAGGATTATCTTTTTCATGAAATTTCGCTTTCTATCTCCAAAAGCCTGTTGTATTTTGCCACTCTTTCCCCCCTGGCGGGAGCCCCCGACTTGATGAAGTCGGCGCCTATTCCGACGGAAAGGTCCGAGATGAAGTCGTCGCAGGTTTCCCCGGACCTGTGGGAAACCATGACTTTCCATCCGAAGGATTTGGCGAGCTTGGCTGCCTTTATCGCCTCTGAAACCGTTCCGATCTGGTTCACCTTCAAAAGCAGGCCCGAACAAGCTTTCTTTTCAAAGGCCGTTCTAATTCTTTCAGGATTCGTGACCAAAAGATCGTCTCCTATGACCAGGAATTTGCCTTTTCTTTTTTTGGTCATTATGGAAAAACCGTCCCAGTCGTTCTCCTCGAAAGGGTCTTCAAATGAAATTATGGGATATTCGGCGGAAAGTCCGGAATACCAGGAAAAAAGCGCTTCTGAAGAAAAGCTCTTCCCTTCAAGGAGATATTTCCCATTCTTGAAAAACTGGGAGGCAGCGCAGTCCAAGGCTATCATGATTCTCTTTTCGTATCCCGCGCTTTTTGCCGATTCAATTATCAAATCCAGAGCCTCTTTGGTTTTCTTGATTGAAGGGGCGAATCCCCCTTCATCCCCTATGTTGGCGTCCGATTCAGAATATCTTTTTTTAATGGCTCCCTTCAAACAATGATAAGTTTCAGAAGCCATCAAAAGGGCTTCGGAAAATCTTTTTGCTTTCGGCACTATCATGAATTCCTGAATATCCAGGTCGTTTCCCGCATGAGCTCCGCCGTTTATGATGTTGAAGCTGGGAGAAGGAATCTTCAGGGAAGCTCCTCTGGCCAATGAAGAAATATGGCGGAAAAGAGGAATTCCCTTCGAATCTGCTCCCGCCCTGCAGACCGCCATGGAAACTCCGACAATCGCATTGGCTCCCAGTTTTGATTTGTTTTCAGTGCCATCGATTCTTTTCATAATCCCGTCTATCTCTTCCTGGTTTGAAGGATCCAAGCCTGAAATTTCAGGCCCGATTATTTCATTTACGTTCCTTACGGCTTTTCTCACCCCTTTGCCATTATATCTCTTCCCTCCGTCCCTGAGTTCCACTGCTTCGTATTTTCCGGTGGAAGCCCCGGAAGGCACCCCGGCCGAAAATACCTTATCTCCGGCAAAAACTTTCACTTCAAGGGTCGGATTCCCCCTTGAATCCAGTATCTCCCTTGCTTTGACTTTTTCTATTGAAAATTTCTTTTTCATTGCATTTTTCCCAGATAAGAGATGGCTGAAAGAGCCGCTTTCGCTCCTTCCCCGCAAGCCACCACGATCTGCTTGTATTTGACGTCTGTCGCGTCTCCTGCGGCGAAAAGGCCGGCGGTCCTGGTTCCGCAAGTTTTAGGGTCTATTTTTATTTCGTCGCTCTCGGAAAAATCCGCAAGATCTTTCACGAAAAAAGTGGCGGGCTGAAGCCCTATTTCGATGAAGACTCCTTCAACCTTCAGCTCATAAGTTTTTCTGCTTTCTTTCTCTTCTAAAACAACGGATTCAACCATTTTTCCTCCTTTGATTTCTTTAAGAAGGGTTGAAACGATAACTTCCGCCTTTCCGGTCTTTTCCAGCAGTTCCTGGTTGAATTTTTCAGCTTTGATCTTGGAAGAACATTCAAACAAATATATCTTCTCAACCCATGAGCTCAAAGCCAAGGCGGTCTCAAATGCGACATTCCCTCCCCCTATCACGGCAACGATTTTCCCTTTGAAGAAAGGTCCGTCGCAGACGGCGCAGTAGCTCACTCCTTTTCCCAAAAATTCCTTTTCCCCCGGAACTTCAATGGGCCTTGGGTCTGCTCCTGAGGCCACGATGACGGCCTTTGACTTGAAAACTTTCTTTTCCTTGGTATCAAGCAAGAATATCCCCTCTTCCTTCCTTATTTTCCCCACGGAATCTGTTTCAAATGGAACATTGAGGCTTTCAAGATGCTCTCGCATCCTTTTAACGAGGTCGGATCCTTCAATCTGCAAAAATCCCGGGTAATTCCCGACTTTCACCGCTTTCTGGTTTATTTGCCCGCCGAAATCCTTGGTAATCATCAAAACATCCAGGTTCTGCCGGGCAGCATAAATGCCGGCGCTTACGCCGGCAGGCCCTCCTCCGACTATTATCAAATCGCGGACGTCGCTCATAGTTCTTTTTTCCTCAAAAAGGAAGGGAACTCCCATTTCTTCTCTTCGGCCAGTATTTCCTTTTCCTCCTTTTCTTCTTCTTTTTTGACGGCCAAAGCGTTCTTTCTTTTCGTTTTGGCCACCCGGCCTTCCGCTTCTTCCGGACCGGCCGAATCGTCCTTTTTCGGCTTTGAAGCTTTTTTCTTCTTTATCGGCTTTTTATTCTCTAAAACCTTTTTTTCTTTTTTAGGAGAAGAGCTTTCCGGGCTCCTGGTGGCCATTATGGTGATTCCGATCTTATTTTCTTCTTCTCCCGGCATGGAAACCCCGAAGATTATCTTCGCCTTTTTGTTGAAGTTGAAAATGAGGCTGCTTATCTGGTCGACTTCAGACATTTTGAGGTCTTTTCCCGCTTCGATATTGAACAATATTCTGTCTGCTTTCTGGAATTCCTGGTCCTGAAGCGCGTTTTTGACGGCTTCCTTGGCCGCTTTAGAGGCCCTTTCCTCACCGGACGACACCGCCCTGTTCAAGAAGCAGTCCCTGCCTCTTCCGTCCAAAACGGTTTTAAAGTCCGCCCAGTCGATGTTTATAAGGCCGGCCCTGTAGATCATATCCATCAGGCCTTCAAGGTTGAAAGCCATTCTCCTGTTTATTATCGAAAGCGCTTCCTTTAAGGGAACGGATTTTTCTGCAATTTGGAATATTCTGTCGTTGGGAATGGTGCTGAAAGCGCTCAGGTTCATGCGCATTTTCCTCAGGGAATTCCTGGCAATTGTTTTTTTCTTCTCTCCTTCAAAATCGAAAGGCAAAGTGAAAATCCCCAATATGCTCTTTTTCAAAGCCCTGGCGGTCTCGGCTATCACCGGGGAAGCTCCCGACCCTGTTCCTCCTCCCAAGGAGGACACCAGGATGCAAAAATCAGCCCCTTCCAAAATCCCTTTTATCTTGTCTCTGGCTTCTTTTGCCGCTTTTTCCCCCATTTCAACGTTCATGCCGCATCCCAGGCCTCCGGTCAGAGCCTGGCCTATTTTCAATATTCTGCATTCCTTGGGAGTTTTGCGCAAAGCCTGCTCGTCCGTATTGACGGCTATGAAATCAATGTTTTTGAGCTTATCGCTTTTGGCGATTTCCGAAACGATCGAGCATCCTCCCCCTCCCACTCCTATGACTTTTATTTTCGTTCTCGGAGCCTTGAATCCTTCCTTCAAAGAAGCCTTCAAGGGCTTTGGTTTTTTCTTTAACATAATTTTCCCTTTTTATTATATTTTAATACTTTCGGCTCAAGGGTCAATGATGACTCCGCCTCCGACGACTTCTTCCCCTTTGTAAAAAACCGCGGACTGGCCGGGAGTGACCGCCCTCTGAGGAGAACGGAAAGAAATTCTTAAGCCGTTCTTTCCTTTTTTCCTTAGAACGGCAGGGACCGGATCCTGCCTGTACCTTATCTTGACCGCTGACTGAAAAGGGAGCTTCGGAGCTTTTCCTGAAATCCAGTTCAGCTCGGAAACTTCAGCTTCTTTTCTGTACAAATCCTTTTCTCTGTCTGTAAGGATTAAAACGTTTTTTTCCAAATCTTTTTTAAGCACGTAAAACGGGCCTCCCGGCAATCCTATCCCTTTTCTCTGCCCGATGGTATAGAGCCAAAGGCCCTGGTGCCTGCCCAAGACGTTTCCTTTCCTGTCTCTTATCTCCCCTTCTTTTTTCGGGAAATGCTTTGAAAGAAAGCGGCAAAGAGGACCGGAAACAAAGCATATCTCCTGGGATTCTTTGTCTTTTGAACAGGGAAGATTAAAATCTTTGGCGATTTTTTCCACTTCTTTTTTTTCAAAAGTTCCCAAAGGAAAAATGATTTTGTCCAATTTTTCAGAAGAAAGCCGCCACAAAAAATATGATTGGTCCTTTTTCCTGTCTTTTCCTTTAAAAAGCCTTCCTTTGACAGCCCTGGCATAGTGCCCGGTGGCCAGGAATCCCCCTCTTTTAAAGGGCTCCTGAAACTTTATCTTTTCGTTGCACACGACGCAAGGATTGGGAGTCCTGCCTTTTTTTTCCTCCTTCAAGAAATAGTCCACCACTCTTTTTTTGAACTCTTTCCTCAAATCAAGAACCGAGAAAGGAATGCCTATCATTTTGGCCGCTGCTCTGGCTTTTTTCTCCTGATCGGACGATGGGTAAAGCTTTAAAAAAAGGCCGGAAACATTAAAACCAGCCCTTTTCAGCAGGGCTGCGGAAACTGAACTGTCTTTTCCTCCGGACATCGCTATTGTTATCTGCGTATTCTCTTTCTTCATTTAAGAATATCTGTCGGCAACGTTTGAAGCGGCGAAAGATTCGGGCTTTATGCACGGCTCGAATCCGCTGCCTTTTATAAGGCCGACAACTTCTTTTATCATGTCTTTCGTCTTCCCGTTCCCTCCCACGTCGGCATGTATGTACCTGAACTGGTATTTCAACCCCGCTTTAGAGCTTCCCGCCCAGGCGGAAATCTTCTCTTTCATCAGCAAGGCGATCTGGCAGGAAAGCAAAACTTCCTCCAAGATCCTTTCTTTCCAGTTGAAGAATTTCCTCTGCTGATAATTCACTTTTTTCAAAAAAAACCTTCCTCCCTGGCCCTTTCTCAGTATGACCACGGCTATGGGGAAATTAGGATTTTCTTCGGAAGAGGAATCGCAGCCGACGATGACGTCATAGAATTTTTCCGGGAATTCTTCCATATAGGCCACGATTTCCCGCCCGGTTTCTTCCAAGCTTAAGTTTCCCTTTGTGGGATTGAAAAAGCCTCCTTCCAAAATTTCTTTGCTGAAAATCTGATCCATGGTTATTCAGCTTATCCTGCTTTTGCCGAAAAATCAACAAGAAGCAGCTTCAACTATTTTGGCGAATTCAACCGGCTTCAAGGAAGCTCCTCCCGCCAAAAGGCCGCTGAAGCCGGCTTCTTTGACGTATTCCCGGGCGTTTTCCTTGCTGACGCTGCCTCCGTAAAGGACCATGATCTTTAAGGAAGCTTTTTTGCCGTAGATTTTTGAAATTACCCTTCTTAAAAGAAGCCCCATGCTTTGAGCTTCCTGGACGGGGCAGGCTTTTCCGGTGCCTATCGCCCAAACGGGCTCGTAAGCTAAAACTATTTTGGCGGCCTGGGCTCTCTTTATCCCTTTCATCCCTTCCTTGAGCATCTTTTCCAAAACGTCTTTTGTCTCGCCTTTTTCTCTTTGCTGCGAAGTTTCCCCGACGCAAAGAATCGGGACAAGGCCGGAAGAAAGGACCGCTTTTACTTTTTTGTTTACGGTCTCGTTCGTTTCGGAAAACAATGTCCTCCTTTCGGAATGCCCGAGAATGACGTATTTGCATTTGAGGCTTTTTATCATTGAAGCTGAAACTTCTCCGGTGAAAGCCCCTTCTTTTTCCCAAAAGCAATCCTGGGCTCCGGCCGCAAAGCCGGATTTTGATTTGAAAATCTCCGGAAGAAAAACAAACGGAGGGCAGATTGCGACTTCCGTTTTCTTAAGCCAGCTTTTTTTGACCCCTTTTGAAAGGGCCTTAAAGTTCCGGACCGCTTCCGGCAAGGAAGAAGGGTTGCATTTCCAGTTTCCGACGACTAATTTTTTCATTTTTTATTATGCTTTAATATCCAGAAAATTGCTGCTCCTAAGATCAAAATGACGATCGCCCAGTCGAATTTCCTGAAATAAGATTCAAGCCCTGTCCAGTTCTCTCCCATTACCACTCCGGCGTAAGCTAAGACGAAAGACCAGGGAAGGGACCCGAGAAAAGTGTACAAAGAGAATTTTCCCAAAGGCATTCTCGCACATCCGGCCGGAAGGGAAATGAAAGTCCTGACTACGGGCAGCATTCTTGAAAAAAATATCCCGAAGCCTCCGTATTTCAAAAACCATTTCTCCGCCCTTTCCAAATCATGCGGAAAAACGAGAAAGTACTTTCCGTATCTGAGAATCAAGCTTCTTCCGCCGGAACAGCCTACGAAATAGGCAGCCAAAGACCCGATCAGATTTCCCACCGCTCCCCAGACTACCACTTGCCAAAAGACGAAGGATCCCTTGAACGCCAGATATCCGGAAAACGGCATGATTATTTCAGACGGGATGGGAATGCAGGCCGATTCCAAAGCCATCAGAAAAGTTATTCCCGCATAGCCGGATTTCAAGATCATTTCCATCGCCCATGAAGAAATCAATGATAAAATCTCGTACATTTTCAGGAGATCTGCTTTCTTAAATAAGCGGCCGCCTTTTCAGGCTCAATTGTTGAAATTTCCATTCCCGCCCCCAGCTCAAACCCGGCCCATATGGAAGTTTTAGGGAGAATGGTCCAATGCCAGTGGTAGTATTCGTACTTCCCCTTGCCGCAAGGAGCGGTATGGAGATAGAAATTGTAAGCAGGGTCGTTAAGCCCCTTGTAAAGGGAAAAAAGGGCTTTTTTAAAAGCTTCCGCCAGGCTTTCTTTTTCTTTTTCTGAAATGGCTTCAAACCGAGGAGAAGGCTTTTTCGGGGAAATGATCACTTCGAAAGCGGATTTGGAAGCGAACGGGCAAAGAACGAGAAAATCCTTGTTTTCAAAAACAATTCTTTTTTTCGCCTTTCTTTCCCATTCGTTCATCTGATGGTAAATGTATTGACCGTGCTTTTTGTAATATCTTTCCGCGTTGGAAATCGCCTTTTCCAAATCAATGTCTATCAAAGGAGTGGTGATGATCTGGGAATGGGGATGGGATATCGAGGCTCCCGCTTCCTTCCCGTGGTTGTGGAATATGGAGATATAGTTGACCCAAGGCTTTTTCATCAATTCAAGGTACCTTTGGTGGTAAACTTCCAAGACTTCTTTGATTTGATCCAAAGAAAGAAGAGCCAGGGATTTTTCATGGCTCCTGGTAACAACAACTTCATGGTATCCTGCGGCCTCCATGGCCTTGAAAAATTTCCCCTCAGACCTCGTTCTGGGCTTTGAAACCGGAGTGAAGGCCGGATATTTGTTCTTTATGGAAAGGGTCGTCCAATTTTCAGGAAAAAGCCCGTTCTTTGGAACGGACATTTTCTTCCCCGAAGAGAATATCAATGTCGCCTCGTCTTTTAAGCCGAAATGGCAGAAAGGGCACTGAGTTTTGGAAAGCGCCTCTTTCTTCCGGCTTTCCTGCTTGAACATCTCCGGCCTTTTGGCCCTGCCCTTGGCAATCACCACCCAGTCCTTGGACATCACGTCGTATCTCAATTCGGAAGGGAACTGCTCCTTATCTGTCATATCTTTTATTGATCATATTCCACCTGATTTTGAAAAGATCCCTCAGCATTTCAAGCATGTTCTTGAATTTAACCTTGCTGTCAGGATCGTTCTTCCAAAATATGGGAATCTCCTTTATCCTGTATCCTTTCTTTTTTGCGATGACGAGCACTTCCGGATCAAATGCGAAATGGTTTATCCTGGTTAAGGGAAAAATATCCAAAGCCGCTTTTTTGGTAAGGCCTTTGAACCCGCACTGGCTGTCCAGTATCTCGTGCGTGCCGCAGATTATCTGGGTCAGAATCCTGAAAACGTCCCCCAAAATCCGCCTGTAGAACGGCTGAGGAGGATCCAAAACCGCCCCTTTGGCGTCTCTGGACCCTATGACCAAATCATACCCCTGTTTGAAATAAGGCCACATTTTCTCCACCTGCTCTATGGGGGTGGAATTGTCGGCATCGGTGAATATCCTGTATTCCCCTTCAGCTTCCATCATTCCCTGCTTGACCGCATACCCTTTCCCAAGGCTTTTGCCCCGGTCAACAAGCTTCAAAGATTTCATACTTTTTTGCATCTCCTTCACTATTCCGGCCGTATTGTCAGTGGATCCGCTGCAAGCCACTATTATCTCGTAAGAATAGTCCTGCAAGCTCAAATATTTCCCGATGGCAGACAGGCTTGAAGGAAGCCTCTTTTCTTCGTTGAACGCAGGTATTATTACGGAAAGATGAATTTTGTTTTCCATATTTATATTTTACCACGAATAAAAAAAAACGCTAAGAGGATTTTATTTCCGTCAGCACCCGGGCGCCCTTGGAAGTGATCGCCATCATGTGCTCAAAGTGGGCCGACAAAGACCCGTCTCCTGTCACGAAGGAGAAGCCGTCGTCCCCCTCTTTCATGGTTCCGTCTCCCATGGAAACTATGGGCTCTATGCAAATGACCATTCCTTCCTTCAGCTCCTCTCCTTCTCCTCTTTTGCCGTAGTTAAGGATTTTCGGATCTTCCTGGAGTTCTTTCCCTATTCCGTGGCCGCAAAGATCCTTAATTATGCTGAACCCCTGGGACTCAACGTATCTCTGGATGGCATTCCCCAAGTCCCCGACCGTATTCCCGGGCCTGACTTTTTTAACCCCCCTTTTCAGGGCTTTTTTCGTCACTCTGAGAAGCCTCAAGGCTTCCGGATTAGCCTTCCCGACAGGAAGGGTGAAAGCCATGTCAGAGTCGTAGCCTTTGTAGCGGAGACCGGCGTCTATAGTCAAAATGTCCCCTTCTTTGAGAACCCTGGCTGAAGGAACGGCATGAACGATTTCATCGTTGACTGAAGTGCAGATGGCGGCCGGAAAATCATCGTATCCTTTAAAACAAGGCGTTCCTTTTTGTTTTGAAATAAGGCTCTCTGCGAGCCTGTTCAATTCCATTGTTTTTATTCCGGGGCGGACCGCTTTTTTCAGGTCTTCCAGGACCAGAGCCAGCCTTCTTCCCGCCTCCCTCATTATTTCTATTTCCTCTTTCGTCTTGATAGTCGTCATTTGATCGCCCCCAATATCTTGGAAAAAACGTCCGAAACCGATCCTGCTCCGGAAACGGTTTTGGCCCCAAATCCCTCTTTTTTGAAGTATGACACCAAAGGAAAAGTCCTCTGGCGGTATTCCTTGAGCCTGACCACTATCGTTTTCGGGTCGTCCAGCCCTTTCCTTTTCATGAGGTCGGATCCGTCCAAGGGGCATTTCGTCAGCTTAAGGGTTTCTTTGTTGTAAAGTATCGGATGCCTCATCAGCTGGCATATCCTCCTGTGGCTGTTCCTGAAAATGGAGTCTTTGGGGCTTAAATTTATCAAAACTATCTTTATGTTTTTTTTCCCGAAAATCTTTTTCAAAAACGGCATCAGCGCCTTTCCTTCAAAAAGGGTGCGGGGGGATCCGGCCAGAACAATGGATTCTCCCATGTCATAAAGGCTTTTTATCTTCTCTTTCACCAGCTGGGACACGAAAGGAGGATCGCACAAAACTCCGGTTTCCCAAAGCCTTTTTTCTTCCTTCAAAAAATATTTCTTCCCGCCTGCCGTTATGAATTCCTTGTCATCGGCGTTCTTGAAAGAATCTTCCAGAAGCTTGCTGGTTTCCAAATAGTAAAAGCTGAACTTTTCCGCCAAAAGGGAGGCTTGCGTCCCTTTGCCGGCTCCCGGAGGGCCCATTAAAATGACCGCTTTCTTGTCTTTAGAAGGTTTCATATTCCCTCATTTGCAGCTGAGCCTTAATTTGCCTGAGAGTTTCCAGAACAACGGAAACTATGATGAGCAGAGCCGTTCCTCCGACAAAGAAGCCGAAAACGCTGATTCCGGTTATCCCTTCCACGATTGAAGGCATTACGGCGATAGTGGCCAAGAACAAAGCTCCGACCAGCAATACTCTATTTAAAATGTAAGTTATGAAGCTTGCCGTGGAAGATCCCGGCCTTATCCCCGGGACGAACCCGCCCATCTTCTGCAGGTTTGTAGCTATGGCCTTGGGATCGAAAGTGACCGCGGTGTAAAAATAAGTGAAAAGGCAGACAAGGATGAAATAAGATATCCCGTAAGCCCAGGGGTCTTCAAAGAACCCAGAAACCGCCTGGGCGGCTCCTCCGACGGCTCCTCCCGCTCCGCTCAAAAAGCTGGCTATCATTCCAGGAAAAAGCATTATGGACAAGGCGAAAATGATGGGAATCACTCCGGCCGGATTGATGTTCAAGGGCAGATAGGTTGAAACCCCGCCGTACATTTTGGTCCCTCTCACCCTTTTCGCGTATGAAACGGGAATGTTCCTTCTCCCTTCGTTTATCAAAACCACCGAGGCTATTATGGCCAACGACATCGCAGCGAACAGGAAATAGGAAGGTATTTCGTTCGGGCTCCAGTTCACTATTATCTCTTGTATATTGGCCGGAATCCTGGCCACTATCCCCGCGAAAATAAGCAGGGAGACTCCGTTTCCTATTCCTCTTTCCGATATAAGCTCTCCTATCCACATTAAAAATACGGCTCCCGCGGCGACCGTGACTATGGAGGACACCATGACTGCTCCCGATATCTCCCCGATCGCTCCCTGGCGCTGCAAAAGGGCCAGCATTCCGTATCCCTGGAGAATAGCCAGAGGAATCGTCAGCAGCCTTCCATATTGGTTGAATCTCTGCCTTCCGGCTTCCCCTTCTTCCTTGTAAAGGCGCTCAAGCTGCGGGAATATCATTGTCAAAAGCTGCATGATAATCACGGCTGTGATGTAAGGGCTCATCCCCAGCATCACTATGGAAAGATTCTCAAGCGTCCCTCCGGTGAACATGTTCAAAAGGCCGAAAACCTGGAATTGATTCAAGAAATCCTTAAGGCTTGCGATGTCTATCCCGGGAATGGGAATATTGGCCATCAGCCTGAAAACGGCCAGCATGGCCAGGACGAAAAGTATTTTTTTCCTTAAATCCGGGATCTTGAAAATTTGAGCCAGTTTTTGAAAAAACATATCTTATTTTATAGTTCCTCCGGCTTTTTCAACGGCCTCCTTTGCAGTTTTGGAAAAAAGGCAGTTTTCAATATCAAGCTTCTTTTCTATTTTCCCTGAAGCCAGTATTTTCACTTCCGGGACTCTCCCTTTCGATTTTCTTATAATTTTCTTTTCAACCAAAATCTGCGGGCTGACTTTTTCTCCCGGCTCGAAATTTTTCTCCAAGTCTTCCAGCTTGACGATGACCCTTGAGGAATATTTCGGATTAAAGCGGTATCCTCTGAGCTTGGGGTATTTTTTGATCAGCTCTCTCACGGCTGGCTGCATCTTTCTGCCGGCCCTGGATTTCTGCCCTTTCATTCCTCTACCCGAATAAGTCCCCCTCTTTCCTCCTCTTCCCACGCGCCTGGATTTCCTCGGCTTGTGATTTGGTGTTAATTGATTAAGCTGCATGTTGTTTTTTTTCTTTCTTTACCTTCAATTTTTTCAAAGCTTCCAGGGTGGCTCTGGCATTGTTCAATTTATTCCCGGTCCTGCTCAGCATTTTGGAAGAAACGTTCTTGATCCCTCCGAGAGAGCAGATCACCCTCACCGTTCCTCCCGCCACCAGCCCTCTGCCCTGCCCCTGGGGCCTCAAAAGAATCCTGGACGCTCCGGCTTTCGCGGAAACCTCGAAAGGAATGGTTTCTCGGACTATCGGAAATTCAATAAGGCTTTTTTTTGAAAGCCTGGTGGCTTTTTCCACCGCGGCGGCGACGTCCTGCCCGGTTCCGATTCCTATGCCGACTTTTCCGGCTTTGTTCCCGCTGATCATTACCGCCCGGAACCCGATCTTTCTTCCTCCGGCCCTGGTATGGGAAACCCTGGACAAATCCAAAAGCTTGGATTCAAAATCGTCCTTCGGCTTCCTTTCTGCTCTTTTGTCTTGGTTGAATGGCATGTGTTTTAATGATTAAAATTCAAGGCCTCCTTCTCTGGCCCCTTCGGCCAAAGCTTTGACCTTGCCGTGGTAAAGATATCCTCCCCTGTCAAAAACCGCTTTGGATATCTTCTTTTCTTTCGCTTTTTCAGCTATCAGCTTCCCGATTTCAAAGGCTTTTTCCTGGGGGTTCTTCCCTTTTTTCGCTTCCTTGTCGCTGGCGAAAGCCAATACTTTGTTCTTCCCGTCGTCTATAAGCTGGGCGTAGGTGTGCAAGTTGGATTTGAAAACGCAAAGGCGCGGCCTTTCTCCTGTGCCGAAAACCTTTGACCTCACCCTCTTGTGCCTTATCTGCCTTTTTTGATTTTTGTTTTGGAATGTCATATGCGTAGTTTATCCGGTGGCCCCCGCCGCTTTTTTGCCGGCTTTCCTCCTAACGACCTCGTCAATGTATTTTATCCCTTTTCCCTTGTAAGGCTCCGGCTTCCTGGTGTTCCTTATTTTTGCGGCTATTGCTCCGACCTCCTGCTTGTCGGGGCCGGAAACAGAAATTATATTCTTTTCAACGGAAACGGAAATGTTCTCCGGGATATCGATGTTCACGGGATGGCTGAATCCGACTTCCAATATTAAATTTTTTCCTTCCACTCTGGCCCTGTATCCGACTCCGACTATTTCAAGCTTTTTCTCGTATCCGGAAACGACTCCCTTCACCATGTTGGCGATAATGGCTCCGACGGTCCCCCATAAAGACTTGACCTCTTTTTTGAGAGACATGGCGTCTTTTTTTCCGTCTTTCAGCTCCAAGGGCTTAACGAAAATCTCGCTTCCCGCCACTTCAACGTCAATAAGCCTGTGAAGGTCGAAAGAAAGCTCCCCTTTGGGCCCTTTCACCTTTATCTTTCCTTCTTCTTTCGTCGCCTGAACTCCCTGAGGTATTTTTATTATTCTTTTTCCTACTCTAGACATAATTTTACCAGACTTCGCAAATTATTTCCCCTCCTGCTTTCTTCTTTTTGGCTTCCTCGTCGGCCATCACCCCTTTTGAAGTGGAAATCACGGAAATGCCGTATCCCCCCTTGATCTTCCTTATTTCCTGGTATCCTTTGTAAACCCTTTGGCTGGATTTTGAAACTTTTTTGATGCCGGATATGGCAGGAACTCCGTCCTGGTATCTGAGGGCAATCTCCAGTTTTTTCTTGTTCTTCCTTCCCTTTTTGTCGACTTCTTTCAGGAATCCCTTTTCCTTAAGGACTCTGGCCACTTCGAAATTCAAATCCGAATACGGGATGCTTATCGCTTCTTTTTTCACCATCTGGGCATTCCTTATTTGGGTCAGCATGTTTGAAATTGGGTCGTTCATATTTTTACCAGGATGATTTTTTAATTCCGGGTATCATTCCCTTGTTCGCCAGCTCCCTGAAGCATATTCTGCACAAGCCGAAGCTTCTCATATATCCTCTTTTCCTCCCGCATCGGAAACAGCGCCTGACTGTTCGGCTTTTGTATTTCGGCTTTCTTTCTGATTTTGCAATCTGTGATTTTTTAGCCATTTTTTTATTCCGGTTTTATGGGAAACCCCATCCTGGTCAGCAGTTCCAGGCCTTCCTCCCTGCTTTTGGCGGTTGTGGATACGGCGATCTCCAGCCCGAAAATGGACTTTGCCTTTTCGGGAGACACTTCAGGAAAAACCGTATGCTCCTTGATCCCTATGGTCAAGTTTCCGTCCCTGTCAACCGTTTTCCTTTCAAGGCCTCTGAAATCCCTGGTCCTGGGAAGGGCTACATTGATGAGCCTTTCCATAAAATCGTACATTTTCGTTTTCCTCAAGGTCACCTTGGCTCCTATTACCATTCCTTTCCTTATCTTGAAAGCCGATATGGCTTTTTTAGCTTTTGTTTTAACAGGCTTTTGCCCGGAAATCAGCCCCATGTCCTGGATTATGGAATCCACGGTCTTTTCCAGCTCCTGCCCGCTCAAAGAAGTCGCCATTCTCCCGAATCCCGTATTCAAAACCACTTTCGTTATTTTCGGCGCCTGAAAGATGTTCTTGTACCCGAATTTCTCTTTCATTCCCGGGATCACCTCTTTTTGGTATTTTTCCTTTAGATAGCTCATATTTCCTGCCCGCATTTTTTGCAGACCCTTATTTTCTTTTTCTTTGTTCCGGAAATTTCAAATTTATATCCGACCCTCACCGCTTTTCCGCAGCTTTTGCAGATTATCTTTGCGTTTGAAGCGCTGATCGGAGCGGGAAACTGCACCACTTGCCCTTTTTCTCCGGACTTCTTCGGCCTTACGTGCTTTTTCCTCATGTTGACCCCTTCCGCGGTTATTCTTCCCGAAGACTTCAAAACTTCAAGCACCTTGGCTTTTTTCCCTCTGTCTTTTCCTGAAATTATTAAAATTTGATCGCCTTTTTTTACCTTCATTATATTAGTTCTTCAGCTAAGCTTGCTATTTTTTCAAACCCTTTCTCCCTCAATTCTCTGGGAATCGGGCCCATGATTCTGTTTCCTTTGGGATCTTTGGTCTTGCCTTCAAGGACGACTGCGCTGTTTTCGTCGAATCTTATATACGTTCCGTCGCTCCTGCGGAAAGGCTTTTTCTGCCTGACCACCACCGCTCTCACCACTTCGTGCTTCTTGACCAGCTTTCTCGGCTCCGCATTCTTCACGGCAACGACGATGACGTCGCCTATTTGGGCGTATCTTCTTTTCGTCCCGCCCAAAACCCTGAAGCACTGCGCTTCCTTGGCTCCGGTATTGTCTGTTATTTTCAAATTTGTTCTTGTTTGAATCATCTGAATTCGATTATTTTTCCTCTTCCGGCTCTGGTTTCGCTTCCTGCCTTTGGATCTTTTCCACTTTTTCCACCACTTTCCATTTCTTGTCCTTGCTCAAAGGCCTGCATTCCTCTATCACGACCCTGTCTCCTTCATTGAAGGATTCTTCCGTGTGGGCCTTGTATTTCTTGTGGGACTTTATCCTTTTCTTGTATTTGGGATGCTCTTTCAGCCTTTCTACGGAAACCACCACGGTTTTCTGCATTTTATTGGAAATAATTGTTCCAGTCAATTTTCTTTTTGGCATGTTTATTTCTTCAACAAAGTTAAAATTTTGGCAATGTCTTTTTTCACCCCCCTCACCTCCCTCACGTTCTTCACTTTTCCGGCCGACAAATCAAACCTTAAAGCCCTGAGTTTTTCCCTTTTCTCTATCAAAAGGCTTTTCATCTCGTCTTCTGTTTTTTGCCTGATTTCCTGGATTTTCATAATAAATTATTTTTTTATAAACCTGCTTTTGATCGGAAGCTTGTCTGAAGCCTTTCTGAAAGCGTCTTTGGCCGTCTCTTCTGAAACCCCTTCAAGCTCAAAAATCATTCTCCCGGGCTTCACTGCAACGGCGTAATGGTCGACGCTTCCTTTCCCTCCTCCCATGGGGACTTCCGTTCCCTTCTGGGTGATGGGCTTGTCCGGAAAGACTCTTACCCACAGCTTTCCTCCTTTTTTCAAATACCTGATAATCGCCCTTCTGGCGGCTTCAATCTGCCTGGAGCTCACCAATTTCGTTTCCAAGCTTTTCATTCCATAAGAGCCGAAAACAAGATTAGACCCTCTGGTGGCCAGTCCTTTTCCTTTTCTTCTTCCCTTATGCCATTTCCTGTGTTTTACTTTTTTGGGATAAAGCATGATTTTTAATCGAATTTTTCTCCTTTATAAATCCAAACTTTGATTCCAATGGTGCCGTAAGAGCATCTGGCCGGAACGAATCCGTAGTCAATGTCCGCTCTCATCGTCTGGCGGGGAAGGTTCCCTTTTTGCAGCCATTCCCTTCTGGCGATTTCAGATCCCCCCAGCCTTCCGGAAATCTCTATCCTCGCTCCCTTCACTCCTTTGGTGGCCATTATCTTTTCCATGGCCTGCTTGACCGTCTTTCTGTGGGGCATCCTTCTTATGAGCCTTTGGGCAATCCATTCTCCGGCCAATTTCGGGCTGGCCCAAACGTCTCTTATCCCCTTTATCTCGATCTTAATGCCGACGATCTTCTTTTCCGATCCGAAAACGTTTTTTTCCAGCATCTTCTTTATTTCTTCCACTCCTGCTCCCCCTCTTCCTATTATTATGCCCGGCCTTCCGGTGCTGATTATAATATTGATCTTTCCCGGGGATCTCTCTATCTCCACGTTTTCCACGCTGGCGTCCTTGAATTTGTCTTCCAGCAGATCCCTTATCTTGAGATCCTCTTTCAGGAACAAAGAAAGATTTTTGCCGTAAAACCCCCTGGAATTCCAGTCCGATATGTTTTTTATCCTGAATGCTTTTGGATGGACTTTGTGCGACATGGTTATTTGCTTTTTTTCAAATCCGTTTTCTTAACTCTGGTTTTTTTAGCCGCTGGCTTCCTTTCTTTCAAGACAAGCGTTATGTGCGATGTTTTCTTCTGTATTCTGCCGGCCTGTCCCCTGGCCCTGGCCATGAACCTTTTGGACTTCGGCCCTTCGTCAACCGTTATTTTAGAAACGTATAATAATGCTGAATCGATTTTAAAATTGTTTTTGGCGTTGGCTGCTCCCTGCTTTAAAAGCTTAAGCAGCGGAAGGGACCCTTTCTTCACTGCAAAGCCCAAAAGAGCCTCGGACTGTTCGACAGACTTTCCTCTGACCAGGTCGGCCAGCATTCTTACCTTTCTCGGCGCTATTCTTAAATAATTCAATTGGGCTTTTATTTCCATGTTTTTATTGGGCGGCCGGCTTTTCTTCGACTTTCTTTTCCATCTCCCTTTGCATTTTTCCTCCGTGCCTTCCGAATTTTGTTGTCGGAGAAAATTCTCCAAGCTTATGGCCGACCATCTCTTCCGTGACGAAAACCGGCAAGTGCTCCTTTCCGTTATGGACGCCGAAAGTGAACCCGACCATCTCCGGAGTTACGGAAGCTTCCCTTCTCCAGGTTTTGATTATTGTCTTGGAGCCGGGCTGAAGCTTTCTCACTTTTTCAGCCAGCTTTTCGTCGATATAAGGGCCTTTTTTGAGCGATCGCGCCATATTTTTATTTATTCTTCTTTCTCCTTTTAACGATTAATTTGTCGCTTCTTTTCTTTCTTCTGGTCTTTACTCCCAAAGCAGGCTTCCCCCACGGGGTTTTCGGTCCGGGCATTCCGATGGGAGCCCTTCCTTCTCCTCCTCCGTGCGGATGATCATGCACTCCCATGGCAGCTCCCCTGACGGTCGGCCTTATGCCTCTGTATCTGCTCTTTCCCGCTTTTCCCAAAGAAACGTATTTGTGCTCCGGCCTGGAAATGACGCCTATTGTGGCAAAGCAGTTTTCTTTCACTTTCCTCACTTCCGTGGAAGGCAAAACCAAATGAACGTATCCTCCTTCCTGAGCCAGGACTTTGGCCGACGATCCCGCTCCCTTCACCATCTTTCCTCCCCTTCCGGGCTCCAATTCTATATTGTAAACCATGGTTCCTACGGGAATGTTTTTCAAGGCCATCCTGTTTCCTGATTTGACCTGATCCTTTTCGGCGCAAATGATTTCGTCTCCTATCTTTATCCCCTGGGGAGCGAGCCTGTATCTCTTTTCATTATCCTTGTATTCAAGAAGCATTATGAAAGCCGTTCTGTAGGGATCGTATTCAATAGCTGCCACTTTTCCCGGAAAATTCATCTTTTCCTGTCCGAAGTCAACCATCCTATAAAGCTTCTTTGCTCCTCCTCCCTTATGCCTTACGGTGAGCCTGCCCGTGTTTGACCTGCCTCCTGTCTTCTTAAAAGAAGCCAGCAGGTTTTTTTCCGGCTTTTTCTTGGTCAGAGCTGAAAAGTCTTCCTTTACCATCCCTCTTCTTCCCGGCGTTGTCGGCTTGTATTTTTTCATATTATCTTGGCAAAACTTCTATTTTCTGCCCTTTTTTGAGCTTAACCGCGGCCTTCTTGTATCCTTTTTTCCATCCTTCCATTCTGCCAAGCCTTTTTTTCTTGGCGGGAACATTCACGATTTTCACCGCCGTGACATCCACTCCGTACAAATCCTCAACCGCCTTGCCTATCTCTGTCTTGGAAGCAGAAGAAGCTACTTTAAAGAAATAATGGTCGTTTTTGGCCGCCTCTGTCGCCTTTTCGGTGACATGAGGGGAAACCAAAACTTTCCAGGCGACGTCTTTCCTTCGCTTTCCTTTGGATTCCGTTCCGGAAGCGGCTTCTTTTTTTGCCGCCGGCTTCCTTGCCTTTTTTTTCTTTTTTAATCCCAAATCTATCATTTGTTTGAAAAAGTGTTCTCTATCACTTTAATGCTTTCTTTCGGCAAAATCAAATATTTAAAAGAAGCTGCCTGAAGGGCGTTCAAATTTTTAGCTTCAATAATCCCGAATCCTTTTATATTCCTGGCCGCCTGCACTATATTTTTTTCGTGCTTTGGAATAACCAGCAATCCGCTCCCTTTGCAAGGAAGGCTCGATAGCGTCTTTGCCATGAGCTTGGTTTTTCCGCTTTCAGAAGATATCTTATCCATTATTATCAGAAAGCCGTCTTTGGCTTTCAAGGAAAGAACCTGCAAAAGGGCCTTTCTTTTCATGACTTTGTTTATCTTTTTTTTGAAGATCTTTTCTTTGTTCGGCCCGAAAGTGACTCCTCCTCCTATCCATAAAGGAGAACGGATGGACCCGTGCCTCGCCCTTCCTGTTCCTTTCTGCTTCCAGGGCTTCTTTCCTCCTCCCCTGACTTCCCCTCTGTCTTTGGCATGGGCCGTTCCCTGCCTCAAGTTCGCCTTCTGGGACAATATCACCTGGTAAAGAAGGTCTTTGTTCTCTTCCAAGCCGAAAACTCCGGACGGCAGTCTGGTTTGAGTAAGCTTTTTTCCTTGTTGATCGTATGTGTTTGCCAGCATAAGCTTATTTCCCCGTTATCTCTAATAATGAATTTTTTGCTCCGGGAACCGCGCCTTTTACGGCCAAAATTCCGTTTTCAGGATCAATCTTGGCTACCTTCAGATACCAGACGGTAATTCTGGCAGCTCCCATGTGGCCGGGCATCTTCTTTCCCTTAATGACCCTTTCTGGAGTAGTGCTTCCGGAAGAACCTATGGTCCTGTGTTCGTGCTTAACCCCGTGGGTGGCGTTTCTTCCCGAAAATCCCCACTTCTTCACTCCTCCCTGAAATCCCTTGCCTTTGCTTTTACCTGATATTTTCAGCCTGTCTCCTTCCTGGAAAACGGAAACGTCTATCTTGTCTCCTATCTTGATTCCTTCCTTTATCCCCCTGAATTCTTTGATGATTCTGAAAGGCTTGGCTTTCTGGTTTTTTTTGATCTTTTTTTCCGGAATCCTGTCCAAGCCCACCTGAATTGCTTCATACCCGGATTTTTCCTTTTCTTTTATATCCAAAACTTCGCAAGAGGGAATCTCAATCAAAGTCACGGGAATATTCCTTCCGTCTTTGTCAAAAATCTGCGACATTCCTATTTTCCTTCCCAATGCGAATTTCATTTTCTTTGAAAGACAATTGAAAACCGGGCGTAGCCCGGCTTCCCATGGCTATTCAGCGCAATTTTCTTTTAAATTAATTTTAAATTTTTGGGCATGCTGCAATGAAATTTAGGAAAAAACCGATACTCCTACATCTTTATCTCGATATCCACTCCTGCCGGAAGATTCAGATTGCTCAAAGCGTCAATGGTCTTGGGTACGGGGTTGGTTATTTCTATGAGCCTCTTGTGGGTCCTCATTTCAAACTGCTCCCTGCTGTCTTTATGTATGAAAGTGGAGCGGTTTACCGTGTATTTCCTGGTTTCCGTAGGCAAAGGAACCGGCCCTGATAATTCTCCGCCGTATCGCAAAACCGTTTCAACGATCTGGCGGGCGCTGCTGTCTATTACCTTATGGTCGTAAGACCTAAGCTTTATCCTTATCTTCGGTATCACCTTTTCCTCTTTTTCTGCTTTTTTCACTGGCATTGTATAAAAGAACGTTATGAAGGAAATTCAAGGAGAACCCTTCCGGGTTCTCCCCTATTTTCCTATTTTTCAATTTTCGTCACTACTCCCGCTCCGACCGTCTTTCCTCCCTCTCTTATGGCGAATTTCTGCTGCTCTTCCATTGCGATCGGGGCTATCAATTTCACTTTCATTTTGACCGTGTCTCCGGGCATGACCATTTCAGTGCCTTCCGGCAAGGTCACGTCAGCGGTAACGTCGGTCGTCCTGAAATAAAACTGGGGCTTGTATCCCGAGAAGAAAGGCGTATGCCTCCCTCCTTCCTCTTTTGTCAAAATGTAAGCTTCTCCTTCGAATTCGGTGTGAGGGGTGATGGAACCGGGCTTGGAGAGAACCTGCCCTCTTTCAACGTCCTCTTTTTTCAATCCTCTCAAAAGTATTCCGACGTTGTCTCCGGCCATTCCTTCATCAAGCATTTTGTTGAACATTTCAATGCTGACGGCGGTCGTTTTCTGGGTGGGCTTCAAGCCGACGACTTCCGCTTCCTCGTTCGGATGGACGACGCCTCTTTCAATCCTTCCCGTGACAACCGTTCCTCTTCCGGCTATGGAAAAGACGTCTTCTATGGCCATCAAGAAAGGCTTGTCCTTTTCTCTGGCCGGCTCGGGAATATGCTCGTCAATGGCTTTCAAAAGCTCTCCTATTGGCTTTGCCGCTTCGTCGTCGGGAGAAGTGGCTTCAAGAGCCTTCAAGGCCGATCCCCTGATGACCGGTATCTCGTCTCCGGGGTAGTTGTATTTCTTCAAAAGCTCTCTCACTTCAGATTCAACCAAATTGATCATTTCAGGGTCGTCAACCATGTCGCATTTGTTCAAAAATACGACAAACGAAGGCAGTCCCACCTGCCTTGCCAAAAGAACGTGCTCTCTTGTCTGAGGCATGGGTCCGTCTGAAGCTGAAACCACCAGAATGGCTCCGTCCATCTGGGCCGCTCCGGTAATCATATTCTTGATATAGTCGGCGTGCCCGGGGCAGTCAATAAAGGCGTAGTGCCTGTTTTCGGTGGAAAATTCCAAATGGGAAATCGAGATGGTCAGCCCTCTGGCTTTTTCCTCGGGAGCGGAGTCAATTTCGGCAACCGATTTCTTGGAACTGGACCAGCCCTTCAAGGCTGCATAGTTCAAGATGGCTGCAGACAACGTGGTCTTGCCGTGGTCGACGTGCCCGATAGTCCCTACGTTAAGATGGGGCTTGCCTCTTTCGAATTTTTCTTTTTCGGCCATGTTTTTTCATTTTAACATTTAACCGTCAGACGCTTAAACTGCAAAGCCTTTTAAACGCTGAAACCGTTAAATGCCTGTTTTTTATTTACGCTGATGCTTATTTTAGCTATTTTTAAAAATCTTGTCAACCTTTCCCGCCTAGAACGGCAGGTCCTCTATTTTAAGCTCTTCTTTCTGAAGCTCGGGCGGAAGCTGTTTTTTGACCAATTCTGCTCTCGGCTCCTGCAGCATCGTCGGAAAGGAAATCTGATTCGGGATTTCGTCTCTTCTCAAGCTGCGCTTGTATTCCTCAAAATTCATTATAACCGCAACCGGCCGGCCTTCTTCAACGATTATGACTTTTCCCGTCTCTCCCTGGATAAGTTGTTTTATTTCGTCTAGGTTCATGCTTGTTTGATTATATCAGTTAAGCGGCCTTTTTCAAGTCTATTTCCTTTTTCCTTCCACTATTTCCTGGGCGATATTGGCGGGAACCGGCTCGTAATGGTTGAATTCCATGGTAAAGGTTCCCCTTCCCTGGGTGAAGGATCTCAAAGAGGTGGCGTAACCGAACATTTCAGACAAAGGAACTTTCGCTGAAACCACTTTCGTATTCAGCCTGTCCGTGGTCTCTTCTATTCTTCCTCTTCTGGAAGAAAGGTCTCCTATTGTGTCTCCGAAAAAGTCTTCCGGAACCACCACTTCAATGCTCATTATCGGCTCAAGCAGAACGGGCTTGGCTTTTCTCGCTCCGGCCTGGAAAGCCATGGAAGCTGCAATTTTAAAGGCCATTTCAGAAGAGTCGACGTCGTGGAAAGAGCCGTCGTAAAGAGTGACCGCCAGGTCAACGACGGGATATCCGGCCACCACTCCTTTGTCTGTCGCTTCCCTTACTCCCTTTTCAACCGCAGGAATGAATTCCTGGGGAATAATCCCTCCTTTTATCTCGTTGAAGAATTCGAATCCCTGCCCTCTTTCTTTCGGCTCAAGCTTGAGCCACACGTGCCCGTATTGCCCTCTTCCTCCGGACTGCTTTATATATTTTCCTTCAGCTTCTGCTTCCTGGGTTATGGTTTCTTTGTAAGCCACTTGCGGCCTTCCCACGTTTCCTTCAACGCCGAATTCCCTTTTCATCCTGTCAACAAGGATATCCAAATGAAGCTCTCCCATTCCAGAGATAACCGTTTCTCCGGTTTCTTGATCGGTTTTTATCCTGAAGGTCGGATCCTCTTCGGCCAGTTTCTTCAAAGCCAGGCCCATTTTTTCCTGGTCAACCTTGGTCTTAGGCTCGATCCTTATTGAAATGACCGGCTCGGGAAATACTATCTGCTCAAGCAGTATGGGATGGTTTTCGTCGCACAAAGTGTGCCCGGTGGTCGTACTTTTCAGCCCAACGGTAGCCGCAATGTCTCCGCTGAAAAGCTCTTCCACTTCCTCTCTTGAGGCTGCATGCATTCTCAAAATCCTTCCGATCCTTTCCTTTTCTCCCGTGTTAACATTCAAAACGTAAGACCCTTTTTTCAAACTGCCGGAATATACCCTGAAATACGTCAAAGTTCCGACAAAAGGATCGGTGGCTATTTTGAAAGCCAGGGCCGAAAAAGGCTCTTCATCCCCCGATCTTCTCTCAACGGCTTCCCCCGTCTTAGGGTCCACTCCGTGAGTGAAAGGAAGATCCACCGGGCTGGGAAGGTATTCTATGACGGCGTCAAGCATCGGCTGGACTCCTTTGTTCTTTAAAGCCGAACCGCAAAAAACAGGGATAAGTTTGTAGTTTATGGTCGCTTTCCTCAGCACTCTCCTCAAATCTTTGGCTGATATCTCTTTTCCTCCCAAATATTGCTCTAACATCTGCTCGTCTTCGGCGGCGATTTTCTCAACCATTTTTTCTCTCCATTCCTTGGCCTTGGCAATCATGTCTTCTGGAATGTCCGTTTCTTTCACGCTTTGCCCGAAATCCCCTTCGAAAACGATCATTTTCATTTCCAAAAGGTTGATTACGCCCTTCAGCGAGCTTTCTCTTCCTACGGGAAGCTGCAAGGCGACGGCGTTCGGGGAAAGCTTTTTCAATATTGAGTCAAATGCTTTTTCAAAATCAGCCCCCATCCTGTCCAGCTTGTTTACAAAGCAAATCCTGGGCACGTGGAACTTGTCCGCCTGCCTCCATACCGTTTCCGACTGGGGTTCGACCCCAGCCACTCCGTCAAAAACGACCACCGCCCCGTCCAGCACCCTCAAGGATCTTTGGACTTCAACGGTAAAATCAATGTGGCCGGGGGTGTCGATTATGTTTATCCTGTGCTCTCCCTCAAAAATGGAATTTAATTGGTAGGATTCGTTTTCTTTTTTCAAATAATCTTCGGGCTTCCAAAAGCAAGTAGTGGCGGCCGAAGTAATGGTGATTCCCCTTTCCCTTTCCTGCTCCATCCAGTCCATGATTGCTTCTCCTTCATGCACTTCCCCTATCTTGTGGGAAATTCCCGTGTAAAACAAAATACGCTCCGAAACCGTGGTTTTCCCGGCGTCAATGTGGGCGATAATCCCTATATTCCTGACTTTTTCGATCGGATATTTTCTAGGCATAAAAAAACAGGCTGTAGTTACCAGGAAAAATGAGCAAAAGCCCTGTTGGCTTCCGCCATCCTGTGAGTGTCTTCTTTTTTCTTAACAGCAGGGCCGGTGTTTGAGGAAGCGGCTATGAGCTCGTCTGCCAGCTTCTCTCTCATTGGCTTTCCTTTTTTGCTCCTGGCCGCATCCAATATCCATCTTAAGGCCAGGCCCATTTTCCTGTTGCCCTTCACTTCCCTGGGAACCTGGTAAGTGGCTCCTCCCACTCTCTTGGGCTTCACTTCCAAAATCGGGGCCACGTTGTTTATGGCGGCGTTGAAAACCTCGACCGGATCCTTTTTGCTTTTTTCCTTTATGATCTCGAAGCTGTCATAGACTATCTTCCTGGCAACGCTTTTCTTTCCCATCTTCATCACCTGGTTGACGAGCTTCTCAACCAAAACGTCCCCGTAGACGGGATCAGGCTCTATATTCCTTGTTTTGATCTTTTTTGACCTGGGCATTTTATTGTTTAGGCTTCTTTGTGCCGTATTTCGATCTCTGTCCCTTTCTTCCTTCCACTCCGGCGGTATCCAGAACTCCCCTTACTATATGGTATCTCACTCCGGGCAGGTCCTTCACCCTTCCTCCCCTCAAAACAACCACCGAATGCTCCTGGAGATTGTGCCCTTCCCCGGGGATGTAGGCCGTTACTTCCATGCCGTTGGTCAGCCTGACTCTGGCCACTTTTCTCAAGGCCGAATTGGGCTTTTTGGGAGTGGTAGTGAAAACCTTCTGGCAAGTTCCCCTTTTGAAAGGAGAATAGTAATCCATCGGCCTGTTTTTGAGTACGTTAAAACCGAAAGTCAAAGCCGGAGTCTTTGATTTTTTCTTGGCCTTTTTTCTTCCCTTTTTGACTAATTGTCTGATCGTAGGCATTTTAAATAAAAAAAGTTTTTGCGGAGCGGCATAAAATCATTCAGGCATTATACCGTTTTTGAAATCTTGGTTATTTTAACATCTAGTCAATAATTTAGCAACAAATGGAAAATATGTCAACCCTGTTTTTCCCTTTTAAATTACAGGAGGGTGCCCGGTTATGAAAAAATAAGCGTATCTGCTCAGGTCTCCCAGGAGCTGGAGCCCGAAAGTGAAGAGGAAAATTATAAGAATGAGAAAGCCGTGCTGCTGCATGAAAATCTTGGCTTTCATGAATCTGTCTGGCAGAAAGGTAAAAAGAATGTGGGATCCGTCCAAGGGAGGGATGGGAACCAGGTTGAACATCCCCCATAAGAGGTTGTAAAAGACGACTATGGCAAAAAGGGTCGTCATTCCCTCGGGGAGAACAAAAAATCTTATTATCATCCCGAAAATGAAAGCAAGCAGGAAATTTGCCGCCGGGCCTACTATGGAGACCTTCAGATTGCCCCATTTTTTATCCTTGAAATAAAAAGGGTTCACCGGGACGGGCTTTGCCATTCCGAAAATCAATCCTCTGCCAGCTATGGCAGTGATGACAAAAGTGATGATGGGAAGAAGTATGGTCCCGAAAGGATCAATGTGCTTTAAAGGATTCAAAGTCAGGCGGCCCGCATTCTTTGCCGTGGGATCTCCGAGATGCAAAGCCATGCTGCCGTGGGCGACTTCATGTATGACTATTGAAAAAAATAAAACTACTAGGGATATTACAAGCGTCATTTATTGTTCGAAGGGGTTGATTTAATTTCGGTTTTCCTCTATTATATCATTGTCTTTATTTTTTTGAAAGCATAATAAAAAATATGAGCAGAATCTGCCAAATTTGCCAAAAGCGGGGAAGAATGACCGGCAGCAGAAAAAAACTGATGAGCAGGTACAACCCCACCAATAAAACAAGGAAGCATCCTAATCTCCAATGGGCCACTTTGGCTTCCGGCCAGAGAGTGAAAGCCTGCGCTAAATGCATAAAGCGCCTCGGGAGAAAAAAATAGTCCCAAAACAATCGGGGTGTCGTATAACGGCCATTATTTGCCCTTGGGGTGGGTAAGAACCGGGTTCAACTCCCGGCACCCCGACATACTAATCAAAAAACAGCAGTCATTTGCTGTTTTTTGATTGCCCTGCCTTTTTCTCGAGAATTCTTCTGGAAAACATTTCTAGTGGGTGCCCGCATCATATTGCCTGAGCAGTATGGAATGTAAGGCTCCCTTTTTTTTGTTTTGTCCCAGAATCTCAAGAAGATCAAACAGGGCTGATTCCATTATACCACACTCAAAGGGTCAAGCAAAAACTAGAACATTATGTCGTCTTCCGCCCTCTTGTAGTCGTTGATATCCTCGGGAGAGAACCAGAACTGTATCTCGTGGGTGGCCTCCTGCTCAGTTTCGGAGGCGTGGATTATGTTGTGGATGGCTCTTTTGTCCCTGTTGGCAGCCGTAGCGTCATCCACGGAAAAATCCCCCCTGATGGTCCCCATTTCAGCCTGGGAAGGCATGGTTGGGCCGGCTATTTTCCTGACCATGTCCCTGGCATGGATTCCCTTGACCACCATTTTCACAACCGGGGCTGAAGTCATGTAGGAAATGAGCCAGGATCTGACCTGCTTTCCTATTTCCAAAGGGTCTTCCGAGCCGAACTCTTTTTTGGCGTCAATGCCGTATTCCTGGTAGTTCTTCAAGGTCTTTCCTCCTATCTTCCTTATCCATTCCTCGTCTTTGGGATAGTGCTCGTCTATCTGCTCCGGCCTGGCCTGGACCATTTCAAGGGCTATTATCTTAAGGCCCCTCATTTCTATCCTTGAGATTATTTCTCCGACCAATCCCCTTTTGACTCCGTCTGGCTTTATTAAAACCAATGTTTTTTCTTCTGTCGGGTGCATATTGAAAGATCGCACAAACGAGAATAAGGTTTCGGATCCCTTATTCCCACACATGCTTATCTGGTTAAATTTCCTTCTTTATACCATCCTCCTGCTCTCTAATCAAGCCAGACTTCCCTTCCGTCGCTCATGAATTTGATGTTCCCTTCCCTGTCCGTCCTTAAAATCTCTGCTCCCTCCAGAGCTTCAAGAGCTTCCGGACTAGGATGGCCGTAAGAGTTGTCCCTTCCGCAAGAGATTATTGCGAACTTCGGGGAAACCGCTTCAACGAATTCTTTGCCAGTCGAAGTCTTGCTGCCGTGGTGGCCGGCCTTCAAAACGTCGGAATCCAAATCGGCTTTCAAAGAGATGATTTTATTTTCAGCCGACTGATAGGCGTCTCCGGTAAAAAGAAAAGAAGTTTCCTTGAAAACGATCCTGGCTATGACGGAAGTATTGTTGCTGTCTTCAATGTTTTTTCCTTCCAAGTTTTCAAAAGGATGGAGGACGTAAAGGAAGGCCTGACCGATTTTTACTCTCAACCCGGATTCAGCTATGTGCATTCTCGCCCCTTCCTCGGCTGTCAGCTTAATCCATTCTTGGCAATCTGCAGTGTTTCTGACAACGCCGGTCCAAAGCACATTCTCAACCTTATAGCTTCTCAAAACCTCGATAAGGCCTGCCATGTGGTCTTTTTCTGGATGAGTAAGAATGATGAGGTCTATCGTCCTGTCCCAAAAAGGCATTTCTTTCGCCAATTTTTCAGGCAAAGAGGAATCAGGCCCTCCGTCTATCAGTATCTGATGGCCCCGGGGAGTCTCTATAAAAGCGGCATCCCCTTGCCCGACGTCGAAAAAAACGACTTCAAGGTTTTTTGATCTCGCCAAGTCAAAAACCGCAATCCAAGCGAACGCGTTAAGAAAAGCAAGGAAAGACAAAATAATCAAAGATCTTCTTTTAAGTATGGACATTCCTTAATGCTAAGAGAAAAAAGTATTTTTGTTAAGGGAAACAAAAGCCGCCCCGTTCAAGCGGAGCGGCTTTCCCAAAGATTTCCGGAAATCCTTGTTCTACTTTTTGCCCAAAATTCTGAACATCTTCGTTCCGCACACGGGACAGATTCCTGTAGAGGCTCTTCTTTCCACTCCGCCTTTTCCTTTCATGGCGACTTCTTTTTCTCCCTGCATTTCCTGTTTCTTTTTGCACTTTACGCAGTATCCTACTGTAGCCATAATTTGTTCGAGCCAGGTGACTGGCAGATTGCAGCACCTTGGCCGTTATTTCCTATTCAAAGCTTCTCGACCTTTGCCTCGCTGCAAGCAACAAGGCTTGGTTAATTCCATTATATATATAATACCTCATTTGAGATAAAAATGGTAGAGGGCCGGCTAAAACGACTTTAAAGCAGCCATCAGGGATATTCCGGCCAAAAAAGCGGAAAAATGAAGCAAGGACTTTTTCTTGTTCCCTTTGTATTTGATTTCCGGTATCAAATCGGAAGCTGAAATGTAAATGAAGCTTCCGGCGGCAAAGGGAAGAAGAAAAACAATCGAATCTCCCATTTTTCCGGCAAGGAAAAATCCGGCCAATCCCCCGAGCACCGCGGTGACGGCGGAAAAAAAATTAAGCAGAAGGGCCTTCCCTTTTTTGAATCCTCCGTAGACCAAAACGCCGAAATCCCCTATTTCCTGCGGAATCTCATGAAAGGCCACCGCCAAGACGGCGGACACGGCGGCCGGAAAAGAGACGAAAAAAGAGGCGGCTATTATCACTCCGTCAATGAAATTATGAAAGGCGTCTGAGAACAAAATGAGAAGGGAGAAAGGCTTTACTTCGCTTTTATTGGCCTTGTGCTCGTGCCAGCCGGCGAAATGCTCGAGAATGAAGAAAAGGACGAAGCCGGAAACCAAAGAAAGAAAAATACTGAACAAAGATTCTTCGCTGCCGCTCGTGCTTCCGACCGCTTCGGGAATAAGATGGAAAAAAGCGCTGCCAAGCAAAGCTCCGGCCGAAAAGGCAACCAGCGTCAGAAGAAGGCTGTTTATTTCTTTTTCTTTCAAAAAAAGAATAAGCACTCCCGCAAATGACACGAGGCTGACAAGAAAAGTGGAAACGATGATCCAAAAAAGAATGCTCACAAAATTTTCTTTAATTTCCTGAAGTCTCTTTTCATCAAATTTTCAAGGCTTCTGTTGTATATCGCAGCCGCCGGATGGTACAAAGGGATTATCTTAATTTTTCCTGAACCGCATTCTCCTTCGTAAATCCTGCCTCTGGCTTTTGAAATTCCTGGAAATTTCAGGCCGCATTTTTCAAACAGATATCTCGCTGAAAAATTCCCCATGGCGCAAACCGCTTTCGGCTTAATGATCATTATTTGGCGGTCTAAAAAAGAACCGCAAGCCCGGACTTCCTCTTTGCCGGGATTGCGGTTTCCCGGAGGCCTGTCCTTCAGAACATTGGAGATGTAGACTTCTTCTCTTTCTATTCCTGCTTCTTTCAAAAGCTCGTCTAAAATTTTTCCCGCTCTTCCTTGAAAAGGCTTTCCCGTTTCAGCTTCTTTTAAGCCGGGTGCTTCTCCGACGAACATGATCCTGGAATTGGATCTTCCCTGTCCGATGACCGGAAGATAAGAATTCTTTTTTCTTTCCTTTGCCAAAGGGCATTTTTCGCATTTCAGCACTTCTTTTCTTATCTTTTCCAAAGAATCCATCAGGAATTCAGGAAACCGTTGATTATAAGATCCACGGCTTCTTTTTCAGACAAACCCCTCATCATGAGATAATCAAGCTGTTCTGAAGATATTCTCCCTATGGCGGCTTCGTGGGTAAGTTGGGCCTTGCTGTTTTTGCAGGCCAGTTTCGGCACAAGGTTCAATATCGGCTGCCTGCCTCCCATGGCCGGATCCACCAAAAGCCCTTGGCAGTCAAGGTGCCCTTTGCATTCAGCTAAAGCGGAAACGGCCGATACGGCCGAAACCTCCGCCCCTTCCCTGGCCACAAGCTTCAGCTCTATCAAGCCGGAAGAATTCCTGCCTTGCAGTAAAAGTTCATCTTCTATTTCAGCTTTTGTGAAGCTGCAGTCCGCAACCAGCTTAAGGGTGCAAACGGCTTTTTGGGCGAGTTCAACCCTGGTTTTGACTTTCAGCTTTTCCGGGCCGGAAATCATTTTATAAGAATATTCCAGCTTCGCCTCTTTTCCGAGAATAAAATCGTATTCCGGCTGAACCGAATCTTTTTTCCCCCAATTATGGATATGCTCGTACTTCAAGGAAGCCTTGTCTTTAAGGATTATCTTCCCTTTGGCTTTGTGCTGCCCGCATCCAAAATGCAAAGAGTTGCAGGTTCCATGCATTGAAATATTCAATCCGCTTTCAACCACCATCAGGTTTCCGAGCTCCTGTTTCACATTCTTTCCCATAATGGAAACGCAGGAAACGAGGGGAAAATCAACCTGCTTTTGAACCCAGATGAAATATCCCTCTTTTGGCTTTGATGTGAAATATTTTCTTGTCCAGCTGAATTTTTCCCAAGCTTCCGGGCTCTTAAAAATTTCCACTCCTTTCGCGGAAAGAAGATTTTTTACTTTGTGGTCAACCTGCCAGTAGCTAGCATTTTTTGCACTTTTCATAGCCGCATCTTTTTATCGTTCTTAAGACCTTTTTGAAATCTTTCTGGCTGCAGATGATTTTTCCAGCCACCATCACGTTCGTCATTGCGGGCTCCAAAAAATTCATAATCTCCCCGGAATGAGTGATTAAAAGCACGGAAACGCCCTTTTCTACAAGCTCTTTTTTAATTTCTTCCGCCACCGTCTTCGTCTTCTTCATGTCCAGGCCAGAATCTATCTCGTCAAAAACGACCAATTTGGGCTTTAGAGAAACAATCTGAAGCATTTCCGAAATTTTCTTTTCCCCTCCGGAAAAATCCACATTAACGTCCCTTTCTGCCAAATCGGAAGAAGAGTCGCTCTTTTCGATCTTTTTTTCGGAAATTTTTTCGATTAAGCTGCCGAGCTTCACTCCTTTTATCGCAGGAGGATTCTGCCAAGCCAAAGCCAGGCCCATTTTCGCCCTTTTCCCCGGAGAGAGCCTGGTGATCTTCTTTCCGTTGAAAATGATCTCCCCTCCGGTCACCTTGTATTTAGAGCTTCCCATGATGACCTGGGCCAATGTGCTTTTCCCGGAAGCGTTGGGGCCCAAAAGCGCCTGGACTTCCCCTTTGCCCAGACTAAGATCCACTCCTTTCAGAATTTCTTTTCCCTGGGAAGAAACCTTCAATTTTTTTATCTCAATTCTTTTCATTTAAGGCGTTTAGTTCGGACAATATTTTTTCCAGATTAAGGCCGTATGTCTTGCATATTTCCCCGAGCCTGAGCTTTTCCATTTCGTATTTGGCAAAAGGGCAGGTTATGCAAGGAAGATTGTTTTTCGCCAAAATATCCTCCGCTCCTTTCTTTTTGATTATTTCCGCCAAAACGATGTCCTTTGTTATTTTTTCATTTTTTTAAAAAAATCCTGATAAATAATAAACGCCGAGAGAAAACAGAACAACCGCTTCAATAAGGGTGATCCAGGTCACAGATCTGCCCGAAGCCATCCAGACGGACATTTTGAAAACGGCAATTAAGAAGACGATTATCTCGTCAATCATGTAGAAGAAAACGAAAACGCCAAGGTAAAAAAGATATCCCAAAGAGGAAAGCTGGGCTTCAGCCAGCATTCCGGCAAAAATGACCGGAACTACCGCAGAACAAGGAAATTCAATAATGGTTATCATGGCGGCGAACAAAAATACTGCTGCCAGCAGGAAAAAAATCCCTTTTTGCTCCCGGAAAGACCGCTGCAGCTTGTCTGACAGCTTTGCAATCATCCCTTTTCCGGCTTCGTTTTCGCACATGGGCCCGTATTTCCTGAATTTAAGGAACTGCTTGAAAAAAAGAATCCCTCCGCCGATTCCGAACAATCCTACCAAAAGATTCATCATTCCGAGAAAGGCAGCCAGCGTTGAAAAAACTTTGTACCACAGCACTATTAAAATTCCATAAATCAAGGCAGCCGTAACAATGAACGTCCCTCCGAAAATAAGTATTTTTTTCTTTGAACGAAGGACGATGACAAGCCCTAAGATAAGGATAAGAGCCCCCAGAGAGCAAACAT
>Ga0265297_10002384_pt1 | contig 38447 bp, 35 predicted proteins | sample Munlanlwell13791_FD_192502 | JGI IMG/M metagenome (GOLD analysis project Ga0265297, IMG submission 192502) | Leachate microbial communities from a municipal landfill in Southern Ontario, Canada - Leachate well 137-91 | ecosystem: Engineered > Solid waste > Landfill > Unclassified | place...
GACGACTCAGGTCGACGACTATCTGGCCGAACATCCGACCACGCCGTCCGACCAGCTCTATATGATCGGTCCCGCCTACAACGACTATTACGCCTACCACCAGCGTGACCCCTCGGTTCCCGCCGAGAACCAGGAAGCGATGATGGAAAGGCTCTATGCCGCCGGCGCCCGCGATTTCGCCATCTTCGCCTATGGCGGCGAGAGCGACTTCGGCAGCGCCTATTCGAAGGAGATCGTGGAGCGTTCCAACCGCTTCCAGCGGGAGCACCCGGGTTCCAAGGTCTATGTCGTCGATTTCGACCGCGGCATCGCCGAAGTGAAGCGCAACCCCGAGAAATACGGCTTCAGCGACAATTTCACGCCGTGCTGGTCTGACGGCCTCTATCTCGACGCCTGCCCGGACGACCGCCTCTATTACGACAGCGTGCACCCGACCAGGACCGGGCACCAGCTCGTCGCCGACTTCTATTACGCCACCATCGCCTCGGGCTATCAGGGGCCGCGCGAGATCGCGCGCCTGCCGGAAATGGCGCGGCTCGCCAGCATGGGGCCGGCGGGGGACATTGCGGGCCGCATCGTCGAACGCCGCCTGGGCGGCATCTTCGACGGCGGTGCGACTCCGGGCGCCGCCTCGGGCAGCACGATCGGCGGCCTCGGCCCGATTCAGCTCTGGGTTCGCAGCGGCATCGGCTTCGGCTCGCGCGATGGCAATGATGTCGCCCAGGATTACAGCTACAGCAGCGAGCATCTGGTGGCCGGTGCCGACGTCGCGCTGACATCGCAGGTCCTGGTCGGCCTCGCCGCCGGTCTCTCGGCCCTGCAGGGCGATTACGAGGGTGTCGGCGGCACGGTCAATCTCTACAGCTACGCCCTGGCCGCTTATGCCGCCTTGGCGGAGGGGCCGCTCACCCTGGCGGCGCAGGTCGGCTATGCCCTCGACCGCTACCGCGATCTCGACCGCGCGACAGGTATGCCAGAGAACCCGACCGCGACCGGCAGCCCGGACGGCAATACACTCTACGCCCGGCTCTCGGCCGCGGCCGAAGTCGTGCTCGATACCGTCACCCTGGTGCCGCAGGTGGCGCTCACCTATGCCGCCTCCCATGTCGACGGATTCCAGGAGAGCGGTTCGGTGCTGTTCGATTTCACCGTGGCGGATCAGGACGTGACCTCGCTCCGCAGCGAGATCGGCGTCGGCCTCCGTCACGTCTTCGACAGTGCCCTGCTCGGCCCGATCCAGGCCGAGGCCGGCCTCGCCTGGGAGCATGAATTTGCCGATGGCGACCGCGAGGTTCTGGGCGTCTTTCCGAACGGTTCGGAGCAATTCGTGCAGAGCCGTTTCGAAAAGGCTGATGCGGCGAAATTGAGCCTGGGGATGCGTTTCGCCGTCGATTCGATCTCGACCGGGGCGACGCTGCGCCTGACCTATGACGGACGCCTCGGCAGTGACGGCGACGACCACCTGGTCGCGGCGGCCCTGCTCGTCCCGCTCGGCTGATGAGGCGCGATTGCATCGAGGTTGGCGCGCCGCGGCGGCTGGTGTAGCGTGGCGCCGATCCTCGGGCCGGTGCCGCCTGTGCATGCCCGATTCTTGCTGTTCGATTGCCGGAGGCAGTGACGCTCGTGTCGCCCATTGGTTTCCTTGCGCGCCTACGTTTCGCGGCCATGGCCGTCGTCGTCGCCACCCTCGCCGCCTGCTCCTCCGATCGCGAGCCGGAACCCTATGTCGAAAAGCCGGTCGAACCGCTTTACAACGAAGCGGCCGATGCGCTGTCGAAAGAGAAATACAACAAGGCGGCCGACCTCTTCCTCGAGGTCGAACGCCAGCATCCCTATTCGATCTGGGCCACCAAGGCCCAGTTGATGGCCGCCTACGCCTATTACCAGGCGGAGAAATATCCCGACGCCATCGATACGGCGAAGCGCTTCATCGAGCTGCATCCCGGCAACAAGGATGCGGAATATGCCTATTACCTGATCGCCATCTGCTACTACGAGCAGATCGTCGACGTCGGCCGCGACCAGAAGAACACGGAAGAGGCGCTGAAGGCGCTGAGCGAAGTGGTGCGCCGCGCGCCGGGCACCGACTATGCCCGCGACGCCCGCCTGAAGCTCGACCTGACGCGCGACCACCTGGCCGGCAAGGAAATGGAAGTCGGCCGCTACTACCAGAAGCGCAAGCAGTATCTGGCCGCGATCAACCGCTATCGCGCGGTGATCGAGCAGTATCAGACCACCAGCCACATTCCCGAGGCACTGGATCGCCTGGTCGAATGCTATCTGTCGCTGGGCCTGACCCACGAGGCTCAGGTGGCGGGCTCCGTGCTCGGTTACAACTACCCGGGCAGCAAGTGGTACGAAGACGCCTATGCCCTGCTGACCGATGCCAACTTGCGCCCGGTCGCCGACGACCGGTCGTGGATCACCCGCGCCTTCGACAAGACGCTGGACACCCTGTTCTGACGAGGGGCGGGCGGCGACGCCCGCATCGGCGCCCATGCTGCAGAGCCTCGCCATCCGCGATGTGGTGCTGATCGAACGCCTGGACCTCGACTTCGGGGCCGGTCTCACCGTGCTCACCGGCGAGACTGGCGCCGGCAAGTCGATCCTGCTCGATTCGCTCGGCCTCGCCCTCGGCGCGCGGGCGGATTCGGGCCTGGTTCGGCCGGGCGCCGACCAGGCCGTGGTGACCGCCGAATTCGCCCTGCCGCAAGGCCATGCCGTGGCCGAACTGCTGACCGATCAGGGCTGGAGCGTCGCCGATTCGATCGTGCTGCGCCGGGTCGTGACCAAGGACGGGCGGAGCCGCGCCTTCGTCGACGACCAGCCGGCCAGCGTCGGCCTGCTCGCCCAGATCGGCGCCCTCCTGGTCGAGGCCCACGGCCAGCACGACGATCGCGGCCTGCTGAACCCTTCCGGCCACCGTGCCCTGCTCGATGCCTTCGCCGGTCACGCCGCCCTGCTGGCCGAGGTGCGCGCCGCGCACGGTGCTCATTACCAGGCCGCCGCCGCCCTGGCCGAGGCGGAGGCCACCCTCGCCGCGGCCAAGCGCGACGAGGAATATCTCCGCCATGTCGTCGCCGAGCTGCGCCATCTGGCGCCGGAGCCGGGCGAGGAACAGCGCCTGTCCCAGGAACGCCACACCATGCAGGAGGGCGAGCGGGCGGCCGGCGATCTCGACGAAGTGGCCAGCCTGCTGGCGGCCGACGGCGGCATCGAAACCCGCCTGCGCAGCGCCCAGCGCCGCCTGGAGCGGGCGGCCGCCCGGGTCGGCGCCCTGCTCGATCCCGTGCTGACCGCACTCGACCGCGCGGCGCTCGAAGCGGAGGAAGCGGTCTCGGCCCTGGCCCAGGCGCGCCGCGCGATCGCCTACGACGAACGCCGCCTGGAGGAGGTCGAGGAACGGCTCTTCGCCCTTCGCGCCGCCGCGCGCAAGCATCAGGTCCAGCCCGACGCTTTGCCGGGCCTCGCCGCCGAGTTGGAAGGGCGGATCGTCGCCCTCGATGCGGGCGAGGGGCGGGTGGTCAAACTCGCCGCCGCCAGGGCGGAGGCGGCGGCGGCGCTGAAGGCCGTCTGCGCCCGCCTGACCGCGGCCAGGCTGGCGGCGGCGGAACGTCTCGATGCCGGGGTCAATGCCGAATTGGACGCGCTCAAGCTCGGCAAGGCCAAGTTCCGCACAAGGGTCGAACCGCTGGGCGACGGCCAATATGGCCCGGACGGCGCGGACCGCGTCACCTTCGAGGTGGCGACCAATCCGGGTGCGCCTTTCGGTGCCCTGGTCAAGATCGCGTCGGGCGGCGAGTTGGCCCGTTTCATCCTGGCTCTCAAGGTCGTGCTGGCCGGCGCCGGCACGGCACCCACCATGGTCTTCGACGAAGTCGACCGCGGCATCGGCGGGGCTGTCGCCGATGCGGTGGGCGACCGTCTGGCCCGCCTCGCCACGGGCGCCCAGGTCCTGGTCGTCACCCACAGCCCGCAAGTGGCGGCGCGCGGCCGCAACCACCTCCAGATCGCCAAGGAGACGGTGGGCGAGGTGACGCGGACCGGCGTCGTCCCCCTGGACGCCAAGGCGCGGCGGGAAGAGATCGCCCGCATGCTCTCGGGCGCCGAGATCACCACGGCCGCGCGCGCCGCCGCCGACGCCCTGCTGAAGGCCGCACGATGACCGGCATCCCCGAAGCCGCCGCCGCGGAACACGCCCGCATCGCCGCCGAAGTACGCGAGCACGACCGCCGCTATTACGAGGAAGACGCGCCGACCGTCACCGACGCCGAATATGACGCGCTGATCGCCCGCCTGCTCGAGCTCGAGGAAGCCTATCCGGCGCTGAAGGCGGGCAGCCCGACTGCCATGGTGGCGGGCCAGGCGGTCGCCAAATTCGACAAGGTGCTGCACTCCAAGCCCATGCTGAGCCTGGAGAAAGTCTTCACCGAAGAAGACGTGCGCGCCTTCGTGACCGGCATCCGCAATTTTCTCCGCCTCGATGCGGAAGAAGAAGTGGCGCTCTATGCCGAGCCGAAGATCGACGGCCTCTCCCTTTCGCTTCGCTACGAGCGGGGTGTGCTGGTGCAGGGGGCGACCCGGGGCGACGGCCGCGAGGGCGAGAATGTCACGCCTAACGTGCGCACCATCGCGGCGATCCCGGAGCGGCTGAAGGGCGCGCCGGACGTCCTCGAAGTGCGCGGCGAAGTCTATATGGGCAAGGCCGATTTCCTGGCCCTGAACGCCCGCCAGGCCGAGGCGGGGGAGAAGATCTTCGCCAATCCGCGCAATGCCGCGGCGGGCTCGCTCCGCCAGCTCGATCCGGCGATCACCGCGGCGCGGCCGCTCCGCTTCTTCCTGCACGGCTGGGGCGAGGTCTCCGGCCCGATGCCGCCCACTCAGGCCGAATGCATGGCATGGCTCGGCGCCTTCGGCCTGCCGCTCAACCCGCGCTCCTGCCTCACCCGGGACATCGACGGGGTGATGGCGGTGTTCCGCCGCCTGGAGGCGGAGCGGGCGGCGATCGACTACGACATCGACGGCGTCGTCTACAAGGTCGACCGGCTGGACTGGCAGGACCGGCTCGGCATGGTCTCGCGGGCGCCGCGCTGGGCGGTCGCCCACAAGTTCCCGGCCGAACAGGCGCAGACTCTGCTCGAAGGGATCGACATCCAGGTCGGCCGCACGGGCGCGCTGACCCCGGTGGCCCGGCTGATCCCGGTCAGCGTCGGTGGCGTCGTGGTTTCCAACGCCACCCTGCACAACGAGGACGAGATCGCCCGCAAGGACGTCCGCGTGGGCGACACGGTGGTGGTTCAGCGGGCCGGCGACGTCATCCCCCAGGTCGTCCGCGTGCAGCTCGACCGGCGCCCGGCCGGGGCGGAGCCCTATGTCTTTCCCGACCATTGCCCGGTCTGCGGCTCACTCGCGCTGCGCGAGGAAGGCGAGGTGGTCCGGCGCTGCACCGGCGGCCTGACCTGCGAGGCCCAGGTGGTGGAACGGCTCCGCCATTTCGTCAGCCGCCAGGCCTTCGACATCGAGGGCCTGGGCGAGAAGCAGGTGAAGGCGCTGTGGGACTGGGGCCTGATCCGCGGGCCTGGCGACATCTTCCGCCTGGAGGAACAGGACGCGGCCTCGCTCACCCCGCTTCGCAACCGCGAGGGTTGGGGCTCGCTCTCGGCCCGCAACCTGTTCGAGGCGATCCGGGAACGGCGCCGCATCACCCTGCCGCGCCTGCTCTTCGCCCTCGGCATCCGTCACGTCGGCGAGCGCAACGCGACCCTGATCGCCCGTTTCTTCGGCTCGGCCGAGGCGCTCGCCGAAGCCTGCCTGACCAGCGAGGAACGCCGCGCCCAAGCGCTCGAAGAATTGCAGACGGTCGATGGTCTCGGCCCGATCGTGGTCGAAGCCTTCGGCCAGTTCCTGGCCGAACCGCATAACGACGCCACCCTGCGCGACCTCCTCTCCCTGCTCGACGTCCTGCCGCCCGAAGCCCGGGCGAGCGACAGCCCGGTCGCCGGCAAGACCGTGGTCTTCACGGGCACGCTCGAACGCATGACCAGGGACGAGGCCAAGGCGCGGGCCGAATCCCTCGGCGCCAAAGTCTCCGGCTCGGTCTCCAAGAAGACCGACATCGTGGTCGCCGGCCCCGGCGCCGGCTCCAAACTGGCCAAGGCCGCCGAACTCGGCGTCCAGGTCATGAGCGAAGAGGAATGGCTGGCCCTGATCGGCGGCTGACGATCAGCCGTCGTGGCCGCTGCCGGTGCCGAGCAGGACGCCGGGGATGCCGGCGCTGCCCCAGCGGTAGACCGGATGCAGCATGACCGCGGCGCGGAGCTGGGTCCAGGCCGCGGCATCGACCGCGGGCACCGGCGTCCGCCCGGCCTGATAGGCGGCCAGCAGGGCGTCGGCGACCCCGCCGGCCGTGACATGGGGCTCGGCATTCCAGCGCGGGTGGCGCAGCCCGGTCATCCGGAAATAGAGGGCATCGACGACATAGGCCGCCGCCTCGTCCTCGTTGTCGGTCACCTGGGTCTTGGTGACGTCGAACAGGGCGTGGGTGCATTCGTGCAGCAGCAGGCCCTGTTCGGTTCGGCCCAGCAGCGGGGCGACCAGCAGGGTGTTCGGCGTGCCCGACTGATATTGCCCGCCGACCCCGGGCGGGAAGGTGGTGGTGATCTGGAGCCGGACGGTGCCCGCCTCGATCGCCCGGGCGACCCGGTGGAATGACGCCGGGGCGATGGTGACCGTGCCCTTGCCTTGCAGGAAGGGGAAGGTGAAGCGAATCCTGGAGACCACCTGCCCGCGGAGCAGGGCCAGCACATCGTCGCGCGCAGACATGACGGCATGATCCTCCGGCCGAACGGATTGACCGCTCTCGTCCCGGCGGATCGGCGAGGTCGCTCGGCAGACGCCCCACCCCGGCGTTGACGACAGATTCATTCTCGGATCGCGGCGGCGGCCCTCGGTCGGCCGGCACCCGAAGCCATGAAACGCCTCGATCGCGGCGCCGTAAAGCACAATCGGATGATGATTCTGATTACGCCTGGGTTGTGCCCCGGGGCGGGGGCGTCAAGGCAGGGCGTCGTTGTAGCGCAGGGCATCCCACCAGAAGCGGATTTCCCGGATCGGTGCGCTGTCGCTGCCGGGGCGCTGCGGCCGGTGGTCTTCGCCAGCCAGCCAATCGTCGAGATTCCGGCCGCAGAGGACGATGTCGGTCTGATGGACCGAGAGGACCGGATTACCGGCCAGACAGGGCTCGGCCGGCAGGCAGCGGTGGCCGAACAGCGGGATCAGGCGCGGGGCGGTGTCGAAGGCGCATCGCAGGGCCGTGTGGCGACCCTCCGGTGTTTCGGGGCGGTCGCCCCATTCGGGCCACCAGACGCCATTGTGCTTGACGTCGAACAGGAAGGACTCGAACGGCCAGTCCAGGCGGGCCTGGATCGCGTCGGGCGGGCTCATGAGCCAGTTGAACGAGCCCTGGCCGCGCAGCAGGGGCCGCCTCTCGTGGAGAAGCTCGGTCAGGTCCGGCGGGAATGGCAGGTTCCAGCGTGCCTGGATCTGGTCCGGTTCGGTGATGGTGTATCCCCCACTCGCCGACGCCATGATCGCCCCTGCCGTACCCCGGTCGCCGATAGTTCTGCGGCTCGGGGGACATCATTCCATTGCCATGAAACCGTCTACCCGGTATGTTTCGGCCATGTCGCTCGCCCATCGCCGCCCGAAACAGCCCGATCTGGTCCGCCGGCAATTGCTGGATGTGGCGGCCGAGCTCGCGCTCGAGGTCGGGGTGGGCGGTCTCAGGTTGGATGCGGTGGCGCGGCGGGCCGGGGTTTCCAAGGGCGGGCTGCTGCATCATTTCCCCAGCCGGCAGGCCCTGCTGGAGGCGCTGTGCGGCGCCTATCTGGCCGAGATCGGGGCGCGCATCGGGGCCGAGATGGCGGCCGATCCGGTCGCCCCCGGGCGCTTCTCGCGCGCCTATCTGACGGTCATGACCGGGGGGGCCGCGAGCGAGCGGGAGCGGGCCTGGGGCCTGCTCTCCGTCGTGCTCTTCGCCGAGCCAGGGTTTCGCGATCGCTGGGGCGACTGGCTGGCGGCGCGGCTGGCCGAGCACCGGGCGACGGACGCGGCGCCGCTGCTCGACGTCGTGCGTTTCGCGGCGGACGGCGTCTGGCTCGCCGACATGTGCGGCGAAGCGGTCGATCCGGCGGCGCGGGCGGCCACCGTGGCCCTGTTGCGCGAGATGACATGCAAGGGCAAGGAGGCTTTGCCGTGACTCTGCTACAGGCTTACGGCGTGCTGATCGTCGCCATCCTGCTCGAACTGACGGGCACGAGCTGCCTCCAGGCCTCGCAGCAATTCACCCGGGTCTGGCCGACGCTGGGCATGGCGGCGGCCTATGCCGCGTCCTTCTACCTGCTGTCGCTGGCGCTTCGCGTGCTGCCGATCTCGGTCGCCTATGCCATCTGGTCGGGCGTCGGCATCGTGATGATCGCGGCGGTCGGCTATGTCGTGTTCCGCCAGAGCCTGGATACGCCGGCCCTGATCGGCATCGGCCTGATCGTCGCCGGCGTCGTCGTGGTCAACGGTTTCTCGGAAACCGTCCGCCACTGAGGCGGCTCAGTTCTCGCTGCACACGAAGCAGGTGACGCCGCTCGGGATCAGCTTCGAATCCGGGCTCAGGTTGGCGCGGACCTGGCCGCCTGCCTCGTAGGCGCCATTGTCGAAAATCGCCTCGAAGGCCTGTTCTTCCGATCGGCCGTCGGGCGAGACCAGGCGCAGGCGGTAGTTCACCGTGGTGCAGCGCTTGTCGGTCGAGGTGATCTCGACCAGATAGGCGATGTCGGCGCCGACATTGTCGCGCCGACGGCCCTCGTCGGTCACCCGCACCTGGGCGGTGCAGGCACCCTGGGCGATCGCACATTCGCACGGGTGGTCGGGCGTGATGCTCTGGCTTGGCGCGGGCTTGGCGTTCGGATAGGTGGTGGCCGGCGCCTGGGGCACGAAGGGCTCTTCCTCCGCCGGGGTGCCGGCGGCCAGGGCGGTCATGGGGAGCCCGGACGCGGCGAAGGCGGAGAGGGCGAGGCTAAACAGAACGGCGCGCATCCGAATCTCCCGGGCAGGCTGGCGGGCGCCGCCATCTTGGCCTGATCCGGCCCCCAAGCAAAGGGGGCCGAATCCTCAGGCCTCGCCGCTGAGAGCGCCGTGGCAGTGCTTGAACTTCTTGCCCGAACCGCAGGGGCAGGGCGCGTTCCGCGCCACCTTGCCCCAGCCGGCGGCCTTGCGCATGTCGTCGGTACTGGGCTTCGGGGCGGGGGCCGCCTCGTTCTCGCCGGTCAGCGGGTCCTCGTGCACGGGCTCCAGCCCCTCCGGCTCGTCCGGCAGGCTGGGCTGCGGCTGTTCGACGCGCACTTCGACATGAGCCAGGATGCGGGTCACGTCTTCCTTGATGCGGTCCAGCATGGCCTCGAACAGGTTGAAGGCTTCCTGCTGGTATTCGCGCAAGGGATCGCGCTGGCCATAGGCGCGAAGGCCGATCGCTTGGCGCAGGTAGTCGAGCTGGAGCAGATGCTCCTTCCAGCATTGATCGAGGATCTGGAGCAGCATGCTCTTCTCGATCATGCGCATCACCGGGGGGCCGAAGCGGGTCGCCTTGGCGGCCATGAAGCGGGCCACCTCGTCCGACAGGCGATGGCGGATCTCTTCTTCGGCGATGCCTTCCTCGGCCGCCCATTCGACCACCGGCAGCTCGAGGGTGAAGACGCGCAGCACTTCTTCCTTCAGGCCCTGGGCGTTCCAGGCTTCGGAATAGGCGCCGGCCGGGATATGGGTCGCGACCAGGTTGTTCACGACATGCTCGCGCATGTCGACCACGTCTTCCGAGACGTCTTCGGTGTTCATGAACTCGCGGCGCTGGCCGTAGATCGACTTGCGCTGCTCGTTCATCACGTCGTCGTAGCGGAGCAGATTCTTGCGGATCTCGAAGTTGCGTTCCTCGACCCGGCGCTGCGCCTTTTCAAGCGCCTTGTTCACCCAGGGGTGGATGATCGCCTCGCCTTCCTTGAGGCCCAGTCGCTGCAGCGTCTTGCTCAGGAAATCCGAGCCGAAGATGCGCATCAGGTCGTCTTCGAGGCTCAGGAAGAACTTGGAGCAGCCGGGATCGCCCTGGCGGCCGGCGCGGCCGCGCAGCTGATTGTCGATGCGCCGGCTCTCGTGCCGCTCGGTGCCGATGATGTAGAGGCCGCCGGCCTTCAGCACCGCTTCCTTGTCGGTCGCGTGCTTGGCCTTCATCGCGGCGATCAGGCTCTCGCGGTCCTCGCTCTCGGGCAGCTCGTCGATCAGCATCGAGAGATTGCCGCCCATCTGAATGTCGGTGCCGCGGCCCGCCATGTTGGTGGCGATGGTGACGGCGCCCGGCTGGCCCGCCTGGGCGACGATACCGGCTTCCTGCTCGTGGAAGCGGGCGTTCAGCACGCGGTGCGGGATCTTCTTCTTGGTCAGATAGGCCGAGAGCAGTTCCGACTTCTCGATCGAGACGGTGCCGACCAGCACGGGCTGGTGGCGGGCGCGGCATTCCTCGATCAAGCCGACGATCGCGTTGAACTTGTCGTTCATGTTCAGATAGACCTCGTCGTCGAGGTCTTTCCGCTGAACGGGGACATTGGTCGGGATCTCGACCACGTCGAGCTTGTAGATCTCGCCGAATTCGGCCGCTTCCGTCGCCGCCGTGCCGGTCATGCCCGAGAGTTTCGGGTAGAGGCGGAAATAGTTCTGGAAGGTGATCGAGGCGAGGGTCTGGTTCTCGTTCTGGACGGTGACGTGTTCCTTGGCTTCCAGCGCCTGGTGCAGCCCGTCCGAATAGCGCCGGCCGCTCATCATGCGGCCGGTGAATTCGTCGATGATGATGACCTTGTCGTCCTTCACCACATAGTCGCGGTCGAGCCGGAACAGCACATGGGCGCGCAGCGCCTGCTGCAGGTGGTGGACGATGGTGACGTTCTCGATGTCGTAGAGATTGCTCGACTTCAGCAGGCCGGCTTCGAGCAGCAGCTTCTCGAACTTCTCCTGGCCCTCTTCCGAGAGCGAGGCGGAGCGCTGCTTCTCGTCCTTCTCGTAGTCGGCTTCGGTGAGCTGCGGCATCAGGAGGTCGATCCGGCGGTAGAGGTCCGAATTGTCCTCGGTCGGGCCGGAGATGATGAGCGGCGTGCGCGCTTCGTCGATCAGGATCGAGTCGACTTCGTCGATGATGGCGAAATGGAAGGGCCGCTGGACCAGGGCGTCCAGCCGGTACTTCATGTTGTCGCGCAGATAGTCGAAGCCGAATTCGTTGTTGGTGCCATAGGTGATGTCGGCGGCATAGGCGGCGCGGCGTTCCTCGTCCGTCAGGTCGTTGACGATGACGCCGGTGGTCAGCCCCAGGAAGCCGTAGACCCGGCCCATCCAGCCCGCGTCGCGCTTGGCCAGATAGTCGTTCACGGTGATGACGTGGACGCCCTTGCCTTCGAGGGCGTTCAGATAGGCCGCCAGGGTGGCGACCAGGGTCTTGCCTTCGCCGGTCCGCATTTCGGCGATCCGGCCCGACTGCAACACCATGCCGCCGATCAACTGGACGTCGAAATGGCGCTGGCCCAGGGTCCGCTTGGCTGCTTCGCGCACGGTGGCGAAGGCTTCGACCAGGATGTCGTCCAGGGTCTCGCCCGCGGCGAGCCTTGCCTTCAACTTGTCGGTCTGGGCGCGAAGCTCCGCGTCCGAAAGGGCCGCGATGGTCGGCTCCAGGGCATTGATCGCTTCGACCTTGCCGCGGAGCTGCTTGACCACACGTTCGTTGGCGCTGCCGAACAGCCGTTTGGCGAGCGAGCCGAAGCCGAGCATGAAGCAACCTTCTTCTGCCGCATCAGCCGGTTTCGTGGCCTGACGGGCGCATGAGGTAATGCGGGGCGCCGGCCCCGCCCGAATTCCGTGCCCGCGGGCCCCGAAAAGGCGGCCGCACGAGCATGGGACAGATAAGGCGCCGCCTCCGCGATGTCAACGAGAGGTGGCCGCATGACCACCCCTCGCGCCCGGCCGTTACTTTTGCCGCAGGCCGGTCGAAGACGCCCGGTCCCTCAGTGCCGGAAGTGGCGCTCGCCCGTGAAGACCATGGCGAGGCCGGCGGCATCGGCGGCGGCGATCACCTCGGCGTCGCGGATCGAGCCACCCGGCTGGGCGACCGCGGTGGCGCCCGCCTCGACGAGGACGTCGAGCCCGTCGGCGAAGGGGAAGAAGGCATCCGAGGCGGCGACCGAGCCGACCGTCAGCGGTTCTTCCATGCCGGCGGCGCGGGCCGCGTCCTGCGCCTTGCGGAAGGCGATGCGGGCGGAATCGACCCGGCTCATCTGGCCGGCGCCGATGCCGACGGTGGCGCCGTTCTTCACGAAGACGATGGTGTTCGACTTGACGTGCTTGGCCACGATGACGGCGAATTCCATGTCCGCCACTTCCTGGGCGCTCGGCTTCCGGGTGGTCTTCACCTCGAAGCGCTCGCCCTCGGCGCCCAGCGTGTCGCGGGTCTGGACGAGCAGGGCGCCGGCCAGGGTCTTGGCGACGAGGCCCGGGGCCTTGGGGTCGGGCAGGCCGCCGGTGACCAGCAGGCGCAGGTTCTTCTTGGCAGCGAGCACGGCCTTGGCGTCGTCGTCGACCGCAGGCGCCACGATCACTTCGGTGAAGATCTGGGCGATCGCCTCGGCGGTTTCCTTGTCGAGGGTGCGGTTGACCGCGACGATGCCGCCGAAGGCCGAGACCGGATCGCAGAGCAGCGCCTTCTTCCAGGCATCGATCAGGTTCTCCGCCGTGGCGACGCCGCAAGGATTGGCATGTTTCACGATGACCACGGCGGCGCTCTCGCGCGGGTCGAACTCGGCGACCAGCTCGAAGGCGGCGTCCGTGTCGTTCAGGTTGTTGTAGGAGAGTTCCTTGCCCTGGAGCTGCTGCGCCGTGGCGACACCCGGGCGCTTCTCGCCCGTCACATAGAGGGCGGCGGACTGATGCGGGTTCTCGCCGTAGCGGAGCAGGGCGGCGCGGGTGCCCGACAGGGTCAGGCGTTCCGGGAACGTGTCGTCGAGCTGCTTGGCGAACCAGCCCGAGATCGCGGAATCATAGGCCGCCGTCCTGGCATAGGCCTTGGCCGCGAGGCGGCGGCGGGTCGCCAGCGAGGTGGCGCCGCCATGGGCCGCGAGATCGTCCAGCACCGATTTGTAGTCGGCGGGGTCGACCACCACGGTGACATGGTCGTGGTTCTTGGCCGCCGAGCGGATCATGGCCGGGCCGCCGATGTCGATATTCTCGATCGTGGTCTCGAAATCGGCGCCGCGCGCCACCGTCGCCTCGAAGGGATAGAGGTTGACGACGACGAGGTCGATATTGCTGATGCCGTGTTCCTGCATCTGGGCGACATGCTCGGGCAGGTCGCGCCGGCCCAAGAGGCCGCCGTGCACCTTGGGGTGCAGGGTCTTCACACGGCCGTCGAGGATTTCCGGGCTGCCGGTGTGTTCGGCGACGTCGATCACGCGGAGGCCGGCGTCGCGCAGCGTCTTGGCGGTGCCGCCGGTCGACAGGATCTCGATGCCGCGGTCGGCAAGGGCGAGGGCGAATTCGACGAGGCCGGTCTTGTCCGAGACCGAAAGAAGCGCGCGGGCGATCATGCAAATACCTGAAAGGATGTGGGGGAACCCCGGGGCGGGCACCGCGGGTTCGGGTGCGCTCTCATAGCACCGGGCGCCGGCGCCCGCCACTGCGCCGCTTGCTGCCCGGCCCTTCGTTCGCTTATTGTTCCTGTATGACGCGTCGATTCCTGGTTCTCCCCGCCATCGTCCTGGTGCTGGCCGGGGCGGTTTTCGCCGCCGGGCACTTGTCGACCAAGCCGGCGCTGCTCGCCGCCCGCCTGACCGATGCCATGCCCGGCCCCTTCACGGCCGAGGTGATTTCCGTGGTCGACGGCGACACGCTCGAGGTCAGGGTGCCGATCTGGCTGGGCCAGGAAGTGGTGACAAGGGTCCGCCTCTCCGGTGTCGACACGCCGGAACTGCACGGCGATTGCGACGACGAACGGCGCAAGGCCCAGGCCGCGCGCGACCGCCTGAGCGAACTGGTGCGCAGCGGCACCGTCACCCTCCGCGACGTGCGCTACGACAAATATGGTGGCCGGGTGCTGGCCATCGTCTCGACCGCCGACGGCCGGCCGATCGCCGACCTGCTGATCGCCAGCGGCCTTGCGCGCGCCTATGACGGCAGGGCACGGTCTGGTTGGTGCGGCTGACGACTTTCCCTTGTTCTTCCGTGATTGCAAATTAATCTCGGTCCGGGCGATTCGGTGCGAAGGGGGCGGTGATGGGCGACGGCAGGCGGGTGCCGGCTCTTTACAGCGAACGGCACTGGCGTTCTTTTGTCCTCGCGGCGGCTGCCGTGGGTGCTGTGCTCGGACTCGGCCTGCTGGCCGAGGGGCGCTTGGTCTTCCCGGTGATCTATCTGCCGCTGACCGCCGCTGTCCTGATCGGGACGGCGGCCGGCGGCTTCCTGCCCGGTGTGTTGGCGACAGCAATCGGCCTCGTGGTCCCCGTGCTGGCGCGTGACGGCGCTGCAGCGGCCGACATGTCGGCCCCCCTCATGTTCGCGGCCACCGGAATCGCCCTCTCGCTGGGGGGCGGCTGGTTCCATTCCACCCGGCTTCGCGCCGCCGCCAACAATGATCACCTGCGCTCGATCCTCGAGACCGTGCCGGACGCCATGATCGTGATCGATTCCCATGGCCTGATGCGCTCCTTCAGCGCGGCGGCGGAACGGCTCTTCGGCTGGAACGCCGACGAGATGATCGGGCGCAATGTCTCGACCCTGATGCCCGATCCCTACCGGACGGCGCACGACGGCTATCTGGCCCGCTACCTGAAGACCAACGAGAAGCGGATCATTGGCGTGGGCCGCATCATCGTCGGCCAGCGCAAGGACGGCACCACCTTCCCGATGGAACTGCACGTCGGCGAGACCCGCGGCCGCGAACGCTTCTTCACCGGCTTCATACGCGATCTGTCCGAGCGCCAGCAGGTCGAGGCGCGGCTGCAGGACCTGCAGGCGGAACTGGTCCATGTCTCGCGCCTGATGGCGGTCGGCGAGATGGCGTCGATGCTGGCGCACGAGCTGAACCAGCCGCTCTCGGCGATCGCCAATCTGCTCTCGGGCTCGCGCCGGCTGATCGAGCGCGGCCGGGAAGAGGATGGTCCCAAGATCGCGGAAGCGGTGCAGAAGGCGGCGCAGCAGGCGCTCCGGGCCGGCGACATCATCCACCGGATGCGCAATTTCGTCAGCCGGGGCGACGGCGAGCGCAGCGTCGAGAATCTGTCGAAGGTGATCGAGGAAGCCTGTGCCCTCGCTCTGGTGGGGGCCAAGGAACGCCAGATCGACGTGCGTTTCCAGCTCGATCCGGCCGTCACCTCGGTCTTCGTCGACCGGGTGCAGATCCAGCAGGTGCTGCTCAACCTGATCCGCAACGCGATCGAGGCGATGCAGGACGGGGCCGTGCGCCGCCTGCTGATCGCCACCGCCAAGCGCGAGGACGGCAGCGCCCTGATCAGCGTCGCCGATACCGGCTCGGGTCTCGCCGACGAGATCCGCGAGCGCCTGTTCCAGGCCTTCATGACCACCAAGCCCCAGGGCATGGGCGTCGGCCTGTCGATCTCGCGCTCGATCGTCGATGCCCATGGCGGGCGCATCTGGGCCGAAGCCAATCCCGGCGGTGGCACCATCTTCTATTTCACCTTGCCACCCGCACCGATGGAGGGCGCCACCGATGAGTGAGATGTTGGTACACCTCATCGACGACGATGACAGCGCGCGCGACGCGCTCGCCTTCATGCTCGAGTCGGCGGATTACCGGGTCGTCACCTTTCCCGCCGCACCCGCCTTCCTGGAGGCCCTGCCGGGCCTCGCCAAGGGCTGCATCGTGACCGACGTGCGCATGCCGGACATGACCGGGATCGAGCTGGTGCACCGCCTGAACGCGCTCAAGGTGACGATGCCGGTGATCGTGATCACGGGGCACGGCGACATTCCCCTGGCGATCGAGGCGATGCGCGCCGGCGTCGTCGACTTCATCGAGAAGCCCTTCGCCGAGGAACGCATCCTGGACGCCCTGGCGATGGCGGCCGAGCGCCTCGGCCCGGACGAGACCGCTGCGGAACGCCAGGCGATCCTGGACCGCATGGCGACCCTTTCGGAACGCGAGCGCGAAGTGCTGGACGGCGTGGTCGCCGGACGGCCCAACAAGATCATCGCCCGCGACCTCGGCATCAGCCCGCGCACGGTCGAAATCTACCGTGCCAAGGTGATGGCCAAGATGCAGGCGGACAATCTGGCGGCATTGGTGCGCATGTCGCTCGCCCTCGGCGCCGCCTGATCAGAGCAGCGAACGGATCTTCCGGCTGAGGGCATCGGTTATCAGCGGCTTTTCGACGATCGGCGTGCCCATGCGCTTGGCCCGCCGGCGGCAGCGATCGTCGGGCTCCGTCGTGATCAGGACGGCGGGGGCGACGGCGCCGCGGCGGCGCAATTCGGCCAGGAGGTCGAGGCCGTCGAGCGGGGTCAGCAGGAAATCGATGATGAAACAGGCGGCCCGATCGAGATCGGGGGCCGACAGGACCGATCCTTGGTCGGGGAAGCTGCGGGTGGCGTAGCCCTCGGTCTCGAGCGCGAAAGACAATGCGTCCAGCAAAGCCGCATCATCTTCCACGAGGAAGATGCAGGGCCTTCTGTCCGCTGTGACCATCATGCCGGCCGATTCGTCGCTACGCATGTCCATTGGCGTTACGGTGTCGCAGTTTTCGTGGGTTTCCCTTGATCCAACGCAATGCCGGGCGGATTCGGGGCCGCATACGTAGTTTCCCTTAGGCGTCCTCCCGGAATTTCCGATCAGAGCGCGAGGCGGTATCCCTTTTGTGTCGCCAGCGAGAGGAGCCGCCGATGCTCGAGAACACCCAGATCGTCACCGCCGCGAATGCCGTGTTCCCGATGCCCTCGATGGTGCTCGAAGGGGATCTGCCGCTGGACGGCGGCCAAGTCGTCCGCTTCGGCCGTGACGAAGAGATCTTCGGCCAGGGCGAACGCGCCGACTGTGTCTTCAAGGTGATTTCGGGCTGGGTGCGCACGTACCGCATCCTGCGCGATGGCCGCCGGCAGGTCGAAGGCTTCCACGTTGCCGGCGAATATTTCGGCATCGAAGCGGGCGCCGCGCATCGCGCCTCGGCCGAGGCGCTGGGCGGTGCCACCGTCGTCGTCATGCGCCGCTCCACCCTGAACGAATTGGCCGCGCGTCAGAGCGACATCGCCGCCACCCTGTTCCGCCTCGCGGTCCAGGGCCTGCAGCGCAGCCAGGAACATGTCGCGATGCTGAGCCACAAGTCGGCCGTCGAGCGGGTCGCCGGCTTCCTGCTCGACATGGCGGAACGGGCCGACGCCGGCCGTGGCTTCGAACTGCCGATGACCCGCCAGGACATCGCCGACTATCTGAGCCTGACCATCGAGACCGTGTCGCGCACCCTGAGCCAGCTCCAGGCGAACGGCCTGATCGACATCCCGCGTTCCCGTAACATCGTGCTGCGCGAGCGCGAAGCCCTGGCCGACATGTGCGAGTGAGCGCGGCCTTAACACTTAAGAAATATTGAAATTGAGGGGCGAAAGGCGCTATAGCTGATCCTGTGGTTTCACCCAGTTTTGCAGGGGCACACAGGATCGTGATCGAGGGCGAGGCATCGGGCGAGGAATCGCTGGATCTCTATGACCGAATGCCCCTGATCGGCGAGGCGGCGCCCGATTTCCGGGCCCGTTCGACCCTGGGCGAGGTCGTGCTCTCGGCTTACCGCGGGCGTTGGGTCCTGCTGCTCTCCCATCCGGCCGATTTCACCCCGGTCTGCACTTCCGAATTCGTCGCCCTGGCCAAAGCGCAGGAGCGTTTCCGGGCGCTCGGCTGTGAGCTGATCGCGCTCTCGGTCGACAGTCTGTTCGCCCATATCGCCTGGTGCTTGTCGATCGAAGAGAAATTCGGCCAGCGCATCACCTTTCCGATCGTCGAGGATGTCTCGCTGGCGATTTCGCGTGCCTTCGGCATGGTGCATCCCGGTGTCGGCACTACCGCGACCATTCGTGCCTGCTTCGTGATCGACCCCGACGGGGTGATCCAGGCGATCCAATATTATCCGATGGCGGTCGGCCGCTCGGTCGAGGAGTTGCTGCGCCTGGTCGCCGCCCTGACCACCGTCTCCTCCGACGGTTGTTCGGTCCCGGCCGACTGGCGCCCGGGTGAACAGGCGCTGCAACCGGCCCCGCTCTCGCTCGACGAGGCGCGCGGGCGCCGGGCCGAGGCCGGTGCCGCCGACTGGTATTTCGCCACCGGCGCCGGGAAGGCCAAGGGCCGCGGCGGTCGCGGAGGTGCGTCATGACGGGTGAGGGGCTCACCTCCCTGGCCGACGAGGCCGCGGAATTCCTCAAGATCCTGGCCAATTCGAACCGCCTGATGATCGTCTGCCACCTGTTGCACGGCGAACGGTCGGTGGCCGAACTCGAGGCCGACCTGGCGATCCGCCAGCCGACCCTGTCGCAGCAGCTCGGCATCCTGCGCGAGGCCGGCATCGTGACCAGCCGGCGCGACGCCAAATCGGTGATCTATCAGCTGGCCGACGACCGCGCCCGTCCGCTGATCGACGTCATGAACCAGTTGTTCTGCGCGGTACCCGAGGGGCGCCCGGCACCGCCCCCGCCACCGGCCCCGTTGCCGGGCGGCGAAACCTGGCGGAAGGCGGGCGGCGGCCCGCGTCCGCTCGGCGAAGCCGCGGCCTTCCCGACCGTCCGGCGCCGGCCGCGGCGTGGGGTCTGAGCCCGGCACGACACAGTCGATCGAGCACGTCCGCCCGCGCGGGCGGCGCTGCGCCATGCCACCCGGCTGACGGCTGCCCGGTCGAGGAAATCAAGTCGGCAAAAATGCCGCCCTCCAGTGGTTTCCTCCACCCCGCACCATCTGAATTCGTCATGGCCGGGCGCAGTCCCGGCCATCCACGCGACCAAGCCGCCTCTTGCGTCGACGAAGGTAGCTCGTCCCGACGTGGATGCCCGGGGCAAGCCCGGGCATGACGATTGTGAGTGGTGCCGGGGGTACCTTGAAGCAATCCGATTTCCTAAACCGGAAAGCCGTGGGTTCGTACCGGACATCCACGCGAACACCGTCGGTAGGGAGCTGCCATGGATGGCCGTGTCGAGCACGGCCATGACGGGCGAGGTCGTTTTTCAATGGATGCGTTGGTGCAGATTGCGTCGCAATTTCCGGCGTGGGCCTGTGAGATAGGGGTTGAAATTCATTATATAAAAACATAAATTCTAGAAACATAAAGAGTGCGGCCAGCCCAGGAGCCCCGTCCATGAAGCCCGTCGTCCAAGCCTTCTTCGATCCGGCCACCTATACGGTCAGCTATGTCGTCGAAGATCCGGCGACCAAGGTGGCCGCGATCGTCGATTCCGTGCTCGATTACGATCCGGCGTCCGGCCGCACCTCCCATGCCTCCGCCGACGAGATCATCGCCTTCGTGAAGGCCCGCGGCCTTACCGTCGAATGGCTGCTGGAGACCCATGTCCATGCCGACCACCTGTCGGCCGCGCCCTACCTGAAGGCGGCCCTGGGCGGCAAGCTCGCCATCGGCGCCAACATCAAGGTGGTGCAGGGGATCTTCGCCAAGGTCTTCAACGCCGAGCCGGGCTTTGCCACCGACGGACGCCAGTTCGACCATCTGTTCACGGATGGCGAGACCTTCGAGGTCGGTTCGATCGAGGCCCGGGCGCTGCACACGCCGGGTCACACGCCGGCCTGCATGACCTATGTGATCGGCGATGCCGGCTTCGTCGGCGATACGCTGTTCATGCCCGACTACGGCACGGCGCGTTGCGACTTCCCGGGGGGCGACGCTGCCACGCTCTATCGCTCGATCCGGCGGATCTTCGCCCTGCCGCCGGAAACCCGCCTCTTCATGTGCCACGACTACAAGGCCCCCGGGCGCGACAGCTACGCCTGGGAGACCACGGTCGGGGACGAGAAGGCGCGCAACGTCCATGTCCACGACGGCATCGCGGAAGCGGATTTCGTGAAGATGCGCAAGACGCGCGACGCTACGCTGGACATGCCGCGCCTGATCCTGCCCTCGGTCCAGGTCAACATGCGCGCGGGCGAACTGCCCCCGCCCGAGAGCAATGGTACGCGTTACCTGAAGATTCCCCTGAACGCCCTTTGAGGAGTTTCGTCATGACCCAGAATGTCGGCTCTGCCGATCGCATCCTGCGCATCGTCGTAGGCCTGATCCTGCTCTCCCTCCTCGTCGTGCTGGACGGCTCGGCCCGCTGGTTCGGCCTGATCGGCATCGTGCCGCTGGCGACCGCCGCCATGGGTTGGTGCCCGCTCTACACTCTGCTCGGCATCAAGACCTGCCCGGCCGGCAAACGCTGAGGCGATCATGGAAGCGCTGAAGCAGATCACCCCGGGGCTCACCGTGACCGGCGGGGTTTCGGTCGCCGATGTCGCCAAGCTGGCGGCCATGGGCTTCAAGACCCTGATCAACAATCGCCCGGACGGTGAGGAGTGGGGCCAGGCCAAGTCGGCCGCCATCGCCGCCGCCGCCGAAGCCCAGGGCATGGCCTATCGCCACCTGCCGATCGCCTCGCCCATGGCGGCCTCGCCCGCCGTGGTCGCGAGCTTCGCCGAGGCGCTGGCCGAGCTGCCGGGGCCGGTGCTGGCTTTCTGCCGCTCGGGCAACCGCTCGGCCTCGCTCTGGGCGCTCGCCCAGGCCGGGAACATGTCGGCCGACGACATCGTGGCGACCGCCCGGGCCGGCGGCTGCGATCTCTCCGGCCTCCGCCCCCTGCTCGGGGCGGCCAGCCGGGGATGACGCCGGTGACGCTGCCGGCACCGCCCGATTGGGACGCCCGTTTCTCGGGCGACGAGGCGCTCTATGGCCTCGCCCCTTCGGCCTTCGTGCTCGATTGCAGCCTGGCGTTGGCCCCCGGCGCCCGCCTGCTCTGCCTGGCCGAGGGCCAGGGGCGGAATGCCCTGGCGCTGGCCGCACGCGGCTTCGAGGTGACGGCGCTCGACCTTTCGGGCGTCGCCTGCCGCCAGCTTCAGGCCCGGGCGACGGCGCTGCGCCTGCCCATCACGGTGCGCCAGCAGGATCTCGGCCTGTGGTCGCCGCCCGCGGCGGCCTTCGACGCGGTGGTGCAGGTCTACGGCCACCTGCCGGCGGCGCTCCGCCGGACCCTGCATCGCCAGATCGTCGAGGCCCTGGCGCCGCGCGGCATGGTGATCATCGAAGGTTTCCGGCGCGAACAGTTCGGCCGCGCCTCCGGCGGGCCGCGCAATCCGGACTGGCTCTATACCGAGGACGAATTGCGGGCCGATTTCACCGACCTCGCGATCGAACATCTGTCGACCCCCGACGTGGCCCTGGACGAGGGTGAGGGACACCGCGGCCAGGGTGCCCTGATCCGCTTCCGCGCCCGCCGCCCGGCCTGACGCCATGCCGCCTGTGTTGCGCCGCCTGCTGCCCTGTCTCGACTGGGCCGCCCACTATCGCCGCGACGATTTCGCGGCCGATGCCGTCGCCGCCATCGTCGTCACCATCATGCTGGTGCCGCAGAGCCTGGCCTATGCCTTGCTGGCCGGGCTGCCGCCCTATATCGGCCTCTACGCTTCGATCCTGCCGCTGATCGCCTATGCCGTCTTCGGCACCAGCCGGACCATGGCGGTCGGCCCGGTCGCGGTGATCTCGCTGATGACCGCGTCGGCGATCGGGCCGGTGGTGGCCGGCGGCACCGCCGGCTATCTGGCCGCGGCCCTGGTGCTGGCCCTGGAATCGGGTCTGATCCTGCTCGCCATGGGTCTGCTGCGGCTCGGCTTCCTGGCCAATTTCATCAGCCATTCGGTGATCTCGGGCTTCCTCACCGCCTCGGGTGTGCTGATCGCGACCAGCCAGATCAAGCATATCCTGGGCGTCAAGGCGGCGGGCGACACGCTGCCGTCGCTGCTCGAAGGGCTGGCGGCGACGGTCGGCGGCACCAATGGGATCACGGTGGCGGTCGGCCTCGCCGCACTGGGCTTCCTCTATTGGGCGCGGCGGCGGCTGAAATTCCTGCTGCGCCGGCTCGGCCTGTCGCCCCGTGTCGCCGACATCCTGGCCAAGACGGGTCCGGTTCTCGCCGTCGCAGTCTCGACCCTGGTGGTCGCCGCCCTGTCGCTCGACCAGGCCGGGGTCAAGGTGGTGGGGGCGATCCCGGCGGGCCTGCCGCCCCTGACCCTGCCGGTGTTCGACCCGGTGCTCTGGCTCCGGCTGCTGGTGCCGTCGCTGCTGATCGCCCTGGTCGGCTTCGTCGAATCGGTTTCGATCGCCCATACGCTGGGCGCCCGGCGGCGCGACCGGATCGACGCCGACGCCGAACTGGTGGCGCTCGGCGTCTCCAACCTGGCGGCCGGCCTGACCGGCGGCTATCCGGTGACCGGCGGGCTCACCCGTTCGGTGGTCAATCACGAGGCCGGGGCGGAGACACAGTTCGCCGGCGTGATGACCGCGGGCGGCATCGTCGTCGCCATGCTGTGGCTGACCTCGCTGTTCGAGAAGCTGCCCCAGGCCGTGCTGGCGGCGATCATCATCCTGGCCGTCATCCCGCTGATCGACATCGCCGCGCTGAAGCGGGCCTTCGCCTATTCCAAGGCCGATTTCGCGGCCATGGTGGTGACCATTGTCACCGTCCTGTTCGAAGGGGTCGAGGCCGGCATCACGGCCGGTGCGGCACTCTCCATTCTGCTCTTCCTCTATCGCACCAGCCGGCCCCATATGGCGATCGTCGGCCGCGTGCCGGGGACGGAGCACTACCGGAATGTCGAGCGTCACGCCGTGATCACCAGCGACACGGTGCTGACGGTCCGCGTCGACGAGAGCCTCTATTTCGCCAATGCCCGCTACCTGGAAGACCGGATCTACGACCTGGTGACCAGCCGGCCCAAGGTCGCCCATGTCGTGTTGCAATGTTCGGCCGTCAATCTGATCGATGCCAGTGCCCTCGAAAGCCTGGAGGCGATCGACGCCCGCCTGCGCGATGCCGGCGTCACCTTCCACCTCTCCGAGGTGAAGGGGCCGGTGATGGACCGCCTGAAGCGGAGCGATTTCCTGCGCCATCTCTCCGGCCGAGTCTTCCTCAGTCAGGCCGAGGCGATGGCGGCCCTCGACCCCGCCACGCTTGACGTGGCGAAGCCGGTGGCCGTCACTGCGTGAAGTCGCGCGGGAGGTGCCATGCTGACGATCTGGGGACGGGCCAATTCGTCCAATGTGAAGAAAGTCCTCTGGTGCGCCGAGGAACTGGATCTCGCCTATGACCGGCGCGAGGCGGGCGGTGCCTTCGGCGTGGTCGACACGGCGGAATACCGCCGCCTGAATCCGACCGGCCTGGTGCCGACGATCGAGGACGCCGGCTTCGTCCTCTGGGAATCGAACGCCATCGTGCGCTATCTGGCCGCCACCTATGGCCGCGACCTGCTGTGGCTCGAGGAACCGCGCCACCGCGGCCATGCCGACCGCTGGATGGATTGGTGCAGCACCGCCTTCGCGCCGGTCTTCGGCCCGATCTTCCGGGGCTTGGTACGCACCCCGCCGGAGCAGCGCGACGCGGCCGCGATCGAGGCAGCGATCGTCGCTGCCGGCCGCCTGCTGGCGATTCCCGAGGCGGCCTTGGCCGAATGGCCCTATCTCTCGGGTGACGGGCTCGGCATCGGCGACATTCCGCTCGGCGTCCTGATCCACGGTTGGTTCAACCTGCCGATCGAGCGGCCGGCGACGCCCTATCTGGCGCGCTGGTACGCCCTGCTGAAGGAACGCCCGGCCTATGCCCGGGTGGTGGCAACGCCGCTGAGCTGATCAGGCGGTCTCGGTCCCGGGCGAGCGCTGGTCGAACCAGGTCAGCACCGCCATCACGGCGAAGGCGCCGGGCAGGGCGGCCAGGGGCTCCAACAGGGCGGCGATCAGCGGCGCCAGATGGATCAGCGTGCGCAGGCTGTCGCTGTAATAACGCCCGGCCAGGGCGACATAGCGCCGCGCCGTCGCCCGGTCGTCGTCGGTCGCCGCCGGCCCAAAGCCGACCAGATAGGACAGGTGGTTGTAGAAACGCGACGACTGGGTGGCGAACAGGAAGGCGGCGAACAGCACGACGATCAGTAAGGCCCCGACGGTCAGGCGGATCGGATGCACCGCCTCTTCGGCCCCGCTGCCCGGCACATGCAGGACGACGCGGAAGGCGATAGGGCCGATCAGGCTGATCGTGCCCATCAGGGCGATCACCGTGGTCGAGGCGACGATGGTCGCCGCCATCAGGGAATTGCGGATCGTCTGCACGGCGACGATCTCCTGGCCCGGGCGGGCGGTGATCGCCGCGAGCCAGCGTTCCCGCATGGTGATGTGGCGCAGGCGCGCGGTCAGGCGGTGGCGCTGGCGGATCTCGAACAGGGTGGTGAGCAGGGCACCCGCCACCAGGGCGGCCCAGCGCAGCGTTTCGAGCACCGCCGCGTCCATGGCTCAGCGCCGGGCGAAGCGCACGATCGCCATGCCGACCAGCATGGCGGCGAGCAGGGCGAAGACATCGAGACTGCCCGACACGGCCGAAGAAACGGCAGCACCCGGGCAGTAGCCGGCCAGGCCCCAGCCGACGCCGAAGATCGCCGCCCCGCCCACCAGGGCGGGGTCGATGTCCTTCCGCGTCGGGAGCTGGAAGTTGGGGGCGAGCAGCGGGCGGCCCCGCGCCATGGTCAGGCGGTAGCCGAAGAAGGTGATCACCACGCCGGCGCCCATGACGAAGGCGAGCGAGGGATTCCACGCCCCGGCGATGTCGAGGAAGCCGAGCACGACGGCAGGATCGGTCATGCCGCCGAGGGCGAGGCCGAGGCCGAACAGGATGCCGGCGGCGAGAGCGGCGAGAATGCGGGCCATGGTGCGGATCACAAGAGATGGTGGGTGACGAAGACGGTGAGCGCGCCGGTCGCCATGAAGGTGCCGACGGCGACGAAGGAGCGGACCGACAGGCGCGGCAGGCCGCAGATGCCGTGGCCCGAGGTGCAGCCGGAGCCGAGGGCGGTACCGATGCCGACCAGCAGGCCCGAGGCGACCATGGCGGGCAGGCTCGCCGCCGGGGCGCCGATGCCGTTCGCGCCGGTCACGAGCTGCAACACCACAGGCCCGAGCAGCAGGCCCACGATGAAGGCATAGCGCCAAGCGGCCTCGTCGCCCGCGGCCGGCTTCGGCGGCAACAGGCCGCCGACGATGCCGCTGATGCCGGCGATCCGGCCGAGCGACGCCATCAGCAGGACGGCCGACAGGGCGAGAAAAGCTCCGCCCAGGGCGGGCAGGAGAAACTGGGTCATGATTCCGGGCCTCGCATGGCTTCCGACGGTTTGTTCAATATATAATATATGTATTCGTAAAATGAAATATGCGATGCCGTTGAGCCATATCAAGGCCCCTCCCGGATGCCGCGAGCATGATCCTCCCCTGTCGGGCCGAGGAGATTCTTCGCCCGCCCGGGCCTGAAGGAAGCATTCCGTGGTGGCAGTCGGCGATATTCGAGACGGGTGGAGGCGCCAGGCACTGGCGTTTCTCGCCGTCTTCGCCCTGCTGATCGGCGGTGTGGCCCCCCTGTCTCCGATGACGCCGGTCCGCATCGATTCGCTCGCTGCGCTCAAGGCGGCATTGGCCGAACTTTGCGGCGACGGTTACACGGCACCGCTCGACCGCAAATCGCCGCCGGCATCGAAATATCGATGCCAGGTGTGCATCACCACCGCCATGGCGGGGCAGTTCCTCGGCACTGCGCCCGCCACGCTGGTCGCACCGGAACGGCATGGAACGACGGATTGGCATCGGCAGCCCCTCACTGCGCCGGTCCTTCGTCATGTCGTCAGCGTCCAGCCGCGGGGGCCGCCCGTCCTCCTCTGACGGAACGTCAGGCTGCGCACTCGCGCTGCTGATGACTGCCTTTCCGGGGCGGTTCGCGCCCCGTTGCTATCTTTCGAGTTACGGCGCCGGGCAAGGGTCCGGCATCTGATCCATGTTGTCGCAGTCGGGCGAAACAGCCTTGCCGCGTGGATTGTCGGTGCCGATCATGATATTAAGAGTTATTGAAATTAGGAACGGCGGGATGGCATCCAGAATGGATCCGCGATCCGACGAGGCGGAAGAATCCGCCGCCGGTAGTGGCGAGGCCGCAGGTGTCGCCGCTGGCGGCCGGGTCGAAGCCGGCGCCGTCCTCTCGCTCCTGGCCGCCTTGGCTTGGCTGCCGATCGCTGCCCTTCTCGCCCTTTCCGTGCAGCGTCTGGCCGATGGCGCCGGCCTCTCCACCGTCATCCTTCCGGCGCTCGCCGTCGCCCTGCTGGGCGTCGGGCGGGCCGTGCTCGATGCCGCCGGTGCGCGGCTCTCCTTCCGTCATGCGCGGGCTGCGGTCGGCGCTGCCCGGGCCCGGGCCAGCGCCATGCTTGCCACCGGCTCGCCGCTCGATCCCGGGCGCCATCCGGCCGGTCTGGCCGCCAGCGTGCTGGCCGAACAGGCCGAGGCCCTGGTGCCCTTCCTGGCCCGCTTCCGGCCGGTACAGCTCCGCGTCGTCGCCGTGCCGCTGGCGATCCTCGCCGTCGTCGTGCCGCTGTCCTGGGCCGCCGCCCTGGTCCTGCTGGTGGCGGCGCCGCTGATCCCGGTCTTCATGGCCCTGGTCGGCTGGCGCGCCCAGGCGGCGAGCGAGGCCCAGATGGTCGAACTCGGCGGCATGAATGCCTTTCTGCTCGACCGTCTGCGCGGCCTGCCCACGCTGCGCGGGCTGGGCGCGGTCGAGGCGACGGCGCGCCGGCTCCAGGTCCAGGCGCTCGATCTCTGCCGCCGCACCCTGCAGGTGCTGCGCATCGCCTTCCTGTCGTCCGCCGTGCTCGAACTCTTCTCCATGCTGGGGGTCGCCATGGTGGCGGTCTATATCGGTTTCCACCTGCTCGGCCAGATCGGTTTCGGCGCCTGGGGCGGCCGGCTCGATCTCGGCCAGGCCCTGTTCATCCTGCTGCTGGCGCCCGCCTTTTTCGAGCCGCTGCGCGATCTCTCCGCGGTCTGGCATGACCGGGCGGCGGGGGCGGCCGGGCTCGATGCCCTGGCCCGGCTCGGCGCTCCCGGCATGGTGCTGCCCGGTGCCCTCGACCCCGTGCCCGCCCGTCCCGCGACGGGCGCGCTCGGGGTCGAGCTGCGCGGCCTGCGCTTCACCCATCAAGGTGCGGCCGAACCGGTGCTGGACGGTTTCGACTTGGTCGTGAAACCGGGCGAGCGGGTCGCCCTGCTCGGTCCCTCGGGCGCCGGCAAATCCACCGTGCTCTCGCTCATCGCCGGCCTGGCGCCGGCCGAGGCGGGGCGGATTTCGATCGGCGGCCTCGCCCTGACGGCGGAGACGGCGGCGGCGGCACGGGCTGGCCTGGCCTGGGTCGGCCAGCGGCCCCATGTCTTCGCCGGGTCGATGCGGGCCAACGTCGCCCTCGGTCGCGACGGCGTCGACGGCGCGGCGGTCGCGGCGGCGCTCCGTGTCGCGGCACTGGACGGCGTCGCGGGCGAGGGGGCGGCGCGCCAGCTCGGCGAAGGCGGCATCGGCATCTCGGGCGGCGAGGCGCCGCGTCTCGCCCTGGCCCGTGCGGCCGCGACGCCGGACCTCGGCCTCGTGCTGGCGGACGAACCGACCGCCCATCTCGACCAGGCGACCGCGCGGGCGGTCACCGGGGGCCTCCTGGCCCTCACCGAAGGGGTGACGCTGATCGTCGCCACCCACGACCCGGCGCTGGCCGCTGCCATGGACCGCACGGTGACGATCGGAGGTGCGCCATGCGCCGCCGTGGCCTGAGCGTCCTGCTCGCCCTCGCCGATCGCCGCCGGCTGCTGCTGGGGGCACTGCTCGCCGTGGTGACGGCGCTGGCCGGGCTCACCCTGCTCGGCCTGTCCGGCTGGTTCATCACGGCGAGTGCCATCGTCGGCCTGGCGCCGGCGGCGGCCTTGGCCTTCAACGTCTTCGCGCCCTCGGCCGGCATCCGCCTGCTGGCGATCGGGCGCACCGCCTCCCGCTACGGCGAGCGGCTGGTCACCCATGACGCCACACTCACGCTGCTCGCGGCCCTTCGCGTCCGTCTGTTCCGCGGCTATGCCGTGGCCGGGGCGGCGCGCGAGCTGGCGGCGCGGCCGGCCCGCCTGCTGTTCCGTCTGACCGGCGACATCGATTCGCTCGAAGCGATCTATCTGAAGCTCGTGGTGCCGGTGACGGCGGTCCTGGGGACGGCGCTGGTGGCCTCGCTCGCCCTCGGCTTGCTGGCGCCCTGGCTGGGCGCGGCGCTGGCCGCCGTGCTGCTGCTGGCCGGGGTTTCCGTGCCCCTGCTGGCGGCCCGGGCGGCTCGCCGGCCGGCCCGGCGCCGCGCCCTCGGCCTCGAGGCGTTGCGTTCCCGGACGATCGACCTGGTGGACGGCCAGACCGAATGGGTCGTCGCCGGGCGCCTGGCGGCCCGGCGTGATGCGGTGCTGGCGGCCGACGCCTATCTGGCCGCGGCGGACGACCGGCTGAACCGGATCGAGACCGGCGCCGGCCTCGCCTTCGGGCTGGTCGGCGCCCTGCTGCCGGCCGGCATTCTGCTCGGTTCCGCGGCCTTGATCCAGGCCGGTCGCATCGACGCACCCCTGGCGGCCATGGCCATCCTGGTCGCGGTCGCGGTGATGGAGCCCTTCGGCGCACTGCGCCGGGGCGCGGTCGAACTCGGCCGCAGCCTGCTCGCCCTCGACCGTCTCGGTCCGGTGCTGACCGCACCGCCGGTGGAGCGGCATCCGGTGGCCCCGCCGGCCGGCCTCGCCGTCGCACTTTCGGGCGTGCGTTTCTGCCGCGACGGGCGGCCACTGTTCGAGCATCTGGATCTCGACGTGGCGGCGGGCGAGATCGTCGCCCTGGTCGGACCGAGTGGCGCCGGCAAGTCCAGCCTGCTCGCCCTGATCGCGGGCGAGGAGCAGGCGGATAGCGGCACCGTCACCGCCGCACCGGCTGCCCTGATGACTCAGGCGAGCCACCTGTTCCGCGACAGCCTGGCCGAAAACCTGCGTCTCGCCGCCCCCGAGGCCGACGATGCCCTTCTTTGGGCGGCGCTCGACGCCGCCGGCCTGGCCGAGGATGTGCGCGCGCTGCCGCAGGGTCTTGCGACCCGTCTCGGCGACGGTGGTCTGGGTCTTTCCGGCGGCCAGGGGCGGCGCCTCGCGCTGGCCCGGCTTCTCTTGCACGCGGCCCCCCTCCGGCTCCTCGACGAGCCGACCGAGGGGTTGGACCGCGACACCGCCCGCGACGTCCTGGCCCGCATCCGGGCCGGCGCTGCGGGCCACACCATGCTGATTGCCACCCACCTCAGGCGCGAGGCGGCGATCGCCGACCGCCTGCTGGCGGTGGGCGACGGCGGCGCTATCCGGTCCGCCCGCAGGGGCGAGCCGGCTTTCGATGACATGCTTGCCCGGTTGAGGGACGGGTAGGCGGTCTTTTGCCCGGCAACGGGCTAGGTCCATCAGGAGGGCGCCGGTGGATGCCGGCGCGAAATGACATGGAACTGGACATTGTCGGCCTGTCGCGACTGCAGTTCGCGATGACGGCCCTCTATCACTTTCTCTTCGTGCCGCTGACGCTCGGCCTCTCCATCCTGCTCGCCATCATGGAGACGGTCTATGTCATGACGGGCCGCTCGATCTGGCGCCAGATGACGAAATTCTGGGGCACGCTGTTCGGCATCAACTTCGTGCTGGGCGTCGCCACCGGTATCGTCATGGAATTCCAGTTCGGCATGAATTGGAGCTACTACAGCCACTATGTGGGCGATATCTTCGGCGCGCCGCTGGCGATCGAAGGCCTGATGGCCTTCTTCCTGGAGGCGACCTTCGTCGGCCTGTTCTTCTTCGGCTGGGACCGCATGTCGAAGGTCGGGCACCTGACTGCCACCTGGGCGGTGGCGCTCGGCTCCAACCTCTCGGCGCTGTGGATCCTGATCGCCAACGGCTGGATGCAGAACCCGGTGGGTTCCACGTTCAACCCGCTGACCATGCGGATGGAAGTGTCGAACTTCTTCGAGGTGCTGTTCAACCCGGTGGCCCAGGCCAAATTCGTGCACACGGTCTCGGCCGGTTACGTGACCGCCTCGATCTTCGTGCTCGGCGTTTCGGCCTGGTATGCCCTGAAGGGCCGCCACATGGAGATCGCCAAGCGCTCGATGACGGTCGCCGCCTCCTTCGGCCTCGCCGCCTCGCTCTCGGTCGTCGTCCTCGGTGACGAGAGCGGTTACCTGGCGACCGAGCACCAGAAGATGAAACTGGCCGCCATGGAAGGCATGTGGGAGACCGAAAAGGCGCCCGCCGACTTCACCTTGATCGGCTTCCCCGACCAGGAAGCGCGCGAGACCCACTATGCGATCAAGATCCCGGCCGTGCTCGGCCTGATCTCGACCCGCAGCCTGACCGACCCGCTGCCGGGCATCAAGGACCTGGTCGAGAAGGCCAAGGACCGCATCCGTCAGGGCATCGCCGCCTATGACGCCCTGCAGAAGATCCGCGCTGCCGGTTCGATGGCCGCGGTGCCGGCCGACGTGAAGACCGCCTTCGAAGACAATGGCCAGCAGCTCGGCTATGCCCTCCTGCTGAAGCGCTATGTCGACGATCCGCGGCAGGCGACCGACGAACAGGTCACCAAGGCGGCCTGGGATACCGTGCCCCAGGTGTCGCCGCTGTTCTGGTCGTTCCGCCTGATGGTCGGGCTCGGCTTCCTCTTCATCGCCCTGCTCGGCACTTTCTTCGTGCTCTCGGCCCGGCGCAACCTGCTGAAACGCACCTGGCTGCTCCGGCTCGCCGTGCTGGTCATCCCGCTGCCTTGGCTCGCTGCCGAACTCGGTTGGTTCGTCGCCGAATTCGGGCGTCAGCCGTGGATCATCGAAGGCGTGCTGCCGACCGCGGCCGCGGTCTCCAGCCTGGGGGCCGGCACCGTGTTGCTGACCCTCGCCGGCTTTGTCGCGATCTACACCATCCTGATCGTCATCGAGATGGGCCTGATGCTGAAGGCGATCCGCCTGGGTCCCGAGGCGGACGAGCAGCCCGAAGCCGAACTGATCTCTCCCGCCATCGTGCCGGTGGAGTAACGACAATGACCCTGCACACACTCCTCGACTATGAAACGCTCCGCCTGATCTGGTGGGTGCTGATGGGCGTGTTGCTCATCGGCTTCGCCGCGACGGACGGTTTCGACCTCGGCGTCGGCGCCCTGATCCCCTTCGTCGGCAAGACCGACCTCGAACGGCGCATCGCCATCAACACGGTGGGGCCGGTCTGGGAAGGTAACCAAGTCTGGTTGATCACCGGGGGCGGCGCCATTTTCGCCGCTTGGCCGCCGCTCTATGCGGTCAGCTTCTCGGGCTTCTACCTCGCCATGTTCGCTACGCTGGCGGCCTTGATCCTGCGTCCCGTGGGCTTCAAGTACCGCAGCAAACGCGAAAGTGCGACCTGGCGGAACGCCTGGGACTGGGGCCTCTTCGTCGGCGGCTTCGTGCCTTCGCTGATCTTCGGCGTGGCGGTCGGCAACGTGCTTCAGGGCGTTCCCTTCCGGCTCGACGCCGACCTGCGGATCTTCTACGACGGCACTTTCTTCGGCCTGCTCAACCCCTATGCCCTGCTGTGCGGCCTGCTCTCGGTCGCCATGCTGGTCACCCACGGGGCGGCTTGGCTCGTGCTGAAGGCCGACGGGGCGGTGCAGGAACGGGCGCGCGCCATCGGCATGGTGACGGCGCTCGCCTCCTTTGCGCTCTTCCTGCTCGGCGGTGTCGCCCTCGGCCTGATGGTCGACGGCTATGTCATCACCAGCGCGGTCGATCCCGAAGGGCCGTCGAACCCGTTGCTGAAGACGGCCGCCGTCATGCCGGGGGCCTGGTTCGCCAATTACGGCGCCCATCCCTGGCTGCTGATCGCCCCGGCGCTCGGCCTCGCCGGTTCGCTGCTCGCCTTCGCCGGGCTGCGCGCCCGGCGCGAGGTGGCGACGCTGCTGGCCAGCAAGCTCGCCATTTTCGGCATCATCTCGACCGTCGGCGTCTCGATGTTCCCCTTCATCCTGCCGTCGTCGATCGATCCCAAGTCCAGCCTGACGGTGTTCGACGCCTCGTCGAGCCACCTCACGCTGTTCATCATGCTGGTGGTCACGGTGATCTTCCTGCCGATCGTTCTGGCCTACACGACCTGGGTCTACCGGGTGCTGTGGGGCAAGGTCGATCCCAAGTCGATCACCGCCAAGGGCGGCCACGCCTACTGACCGGGAAAAGGAGTTACGACATGTGGTACTTCGCCTGGCTGCTCGGCCTTCCACTGGCCGCCGCCTTCGCCGTCCTCAATGCCATGTGGTACGAGCTGATGGATCAGGAACAGCCCAAACGCAAGCTCAGCCGGGGTTTCCGCTGAGCGGCATCTGACGAGAAGCGGCCGGCGCGTTGGGCGCGCCGGCCGCGCCCCCTTGCCGGGCGGCGAGCCAGCGCATCAGCTCGTCTTCCGGCATGGGTTTGGCCAGGCGGTAGCCCTGGTATTGGTCGACCCCGAGGCGGGCCAGCAGTTCGAGCTGTTCGACCGTCTCGACCCCTTCCGCGATGATCTCCAGGCCCATGCCGTGGCCCAGTTCCACCGTGGCGCGCACGATCAGCGCCGCCGCCTTGGAGGTCGCCAATTCGTCGACGAAGGAACGATCGATCTTCAGCCCGGTCGCCGGGAAGCGGCGCAGCCGGTGCAGCGACGAATAGCCCATGCCGAAATCGTCGATCGAGACCTTGACGCCCAGGGCGCGTATGCTGGCCAGCAGGCAGACCGCCGCCTCCATGTCCTCGGCGATGGTGGTCTCTGTCATTTCGACCTCGAGCCACTCGGCCGGCACGCCGGTCTCGGCCATCACCTGCTGCAGGCCGAGGACATAGCCGCCGGCGTCCAACTCGCTGGGCGAGGCGTTGATCGCGACCGAGAAGGCGGTGCCCAGGGCGGCATTGATGCGCATGATGGCGAGACCTGCTTCGGTCGCCACCCACAAGTCGATGTCGCGGATGAGCCCGGTCTCTTCGGCCAGCTCGATGAAGACCTGGGGATCGACCGACCCCTGTCCTGGCCGGTGCCAGCGCACCAGTGCCTCGAAGCCCACCACGAGATTGTCCGGCAGCCGTGCTTTGGGCTGGAGATGCAGCGACATCTGCCCGCGTTCCAGGGCGTGGCGCAGGTCGGCGTGCATCTCGGCCCGCAGGCGTGCGGCGCGGGCGATCTCCTCGTCGAAATAGGCGACCTGCTGGCGGTAGCGGCCGGCGGCATTCAGCGCCGCGATGGCGCGTGAGAGCAGGACGTCGCTCGACTCACCATGATCCGGCGCGAAGACGACGCCCATCTTGAGGTCGACCCTGACCAAGTCGGTGCCGGCCGGCACGGGCCTGCCGATCGCCTGCAGGGCCCGGTCGATCAGGCCGACGACCTCGCTCTCGACCCGCTCGCTTTCCAGCAGGGCGAAATATTCATTGGCGAAGAGATGGCCGACCGGCACTTCCGCCAGTGCCTCGCGCAGCCGCAGACCGACTCCCTCGATCACTCGCTCGCGGCCGGAGAAGCCGAGGAGGTCCTCGATATTGGCGATGCCGACGATTTCGAACAGGACGACGGCGCGGCGCGGCTTTGCCTGGCCGGGAGTGACCGGCGTGTCCAGCCGCTCGATCAGCCATCGCCGATCGTAGGTAACCGGTGCCGTGCCCGGACCTGCGGTCATCTATCCTCCCTGCCGACCAGGCGCCCCTCACGGATCCACACGGCCGGTGCTGCCTCTCGATAAACAGTTAACGGCAGGATTCCAGCGTGGCAATAGGGTGGATCCCCAACCCCGCCGAATTGCGTAGGGCGGGATCACCGCCCGTGCCGGTCGCGCCAGGCGAAGGCGGCATAGGCCGCGCGCAGGTAGGCTTGGCGCAGGGCGGGGAAGGGGAAGCGGGGCAGGGGGCGTGTGATGGGCGTCGGCAGGTCGACCGCGAGCCCGGCGAGCCGCCGCCCGATCAGGGCGCCACCCAGGCTGCCCATGGCGACGCCATTGCCGTGGAAGGCCAGCAGGTAATGCACCGTGCCGTCCTCGGCCGTGCCGAGATGGGGCAGCAGGTCGTAGGCGAGATCGGTCAGGCCGCGCCAGAAATGGGTCGTCTCGACCCCGGCCAGGGTCGGGAACATGGCGGCGAGATCACTCTCCAGCCGCTGGCGCATGGTCCCCTCCGCCGCCGGGTCGGCGGAAATGCCGCCGCGGGCGCCGAACATCAGGCGACCGTCGGGCAGCAGGCGGAAATAATGCAGCAGGCGCCGCGTGTCGGCGCACATGGTCAGGCTGGTGAAGCCTTCCGCCGCCCGCTCGGCCTCGGTCAGCGGGCGGGTCGTCACGATGTTGGTGAGGACGGGGAGCAGGCGTCCCGTGAAGGCCGGATGCAGGTCGTCGCGGGTGAAGCCGGCGGTTGCCACCACGACTCGGTCGGCCAGGACCGAGCCTCGCGGCGTGGTCAGCCGGTGGCGGCGGCCTTCCCGCGTCCAGGCGAGCACCGGGCTCCGGCCGTGGACCCGGGCGCCCGCGGCGATCACCCGTGCCGCCAAGCCCTGGACATATTTCAGCGGATGCAGGGGGAAGCCGTGGGGCACCAGCAGGCCGGCCTTCGCTTCCGCCGTGCGGATGCCGTGTTCGGCCAGGGCTTCCGCGGGCAGCAGGGTGCAGGCCGTATCGAAGTGACGGGCGAAGAGATCCTTCTCCTCTTCGAGGCCGGCGATGGCCCTCGGATGGTGGGCCAGCACGGCCTCGCCCGCCGGCCCCGCCTCGGCGTCGATCGCCTCGTCCTGGAGCAGGTGGCGGACATGGTCGATGGCGGCGACCTGGAGGCGGAAGAAGCGCTGGGCTTCCTCGAGGCCGAAGCGGCGGATGATTCCGGGCCAGGACAGTTTGGCCGAGCCGAGGCAACAGAAGCCGCCGTTCCGGCCCGACGCCCCCCAGCCGATCGGCGCCGCGTCGAGCACGGCGACCGTGGCACTGCCGGCCCGGCGCAGCGCCAGGGCGGCATTGAGGCCGGTGAAACCGCCGCCGATCACGGCGACATCGACCGAAATTCCGCCCTCGAGCGGCGGGGCATCCGGGGCCGGGCCTGCCGAAGCAGCCCACCAGCTGGGAACCTTCTGGTCGTAGGCGTGGATCGACGGATGGTGGAGGTAAGCACGCATCCGTCGAGCCTACACCGGCTGATCAGTGCAGCGCGACCCCCGAGCCGTCGCCGATCGCGCTGAACGGCGCCCAGAACAGCGGGTGTGACCATTGGACCGGGATGCGCCCGGGTCCGGTGCCATCGATCAGGGTGAGCTGGGCCTTGCGCATCGCCGCCGCCCCGCCGGCACCGTCGCCCTGCGAGAAGATGTTGACCATCAGCGCCGCGGTCGACGCATCCGGCACCGGCCAGTGCGACACGACCAGGCGGCGGGCGCCGGCATAGAAGAAGGCGCGCGCCAGGCCCGACAGTGCTTCGCCGCCGTTCTTGCCGTCGGTGCCGCCGGTGTTGCAGGCCGAGAGCACGACGAGATCGGCATCGAGATGCAGGTCGAGAATGTCGCTGAGCTTCAGCAGTGCGCTGTCGGCCGTGCCGCCGGGTGGCGGGGTGACCAGCAGGGCCGGCTCTGCGAAGCAGCGGATGTCGCTCGCCAGCACGGCATGGGTGGCGAAATAGAGGATCCGATAGTCGGACAGCGGCTTGCCCTCGATCGCCGCCTTGGTGAAGGCGGGGCCGAGGGTCAGGGCGTCTGGCCCGGCGCCCACCAGATCGGCGACCTGGCGCAGTTCGATCGTGGTCGCCGGCAGGGCGCCGAGCGCGCCGAGCACCTTGCGGTCGCGCGTGCAATTGGCCGGCAGACTGGCGAACAGGCTGGCGAAATCGCGTGGCGGGCGATAGTCGCCGAAGCCGGCCATCACCTGGGTGCCGCCCGATGCGGCGGTGACCCGGCGGAGATCGGCGAAGGCCCGGACCGAGGGCACCATGGCCAGCGCATAGTGGCGCACCAGCCAGTCGACGCCGCGGTAATTCTCGCCGACGGCATTGCCCGGGCTCGCCACCAGGATGGCGAAGGGAATGCTGGCCAGCGGGCCGTTGGCGCTGGTGACCAGGGCGGTGACGCCGTCGAGGTCGGCCACTGCTGGGCCCAGCAGGGCGTCGTAGAGCTGGTTCGCCTGGGCGACGGGGAAGGGGGCGATGCCCTTCTTGCCCGCTGTCACACCCTTGCGCAGGGTCAGCACGGCATCGCCCAGGGCCTGGTCGCCGGCATCGATGCGCCAGACCCGCAGCCGGTCGCCGCGGACCAGGAAGCCATAGGTGGCATTCTCGGCCGTGGCGAAGGCGACCACCGCCTCGCCGGGCTTCAGCAGCTTCTGCAGCTCGGCGGCGGAAACCGGGGTCGCCAGCACCTGGCGATAGCCGGAGGAGGCGGCCTGAAGGGTCGAATCCAGGCCGCGCCCCTCGGCCTCGACCGCGGTGAGCTGGTCACGCAGCCCGGCGATCGCCTTGACGTCGCGGATCTCTTCCGGCGCGGAGAGGGCGCGGTTCAGCGCCGCCACCAGGGCATAGCGCTTGCGCTCGTTCTCCTGCTGGGCGCGGATTACCTGGCCGACTGCCTGGTCGCCGGCGGCGAGGCGGGCGGTCGCCAGGCTCACCGTGCGGCTGGTGATGCCGGAGCGCATGAGCTGCATCGCCTCGAACATCTCGACCGAGAGGGCGTCGCGCCGGGCCGGATCGGCCGCGGCGATGGCCGAGGCGGTGTCGAGGAAGCCGATCAATTCGCGCGGGCGGACTTCGGCATTGCGCGCCTTCAGGACGGCGAAGCCGCGGCGATAGGAGTCGAGCGCGGCATCGCCCTGGCCGGCGGCGTAGAGCGCCCGGCCGAGACCCAGGCGGGCCAGGCCTTCGGGGACAGAATCCGGCAGGATCGAAGCCCACAGGTTGACCGCCTCGCCCTGCTGGGCGACGGCACTGGCGCGGTCGTCGCGCGCCGCGGCGATGGTCGCCCGCGTCTCCAGGAACTGGGGCAGCCACCAGGGTGGCGCCACCCGGCTGTTGCGCACGATGCCGATCGCCTGATCGACCGCCGCCTGAGCCTCGTCCAAGCGGCCCATACGGAGCTGCAGGGCGGCTTCGGTGTGCAGGCTCTGCGCCACGTCGACCGCCAGCACCGAGGCCGAGACGCCGGCATAGGAGATCAGATCGTCGTTGCCGCCGGGCGGGGCACCGGCCACGGCACCCTCCCGCTCCGCCGCCTGGCGGCGCGCCGCGGTGGCGCGCTGGGCCAAGCCGAGGGCGACGTCCAGCTTGTTCTGGTTGGCCGCATCGATCGCCCGGTAGCTCAGCAGGCGCGGCGTGTCGGCCGGATTGGGGCTGGCCGCGGCCAGGCGCTCCGCCTCGTCGAAGACACCAGCCGCCTCGTCGAAGCGGCCCTGGTTGGACAGCTCCAGGGCGACATGCATCAGGGGATCGGCGCTGCTCGGATCGTCGCTGCCGATGGCGCTCGCCTGGGCCAGCAGGGCTTTCCGGTAATTCTCTTCCGAGGCGGCGAAATCCTGCACCGTGTCCTGATATTGGGCGGTCGCCATCGCGGTGTAATAGGCGTTCAGCGTGTCGGCGCCGACGACGGGCAGGCCGCTGGCGCCGCGGATGAAGGCGATCGCCCGGGATTCGGCGGTGGTGCCGCCCAGCGCGGCGCGGCCGAGGGCGGCCTGCATGGCCCGTTCGACCACCGGCACCGCGGCCGGAATGCCGTCGGCCAGGAACAGCTTGCCCTCCGCCGCGGCGGCGAAGGCGACCACGGGAAAGCCGCCGCTGCGCAGCCGGCACTGCATGAGGAGCCCGTCGATGTCGCCGGCGAAGCGGGTCGCCGTGGGGGCGGCGCAGGTCATGCGGGAATCGACTTCGGTCCGCCATTCGCCCTGGCGGATCGCGGCCTCCGGCGTCCCGCCGCCGGTGAGCGCGATCAGCCGGGCCGAGGGTTCCTGCCAGGAGCCGCAGTGGATCGCACGCCGCGCCGCACCGCTGCCCAGCGGCGAGGCTTCGGTCGTGACCGTGCAGGCTTCGCCGACCAGGTTCTTGCCGGCGTCGCGCGGCAGGCCGACCTGGTCGCCGCCGGCACAGCCCGCCAGGAAGACGAGGCCGGTGAGTAGGGCGGCCTGCGGGATGATGCGCCGGGCCTTCATCGCGGGGTCTCCTCCGCCGGGGCGGGCATGAGCAGGTCGAGGCGCCACAGCGCATCCTTGCCGGTGTTGGAAAAGACCGAACGCAGGTCGATGCCGAA
>Ga0265297_10002385_pt1 | contig 38423 bp, 38 predicted proteins | sample Munlanlwell13791_FD_192502 | JGI IMG/M metagenome (GOLD analysis project Ga0265297, IMG submission 192502) | Leachate microbial communities from a municipal landfill in Southern Ontario, Canada - Leachate well 137-91 | ecosystem: Engineered > Solid waste > Landfill > Unclassified | place...
CAGTTTGCAGGGATAACCGGACATAAAATGATACATGGCACCATTAACGTCAAGTTTGGCTACTGGTGGTAAAATACCAAAAGCATCAGCCGTTAAAAAAAGAATATAGCTTGGGTGTTTTCCTACACCTGATAAAATTGCATTTTCAATAAACTCAACTGGATAACAAACACGGGTGTTTTCGGTAAGAGAAATATCATCAAAATCAAAATCTCCATCAGACTTGATGACGACATTTTCCAAAAGCGATTGATGGCGAATGGCATTCCAAATTTGCGGCTCATTTTCTTTTTTGAGGTGAACGCATTTTGCATAACAGCCGCCTTCAAAATTGAAAACTCCGTTTTTTGACCATCCATGTTCATCGTCTCCGATAAGTTGCCTTTTCGGATCAGCCGAAAGAGTAGTTTTCCCAGTTCCCGACAATCCAAAAAACAGGGCCGTTTTTCCATCCTTACCAACATTGGCAGAACAGTGCATAGGTAAAACATTTTTTTCAGGTAAAAGAATATTCATAATGGAAAAAATAGATTTTTTAATCTCACCTGAATATTTGGTACCGCCAATTAAGACAGTCATTTTTTCCAGATTTAAGACAATAAATGCCTCAGAATTTGTGCCGTCTTTTTTTGGATCAGCATGGCAGTTGGGAGCCGAGTAAATAGTCAATTGGGGACGATGTTCTTTTAATTCCTCACTTGTCGGCCGGCGCAGTAAATGGTTTGAGAAAAGCGCTTGATAGGCATATTCAGTGATAATTCTGACATGTAATTTATATTGTTCATCTGCTCCGACAAAGCCATCAAAAACGTAAAGTTCTTTTTTACTGTTTAAATAATTAACTGTTTTTTTATGAAGACGTTCATAGTTTTTGATACTTAGTGATTGATTATTTTTCCAATCGATTTTTGAATGGATATGAGGGGTATCGACGATAAACTTATCTTTAGGAGATCTGCCTGTATATTTACCTGTGTAGACAATAACGGCACCTTTTTTTGAAGAAAAAACTTCCTTGTTATCCAATGAACGACGGATAAGCCAATTGACGTGACGATTACGGTGAGTAGTCGTTTTTATCATTTTGTCTCCAAACAAATTAACAGCTTTTTTTATAAATGTCAAGTCTTGAAGTTATGATTTTTAAATTAATTCAGTTTTAAAGAAATAAGCATTTTAGTGATAATTTCCTTAAACCCTTGATCGGTTGGGTCATTGGTTGCATCGATAATCTCAAAATATTCGGTTGGGCTTTTTTTAATGAAATAATATGTTGCTTTGCCCATTGTAATAGCTTCAAAACTATAAGCTTCCTTGTCCGCCAGAGTCAAAGCTTTAATATCGGTCGAGCTGACGTAAGTCGGCCAATCTTTGATTTCTTCAAGCTTTTGATTGACTAATGATTCAAAGGCTCCATCATAAGATCCAAAGCTTAATGTTAATTGTAGACCATCATAAAATTCCGTATCTTCTTTTTGTGATGGGCCCCATTTGGAAAAGACGATTGTTTCGCTCTGTTTTTTTGGTAAAAGATCAGACGGATGACTAATGGAAAAACTAAGGGGAATTGAAGAATAAGTTTCCCAATCGGTTTGTAATGATTCAGTCGGTGAGAGTAAGACAACCGCTTCAGATGCAATTGACGGTTCGGTAATTTTTTTTTCAGAAGTAACAGGTATCGACGGTTTATTAGTCATTGATTGATAAGTAATGTATCCAAAAACAACGATTAAAATGCCAACGACTATAATAAGTGGGGTTCGTATTTTTTCCATAAGACTCTTTTATTATTTGTCAAATCACATTTATTGTCAAGAGTATTGACATTAATACATATTTATGGAATTATGGTTATTAGATATGAGAAAAAAATTTGCCTTCATTTTTTTTTGTTCGATATTTTTCTTTCTCATTTTAGTAAAGAGTAACTCCGTTAATGCAATTTCCGGTCTGGAAACAATATCTTTATCACCTATAGGTGATAGTCAAATTGATTATGAAAATAAAGACCAAAACTATGGTCGCTTACCATATTTCAGTACACGAGCATATTACACTTATACTGATTTAGGTTGGACCGGTATGGAAGTGCATACGGTCGAAGATATTAAAACAGTGTTGAGATTTGACCTATCATCTATTCCCCAGGGTTCATATATTAAAAATGCTTATCTTAAATTATATGCTTATAATGTAAGTACCGATGCTCCTTGTGAACTTCATCTTAGTCGCATTACTGGCGATTGGGATGAGCGCTGGATTACTGCAAATAATGCCCCACACGCAACATTAATGAGTCAATATCATTACACAGTTCGAGGAAGAGGTTTTCTCAAAAGCGATGCAGTTGGAGCTGGTTGGCAGATTAGTGATTTAGCAAAAAAATGGTTTAGTGGCGAATACAGAAATTACGGAATTATAATTGATAATCGTTCTGGGAAAAACGATAGTTTGTGTAAGTTTTATAGTAAAAATGAAACTGTTGCCGCCAACGCAATAAAAAAACCAGGGCTTATTATCGATTATCTTCCTCCGTTAACCGTAAGTCTAGCCCTTGCGCCTGAAAATCAAATAACCTCAACTACCGCCAATGTTTATTGGACAAGCAATATTCCGGTCATTAGCGTTATTTATTACAAAAAAGGATCAACCGGAAACTGGGTTGCTAAAATGAATAATGATGGTTTAACTAGCGATAGAATTATTTTAAATAATCTTGTTCCTAATACCCGTTATTATTATAAAGTTTATGTTCGTGATGAAATAAACCGAGATAAAACTACTGCGGAAAGTTCTTTTATAACAAAAGCAAGTGCCGCGACCGCAATTGATCCTAATAGTCTTAGTAGATTAGGTCCTTCACTTGGTGTCTTAAGAACATTAATTAGTATTACTCCAACTCCAACTTTGACTCTAACACCAACTCCAACAACAACTCCACTACAAAATGAACCTGATCCTGCAGATATTGACGAACAAAATCAAAATAATTTTATTAAAATAGTTGATTTTAGTAACGAAATTACAGAGATGGGCGGTACTTTTTCATGGATAACCAAAGAAGAAGATGGTAGTGAAATTATGGCTGATATTAAAACCAGCGGGTTTGTCTATGTCAGTAAAGACAGCGAGCCAACCAAAAGCATTCATGATTTTGACTTTGGAAAAAATCAAGCAGAGGTTAATCATACAGTTCTTTTAAAATATCTTAATCCCGGAACTAAATATTATTATCTTGTTTATTCTGAATCAGATGCCGGTCAAACAGGGACAATCAAAGGAAGTTTTACTACAAAAACTATTGTCGCAGAAGAAAATAGTAATCCAGATAGTAGTACAAATTCAGATCAGCAAACTGATGAACAAATCAAAAATAGTCAAAACATTGATCCATCCGAAAGCATAACTCAAAATCCAGATCAAACAGAACAAGCTAAAGAACAAAATCCCTTAAGTTCACCAGTATTATCAAACAAATTGAACATACCTTTAATAATTTTAATAGGATTAATTATTATTTTTATTATTTTATTTCTCACAAAAAAAAATAAAAATGATCAGAAAAATAGTTTAAAAGAAGAAGTAAAAGATGTGCAAAAAACGACTGTTAAAGCAGACAGTAAAGAAACTTCATTAAAAAAAGGCAAGGGTTGCCTGATTGTTATTCTTGTAATTGTTGGTTTTATTGTTTTGTCGACGATTGGATCAATGGCTAGTATGTTTTTATCACCTGGGATGATTCCTATGCTTTTGGAAGTAGCCCAGGAAAAAATTAGCCAATCTTTTTCCGGCATCAAAAATCAATCAGCAGGTAAAAATTACAAAGAAGCTCAAACTATTAATAGTTTTGCCAAAATTGACGGTAATACTAATCTTTCATTTTCCGCAGTAGATAAAACCGAATGGCCAAAAGATACAATTGGAGGACTTTATAAAATTGAACCAAGTGGAAATTTTTCTAAATTATCCAGCATTACTATTGATATTAAAGACAATGTCCAAAAAGGTTTTGCCCTTGGTTATTATCATCCTGATACAAAAAAATGGGAGTATATTCCAACCATTAGAATTTTTGGCAATACTTATAAGGCATTAATTTCTCATGCTAGTGAAGTGGGTGGATATGCTCCGGGATTGGCCGGTGCTTTAGAATATGAACCTCATTTTAAAAGCGCCGAACTTCAGGCCACGTGGGAGTCATTAAAGACCGATTTGGAAAAAATCGCCCGCGATCAAGTGTCTGGATTTGATACAACTATTCCCATGCAGATGGCCGAAGCCAAACTTGATCGGATCGCTACTTGGGTTTTGGATATTTGTGCTACCAATAAAACTTTTGATAGCCAAATGGATTATTTTTTCATCTGGCACATTGCTCAACTTATCAAGTCGACTAAGGTAGATGAAAGAATGGGAACAAGTATGAGCCGTTGTGTTGACATGCAGGCCACCAGGACAGAATCAAGATATGATTATATGATTAGAGAAACCAAGGAGTTAAAAAACGATTTGAATATTCCCACTTTAATGCAACTTGTTTTTAAAGGTAATATTAAACATGAGGGTTATCCTTTAGTCAGCGGTTTTGGTAATACTGATTGGCGGACTGATTGGCAGGTGATTGCCCGCACCGAATACAAGGCTGATGTTCAATACCACTGGTCTATGAATTTTGATCTGCCTACTCCTGAGGGTACTTGGGGTAATGGAATTGTTACTCATATTTTACTTTTTTCTTTGAAAAATATTCGTGAGGGACAGACTTTTAAAATCCGTGGTGTTTCAATAGGGGATGCACCAGGTTATTACCGCAATTGGCATGAGGATTTTAAATGGCAGATTAATCATCCGTCTACTGTTGAACAACCGATTCCCAGCGATCCCAATAAACACGTTTTGGATATGACCGGAACGTTAGTCAAAGATAATGGTAAAGCTGGGGCAATAATCAAATACGGTGGTTTATCTAAAGAGCAACAATCTCAAATGGACGCAGCCATGGCCATGATAAAAAATAGCGGTATGTCAGAATTTCAAGGAATCCCGGCCTATTTTCAGGAACTAGCTCCGGAAATGACTCTCAATATCATAAAAGGTAATCCGTATAATGAATAAAATAAAATTAAAATTGTTCTATATATTTTTAATATTAATGTTTTTGGTCGTTGTTGGAGTCTGTGGTTATTACCTCGGCAAACAATCAAATAATAGTTTAGGCAATAACATTTCTCCAACAGTTACTCAACAAGTTGTTCCAACAATAAAATTAGTTGCCTGTACTGCCGATGCCAAACAATGCCCTGATGGATCATGGGTTTCCAGAGTCCCGCCAAATTGTGAATTTTTGCCGTGCCCGCAACAATCATTAAATCCATAAACAAACATGGAGTTTGAAAAAAGTGTGGAGCATAGCGAATGATGTTTGTAACTTTTATTTGGCTTAAAAATAGTTTATTTAATACTTTTTCTAATATACTTAATCGATATCCCTGTGGATGAACATTGTTTTGATAATTTATTGAGTCGAAAAAATATTGATCTTAATTCAATTAACAAATAATTATCTAAATTAAACCTCCTTCTTCTTTGTTATAAGTATTGAATAAGGTTGTTTAGCCGAGTATTCTAATAATTGTTCATCTTTTACGTGGTTTGCTCCTGCTAAAACAAATACTCTTCTTATTCCAGCTTCATCTTCTTGAGACAGGTGTTCTAATGTTTGAATTAATCGTTGATTTCTTTGACATATAACAACATCTTTAATTTGTGGTAATAAATAACCATTACGCTCTATTCTTAAGGTTATCTTTTCAGCCTCTGGAACCTCAGCGCTTTTTAATTCTCTATTTATCCTATCCAACTCATTGTATAGTCTATCTCCTTCTGCAAAAAGTTGTAGGTCATCCCAACCCATTACTATGACATCTTCTGGTAAGAAATCAAATCTTTTATCTTCATCACGATTAACAACCTGCTCTGCTGGATTTCCTTCAACTAAAACTATATCACCAGTTCTAACATTTGCAGATAAATAATTCTTAATTAAAAGATTATCGATTAAATCTGAATGCCCCGTTCCTTCACATAATATTAGTAATCTTGCTGTCTCTGGAGAAGTATTACCTGTTATATCAAAAAGTTGTTCCCAAGTAGGTGTAGCATGATATTCTGCTGTAAATGTTCTAATTCTGTCCGCCATTTCTCTTAAAACACTTTCAGGTAATTGAGGGAATTCTTTATCAAAGAAACCGCTTAAGTCTAACCCCTCTCTTTCTTGAGGCATAAATGGAAATCTATCAAAGGCATGTCTATCAATCGCAGGGACTGTTTCTATTTCTCTAAATGGATTCAATGGTTTTTCAAGATTACCTCTCTGAAATGTATCAGGTAATCTATCTATTATTAATTTTGGTTTTGGTGTTTCTTCATCAGTCATAAAAGTATTATATAAAAAGTATAGGATAAGATGAGAAAGTTTTTGTTCAATATTATAAATATTCTTTAGTAATTCAACATAATTACCTTCGAAATCATCTCCTTATCCAACTTCCTGCGGATTAACATTGTTTACGATAAAGATCGTAAAATAAATTAAGAAGGCTTAAATGCGGAAGTATTTTATATTATATAGATTGTCTTTATGCTCTAAAGTCTATTGGTGGAGATGCCGGGAGTTGAACCCGGGTCCGAGAAAACACTGTTTAAAAAGGTTTAGTGAGAGATAGACTATTTTTGGCTCTTGTCTTTCTTGGAAAGTAATCAAACCTTAAAAGACAGTTGTTTGGTTTTTGTCGGTTTCTAAGCCAAACAATAACTCTTAAAAACCTTACCTCGGTTGGTTAGCTTTATTCAATTTAACCAAGGGAAACTGAATAAAGGCCGCTTAGTTTATGGCGTAAGCAAATAGTTGTCTACTTGCAAATTGCCTAGCATAAGCAGCTTGAATAGCTTCCGCATTTTCATCTTTTGTTTTTTCCGTTTAACGCAACAGGTGCGCTCTCACCATTTTTAAAAGTGCGATTCCCCGTCGATTCCCATCATCCCCATTATTGTTTTAAATATTCTCTTACTTCCTTATCCTTTTCTCTTTCCAAATCTTTTTGCTTCTCGTATTTCTTGGTTCCGATCTCTTTTCGAGCACGAACCAAAGCTATCTCACACTTGATTAAACTGCTCTTATTATAGCAGGAAATAGGGGCTACTGTCAATCCGCGCGTCGATTGCAACTTGGTTCTCAAACGAGTAATTTCATCCTTATGAAGCAGCAATTTTCTTGATCTTTTTAAATCGTAACCGGCCATTTTTGCGAATTTATAATGAGCAATTTCCGCATTCATCAGAAAAACATTATTACCCACTACTTTGACAAAAGCATTCTCAAGCCTCAACCCTCCGTTTCTGAGTGATTTAACTTCATCTCCAGTCAAAACAATACCAGCCTCATATTTTTCTAAAGCTTCATATTCTCGGTCAAATTTTTTATTAATAATCTTCATGGAATTATTTTATCATTATCTATTCGATCTTTTTAAGCTAAAATAATGTCAGATGTCTTATTTCCTTAAACCCGTCAAATACTACGTCTATACTCTTTTGTCTATCAGGGATCACGTTTTTTACACAGGTTTAACCACGGACTTGAAGCGAAGACTTGATGAACATAGTAGAGGACTACTTATCTCAACAACCATAAGAATTCCTTTTAAATTAATTCATTACGAATATTTTGTAAATCTCGAAGATGCCAAAAGAAGAGAAAATTATTTAAAAAGCAACTTAGGCAAAGCCCAACTTAAACAATCTTTAAAAAGAACACTGCTTACAAGATTTAAATAAACTTTCATTTTTTATTGTATTATGAAGTAATAGGGAATAGAGGAGGTGAGGTTATGGAGAAAGAAATAACAAAATATTTTAAAAAACATACAGTTTGTATAACTTTTCTTATTATTTTGTCCTTTGTGATTTTATTTTTTGGTGAATATTATCTGTATCGCAATCAAATGAAATTAAACAAAATGATTTCTGAAGGATTTATGCAATTGAAAGAGGTTAATAAGCCAGTGGTAGTATCGCCGACAGAAAGTTTAATAAAATAAGAAATAATTATTTTTTAATAGCGATGTATTCTTGAATTATTTCGTAATGATCAAAGGCGAATTCTTTTTTATCAGGAAGTTTATTTAAATCAAACCATATAATTTCTGAAGATTCTCTCATGTCTCCTTCACCAATTTTTTCTGCCGCTTTAGCTGTATAAACGAACAAAATATTTTGCCGGTCTTCTTGAGCACGATTTGGATTATCAATAATTTTTAATAAATTTATTTCCGATATTTTATAACCGGTTTCTTCCATCGTCTCCCTTTGAGCCGCCTGGATAATGGTTTCATCGCGATCAATAAATCCGCCAGGTAAAGCCCATTTACCACCATTAGTTGTTCCGATCGCACGCTTAACCAATATTATTTGTTTTTTTTGGTTAATGACGATGATATTGGTAGTAACATGCCTCAAATGGGCCTTTCCCTTGTCCTCAAAAAAACAAGTAATCATGTTAGTATTTTAATTTTTAGCTTCTTATAGTTTATAATATTTGACATGAAGATTTCTTCGAAAAACATTAAGGGCATTTTATTTTTATTTACATCTGCATTTTTATATAGTTTGATGCCTGTGATGATGAGAACTTTAGGCAGTGAAGGCGTGCCGCCGATGTCTCAGGTTTTTTTAAGATATATTTTTGCATTTGTTGCAGCTGCGATATATTTGTTTATTTTTAACAAAGAAAAAATTAAAATAGAGAAAAAAGATATGCTTCTTTTTGCTGTCGCCACAGTTTTTTGTTATTCATTGACGAATCTTTTTCTTACTTATGGTATTTTATTTACGCAAATAAGCAATGCTCTTTTTCTTTTCTATTCTAATGCAATCATTACTCCGGTATTGGGATATTTCATCCTAAAAGAGAAAATAAATAATAGAAAAATAGCAGCTCTGATTTTAAGTCTGATTGCTTTAGTCTTATTGTTCCAACCAAACTCATTTCCAACTTGGAAAATCGGAGGGATTTTTGCTTTGCTTGCTGCCTTAGGACAATCGTTGTATATCATTATCAGAAAGATTTTGAAAAAATATTCAATTGGAATAATGATGATTTTAAATACTTTAGTTGGAGTCATAGTCTTAGGATTAATGGCTCTCATTTTTGAAAGCTCATTCTATGTAAAAGGATCTTTATTTACGTTATCAACCAATACTTGGTTGTTAACGATTTTCTTTGGTTTTGATAATTTTTTGGCCTGGTTTTTTATGATTAAAGGATTTGAATTGTTTGAGGCAACAGTTGGTAGTGTAATCCTGTTATCAGAATTAGTTTTTGGTGTTTTATTGGCAATACTATTTTTTAAGGAAACGCCTACTTTAATAACGATTATTGGTGGTTCATTAATTTTAATCTCTTCACTTCTTATAATCTTAAAGAAAGAATAATGTTCGATATATCGATATATCGAACACGAGAAGAAGATTATTCTTTAGGAGGGGTTTCTTTTTTTTCTTCCGGTTTTTTTTCTTCAGCTTTCTCTGGATTAATTTCCAATTCTGCGGACAGAGTCATTTCTTTGGCTTTTTCTTCCTTTTTAGCAGTGTCGACGTCAACAAACTCTTCTTCTGATTTCGCCTTAAGCTTTTCAGTAATTTCTTTCTCTTTACTCAGTTCTTCTCCTATTTGTTTAGCTGCTTCCAGTTTGGCTTTTAAATAAACAACCAGTTCGTCAGCTTTTAAATTATTAATTAAGAATATCGGTAAAATATAACCCACATCATCCAGCCCTTGTTGTTTAAGGTTTTGGTCTTCCGAAAGTAATTTATTTAAGGTATTGCTTATCATAATTTCATCTTGTTCAACCCATTGACTTCTCGTTTTAATATTTTCCATAATGGGTACTTCACCTTTTTCATACTGCCTAACCCACATTTTTTTAACCTCTTCATATTCTTCAATCGAAACAGTTGGAGGAATTGATACGGCTTTTTCAATATGTTTTTCCGGTTCAGTCATTATTGGTATCTGCGTTTCTGCGATTTTTTGTGCCTCTTCTACCTTTATGTTTTCTTTTTGAGCTACTGCTTTAGTAATATCTTTATTGGTTTTTATATTTTCAGAAAAAGCTTTAAAAACAGATACGACTTTTTCTTTGGTTACACCTGTTGTGGTGGCAACTTTTTGAGCAACATGAGTTATTGATTGATCAATGTTTTGAGAAAGCGAAGATAAAATTGTTTTAACCTGACTGTTTTCTACTTTTGAAATTTGAGAGATATTATTGATAATAGATTCATTAGTATTGGCATAATTAACAAATGATGTCGTAATTGATTTAATTTTTTCCTGAGGAATTTTTATTTCTGAAGAAACAATATGACTTGCTGATGCTACTTGAGAAGTGGTTTTTAAAAATTCTTCTCTTTTTTGCATTTGCTCGATCTTTGAAGTAGAGATAGAAGTTAAAACTTGTTTGGCAATTTTGTCATCCTTAATGGTTCTGTTAAAAAGCTCGCTTCTTATATTCATGAATTTTTGTCTTTCAATTGGAGTTTCGGCTTGCACGGGATTTCTTAAGTAGTTGAGATTTTTTGTCACATTTTCTTTTGTTTCTTTATTGGTTTCAAAACGAGCAATATCTGTTAATTTCGAAGCAGTTAGGTTAAGAGAACGATTAATGTTTTCGGTAGTTGTTTTTCTCACCTCTTCAATTGTCTCCAGTTTTATTTTGATCGGCATCTCCATTTCTCTGGCTGTTTTTGTTTTCATGCTTGGAGAAATTGGTGATGATGGAGCCGATGGAGGAGGTGATCCTTTTGCTTGATCATAAAGAGAAAGGAGAATGTTTTTGACTGCATTTATACCATCACAACAATAGTCTCGGAAAATCCGTAAAAGCCACCAAGGGAAAAAGATAACTGCCCAAAGCATAATAAGAGTAATTACATACTCTGCAAAAGTATCAACATAATTGCCACTATTTAGTAGTTTCAAATTTTGTGCAGGGCCACCATAAAGAATATTAATGGCTGTCGGGTATATATAGCCGGGAACACTATCAACGCGGGAAAAATCAAAAGTAAAAGGAATACCAGCTTTCCAAATTGTTGATAGCGCGCCTAAAAAAACAGCAAAAAGAGGTCCATAAAAAAGCCATTGGAAAAAAACACCAATCCATATCCAAGCAACATTTCTTATAAAAACAAAAGGAAATAGGATAGCTAAAAATGGGGAAACGAACAGCAAAAACCACAAAAGAATTTTTCTCAAAATAACCATTACACCCATGACATAATAAGTAATATTAGTAAGCTTTAATAAAAATACTTCACTTTTTGCAGCTTCTTGAACGGTGAGGTTAAGGTCGCGGCAACCTACAAAATTAATATAATTCTGTTCTCCACTGGTTGAGCCGGCAAAATAAATATTAAATAAATCTTTACCCCCCAAGTTTTCAATAAAAAACTTCATCAAAATTTCAGAAAGCTGAATCATAATCATGACTATGGCGTAAGAAAAAACAACATAAAGAAGACCGGCCATAATTTTCCAAAAAGTAGGCCAAATATCAATTTTTTTCTGAAAACTTGTCCTTTGACCGATTATAAAAACCAGACCAAGTATGGCGACAACCAAAATAAATAAAAATAAAGCCACATTTTTTGTCGTTCCCCAAATAGCCCTAATAACCTGATGATCATCTATGGCGTTTTTATTTAAAGTCCAGTAGATAAATTGTCTTGCTCTTTCGTCAGCCTTGCCTTGAGTGGTGATGTCAGGGTCAACAATCCAGTAATGAGAATTGACAGAATCTGATTTGAACTCATCGATGCTGGAGGCGCATTTTTCTCCAGATGGTAATGCGTCTCTGTTGGGACAGGTTCCATTTGGACAAGCTAGTGGTGTGATTTCAATTTTAACTTGTTCAATGGCAAAAACAGGTATTGTTTTAACGGCAAAAAAGAATAAAAAAACCAAAGCTGATAAAATCAAAACTCTTTTCATAAACCATTTAAATTAGATGACTTTTCTATTAAAAAAATAAAAACCTGTAGCTATACTTAAAAAAGCTAAGCCAAACAAACCAGCAAATTTTGTATTATTGCTGTTTCCGGTTCTGGGAAGTGAAGTTGGTGCTGGTGGAGAAGTGGGCTGAGACGGTGGAGAAGTGGGCTGAGACGGTGGAGAAGTGGGCGTGGCTGCAGGAGCCCAAAGAACACATAATTCAGTTGATCCCGAAGATGAGGCGATTATTTTTAAGGTAACAGTAGCAAAAACCCCCTGTCCGGAAAATCCAACAGAATTATTACCGGAAAAAAGAAGTTTTCCGCCGCCCTGATCACTGACCGACACAGATTCCATGGCATCCCCGGGAACAGTATTTATATATTCAAGATATTGGGTATCATAAGTCATACCAATATCGGCCGAATTGATTGTTGCTCCTTGACTATCAATATTAATAGTGAATTGTATCTCTTGGCCTCTTTCCAGGTCCCCTGAAGGTGGAATAAGATCAAATTTTACAGCCAGTGTTTGTTTGGCAAGGGATAAAAATAAGAACAAAATTAATAATGAAAAAATAATCCTAATTTTACTCATAAACTCATGATAGTAGAATTTTCCTTAATTGACAAGTATTAATTTATTATGTAGATTAAAGTTAATGAATAAAAAAATTCTTTTTTTGGTTGTCTTATTTTTTGTTCTTTTTTTTGTTTCACCGACACATGCTCAACAAGCTAATCAAAAATGGACTTGTTTGTCCGCAATGCAGTGTTGGAAAGAAAATAGGGGAAAATGTCAGCCAGAAGTTTGTTGGAAACAACCTGCGCCTGACAATCGGACTCTTTGTGCCTCTGACAATACTCACAGAGCTCAACTGGCAGTAAAAGAAGGGACTACAATTGAATCTAGTGCCGAAACCTATATTGTTGAATGTATTGAGACGCAAAAAGATGTTGTTGGGAGTCAAATATGTACAACAGGAAAGAGTGAAACCGACATAAAGGTATTTGGTGAAGACAATGTGGCCAAGTTGGAGCTAGCAACAGAAAATGAACGTTGTGAAGAAGAAGATCCCACCGATTGCGTTTCTACTCACTTTGAATTTGAGGGGATGTGGGCTGCTGGTAGTGGTACGGCATTAACCAATCCTACCCAATCTGATACTCAGGGAAAACTTAATCCTCAAGTACTTTGGCAGTCCTATACCCCAATCGGTTTATATCGGCGATTTTTTGCACTAAATTATTTACCAGACGTGACGGCTGAACCGACAGCAGCTAGTGGTGAGGCAAAAACTCAGCAACAGGGAGGGCTTGGTTTTTTTAGTTCAGAGGGACCAAGCGATATAAGTAATTGCGCTAAAATAGCCTGGGATCCATTTGGTCGAATTTTTGATAGCAAAAGTCTTGAACCTATAGCTTCGGCACGAGTAACTTTACAGAAAAGAGTTGGTAATACTAATCAATTTATTAGAGTTAATCCTTACGAATTTTCCCCAATAACAATCAGTAATCCTTACATTGTTAAGGATGACGGCATTTTTAGTTTTGTTGTTCCAGATGGCCAATATAAACTTATAGTTGAAGTACCAGACTATGATTTTCCTAACAATTCGGCCAAACTTGACAAAAATTATCAAAAGGCATATTACGAAATTTATAGAGGTGATGTAATCGTTCAAAAAGGAAAAATGGAGCATAGAGATATTCCTATCGACCCCAGAAAACTTCCCGCATCAAACCCGGTAAAAATGATGGGTTATTCATATGATTTGAACAAATATACAAACACTTTGATTATTGACGGAAAAGTTTCTCATCCTTTAACAAAGATAAAAGCTTATAGTCTTAAGGTTGATAAAGAAGTTGGGTCAATTCGTAACCGTTTGTTAAAAACAATTCAGGCAGATAAATGGGGAAAGTTTACTCTAGAAATCGATCAGTCAAAATTTGAACAGACTGAAATTTTTGGTGAAATTGAGTTGGAAAAAGTAAACTTGACACAAAATGAAGAAAGCCAGCAACCTAACAAGGTTATGTCTTTGGGCTATATTCCTAATTATTTAGAAGGTTATGCTTATGACAACAATAATAATATTATTGCCAATGCTACAGTTGGTGTTTATCTTACTTTTTCTAATAAGCCCTATTTTCAAACAAAAGCCGATGAAAAAGGTTATTTTAAAATAGATCCTTCTAATTTACCATTTTTCCCATATGAAATTCGATATACTACTCCATTGGGAAGTGTGATTAAAACGGCTACAAGTAAATTTGTGAGTCAAAATGAGGAGTTTATAACAACAAAAAAAATTAATTTAAACGATTATAAAAAGAATACAGTTTTAGCAAAGACTAATGACAATCAGGGTTTTATCAAAAATCAAATTAATGCAAATAAAAATGAAAATAAGAATATTCCAGAGAAAGCTCTTTCAAACAACAATCAACTAATGGTACCGATTATAATGCTGACTCTTTTACTAACCGGTGCCGCTATTATCCTTGGTTTTTATATCTACAAAAAAAATAAATCCAGTAATATCTAATCTTAACCGCAAACGAATAAATCATTATTTTCTGGTAAAATTAACACATATCGGGGCGTAGTTCAGATGGCTAGAACGTACGCTTTGGGAGCGTAAGGTCGCGAGTTCAAGTCTCGCCGCCCCGACCCATTTATGTCTAACTTAGAAAAAACAATTATTGGTTTTCTTCTGGTGTTTTTTTTCTTGAGTTGTTTTCAAATTTTTTCCACCTTGCGTTCAACTACCGTTTATAGTTTGAATAACAAAAACTACCGTCTATTAATCGCCGATACCCCTGAAAAAAGAGAAAAGGGCCTAATGTTTGTTAGAAACTTAAGAGGTATAGATGGTATGATTTTTACATTCAATGATAAAGAAATTAGAAGTTTTTGGAACAAAAACACTTATCTTGATTTGGATCTATACTGGATTAGTGACAAAAAAGTAGTTGGTCAAAGTTATTTGCCTTCAATTGAAAAAAGCAAAAAAATAACCATGGTTTATTCTTCTTCACCCGTTAACAAAGTGATTGAATTGGTAAAAAAATAAGTATGATCACAGTTATTATTCATACAAAAAACGAAGAAAAAAATATAGTTGAATGTATTAATTCGGTTAAATTGCTGTCCAAAAAAATTGTTGTTATAGATATGGAAAGTCAGGATAATACAGTCAATTTAGCCAGACAACAGGGGGCCGAGGTTTTTAATTTTCCATCAGGTAGTTATGTTGAACCTTCAAGACAATTTGGGATTGACAAGGCGACGACTAATTGGGTATTGATTCTGGATGCTGATGAAAGAATGACTCAAGAATTGGCCGAAGAAATAAACAAAAAAATTAAAAACGAAGAATTTTCTTATTACGCAATTCCGAGAAAGAATATTTTTAGCGGTAAATGGTTAAGACACGGCGGTTGGTGGCCGGACAGACAAATAAGATTAATAGATAGGCGGTTTTTTAAGAAATGGCCAGAAGAAATTCATTCGACTCCCGTGATTGATGGTAACAAAGGATCTGTAGATAATTGTATGATTCATTATTTTCATGGAAATTTAGAAAAAATGGTTGAGAAAACTTTGATATTTGAAGATATTGAGTCAGAGCTTTTATTTATGGCGGGACGAGGGGTATCAACAAAAACATTTTTTAGAAAATTTTTGGGCGAGTTTTATCGTCGGGCAATTAAAAACAAAGGTTTTTTAGACGGGTCAATCGGAATTATCGAATCTATATATCAGGCATTTTCCAAAACAATAACTTATTTATTTTTATTTGAAAAGAGAAAAAATGAAAAAAGTAGCTCTTTATAATCCATACCTTGATGTTCTAGGCGGTGGCGAAAAACATATTTTATCAATCCTAAAAATTTTTGATGAGGAAAAATTTACCATTGATGTTTTTTGGGATAAAAACTTGGAAAAAGAAATAAAAAAACGCTTTGATTTAAAATTTAATACTCTTAATTTTACAGCGAATATTTTTAAAGACAAAAATAAGCTTAATAAGTGGAAAATCCTCAAAAACTACGACTATTTTTTTTATGTAACAGATGGCAGTTATTTTTTTTCAAGAGCAAAAAAGAATTATGTTTTTGGTATGGTTCCGAAAAAAAAACTTTATTCATTAAATTTGGTTAATAGAATAAAGCTTTTAAATTTTAACTTCATTACTAATTCAAAGTTCACCCAGGGATTTCTTGATCAATGGGGAATAAAATCAGAAGTGATTTATCCCTTTGTTACGGATAAACTATTGAAAAAGAATGAAACAAAGAAAGAAAAAATTATTTTATCAGTCGGAAGATTTTTTTCTAGACTTCATTCTAAAAAACAAACACAAATTGTCCAATCGTTTAATCGATTAATTAAACATAAGGAGTTCTCAAATTTTAAATTGGTATTGGCAGGTGGCTTAAAAAAAGAAGACTCAAAGTATCTGGAAGAATTAAAACAAGTAATTGCCGACAACAAATCTATTGAATTAAAAATAAATATTAATTACGAGGAGTTGGTTAAATTGTATAAGAAATCGACTTTTTATTGGCATTTTACCGGATATGGCATTGATGAAAATGTCCAACCTGAAGTGGTCGAACATTTGGGGATAGCACCTTTAGAGGCAATGGCTGCAGGATCAATTGTTTTTTGTTTTAATGCCGGAGGACCCAAAGAATTTATTATTGATGAAATGAATGGATTTTTGTTTAATAGCGAAGGGGATTTGACGGCAAAAATGTTAAAAACATTTAATAATGGATTATTACAAAAAGAGATTATTTACAATGCCAATAAAACAATCTGTGATAGTTTTTCCAGGAAGGTTTTTAAAAAAAATGTAAAAGATTATTTTCAAATATGATTTCAATAATTATTCCGACGTTCAAAAATAAGGATTTATTGATTAAGAATCTCAGACATAACTTAAGATTTTTTGATGGCTGTGAAATTATTGTCGTTAATGATGATCCCAATCAAAGTTTAAAAAACGATCTCTCTGAATTTAAAAATATCAAATTAATTGAAAATAAAAGAAACTTAGGTTTTGGAGGAACCGTAAATTTCGGTGTCAAAGAAGCAATGGGTAATTATGTTTTTCTTTTGAACAACGACGTTTTGTTAAAAAATAATAATTTTAAGCAAACAATCAAACTTTTCGAAGACAATCCCAAATTATTTGTAGTGACGTTTGCTCAAAAAGAAAAAAACGGTGAAATTGTTGGGAGAAATAAAATCTTCTGGAGTAGAGGATTATTAATACATAAAAAAAATAATCAAATTAAAAGTGGAATAAATGCTTGGGGTGAAGGAGGATGTTCTGTTTTTGATAAACAAAAATTCTTTGAACTCGGCGGATTTGATGAATTATACTCACCATTTTACTGGGAAGATATTGATTTATCTTATCGAGCTTGGAAAGCGGGTTATCAGGTTTATTTTTCTTCTGAGGTAATAGTCGACCACCAGCACCAGTCAACAATTGGTAAATATTTTCAGGAAAATTCCATCAAAAAAATAGCCTACAGGAATCAGTTTATTTTTATGTTTAAAAACATTACCGACAGAAATTTATACTTAGAATTTCTAATTTTTTTGATTCCCAATATAATTTTTCTTTTAATTAAAGGAGAATATGTCTCAATCCAAGCTCTTATTGAAGCTCTTGCAAAACTTGCTATGATTAAAGACATTAAAAACAGACAAAAAAAACAAAACCGTCTAACAGATTCTCAAATTCTTAATTTTTTTAAATGAGTAAAAAGCTTTTGGTTGTAATTATTCTTATTTGTTTAATCTCATTTTTTTTCAGCTATTTTAAAAAGACAGAAGCTCCTCCTTGTATTAATACGGATGAGGCGGCTGTTACTTATAATGCCTATTCAATTTTAAAAACAGGAAGAGACGAATATGGAAAATTGTTACCTTTAAGATTTCAATCTTTTGGTGACTTTAAAATGCCTCTCCAGTTTTACCTCTCGATTCCGGCAGTTGTCATGTTTGGATTAAGCGACTTTTCAGTTAGACTTACCAACAGTTTAATTGCCCTTGTTTTCCCATTGGCTGTATATTTTTTAGCATTTGAATTATTTTCAAAAAAAAGAATTGCCTTACTGGCGAGTTTCTTATCGGCTACGAGTTTTGGTATATTAATGTTGAGCCGGCAACAGCATGAAGGATATACGGCAGGTTTATTAATTACTTTGACCTCCTTATTTTTTTTGAAAATATTAAAAAAACAATCAACTAAAAATTGCCTATTGTTTTTTTTAGTTCTTTTTTTAAGTCTTTTTACTTATCATTCAAGCCGTATATTTGCGTTTTTCTTTTTAAGTTATGGAATCATATATTTTTTAATAAAAAAAATAAAAGCAAGAAACTTTTTTCTTATTTTTATAATAGTTCTTAGTTTGTTTTTTGTAACCGATATAATTTACAGTCCGACAAGAATTAAAAACCTTCTTTTTTTTAATAATATTGGGTTGGGCCTAACGGTAAGTGAATTAAGAGGGGAGGGAGGAACACGACTACTTTATAATAAAGCAACAATCAGCGCTTTTAATCTCACATATGAATATTTGAAATATTTTTCCCCCCAGTTTTTGGCCATTGATGGAGATGAAAATGTTAAATTCGGATTTAAAAACTTACCACCTCTTACACCAGTTGTCTATATATTTATATTTATCGGTTTATACTTTCTTTTTAAAAAAAAGGAAAAAGAGAGATTTTTTATCTTAATGCTATTTTTGGTTGCTCCTTTTGGTGCTTCTTTGTCTTGGGCAGGTTCCTCATTGACACGATCATATTTTATTCTTATACCGGCAATTATTATTAGTGCTTATGGTTTTTACAATTTTATTAGATCTTTGCATCCGCGTTTTAAAACCTTAATTTTGTTATCGTTAATATTATTACAATTTATATTTTTATTTTATAGCTGGGATTTCTATTTTAATCATTACTCTAAGCGGGCAATTGTTATAAGAGCCTGGCAATGCGGTAATAAAGAAATGGCGGAATATGTGGAAAAAAATTATAGTCGTTTTGACCATTTTTACATAACTAAACAAAACGGCCAGCCGTATATTTTCCTTCTTTTTTATTTAAAATATCCGCCACAAAAATATCAGGCCCAGGCGAATTTATCAACTTCTGACAAATATGGTTTTGGTCAGGTCGAACATTTTGATAAGTTTAATTTTAATTTCAAACAACCTAAAGATTTAGAAGAAAAGGCAGTGACCATAGGTTTTCCTGAAGATTTTTCATCATCTTACGCTACTAATATAAAAGAAATTAAAATTGGGACAGAAAAAATGTTTTGGATTTATGAAAATCCTTAAATAAAGAAGATCATGCTCAAATTATAAAGAGCATGAATCAAAATCGGCAGCACCAAACTTTTCCTCTCAATAAAAATAAAAGAGTTAATCAAACTAATAAGTAAGTCGGTAATTATATATGTCAACAAAAGAGAACCGGTGATTTTTGAAGTAAACAAAATAGGTACGTGTAAAAAGAAAAAAAGAATACTGGCAAAAAAAGAGGAAGTAAAAATATTTTTTGATTCATCATAAAGTTTTTTAAGAACAAAACCTCGTGATAATATTTCTTCCGATATGGCTGTTGCCAAAACTATTAGAATAACCAATAACATTTCATTTAAGCCTGTTGTCTGTTTAATTAAAATTAGTTTTTTATATTTTATGAAATTAGACAAGAGGGCTGCCGCAATAAAAAAGACAACTGTTCCTAAGGCTAGAAATAAATCTCTGCTAAATTTATTTGGTTTTAGGCAGATTTCAGTCAAAAATTTTTTCTTGTCGATCTTGGTAATAAAGTAATAAACAGGCAAAATAAAAACTAAAGGTTTAGCAATAAATTCATCAAACCATTCTGGTAGTTTGAAAGCAACTCGATAAACACTCCAGACAATTAAAATAATTGCCCAAAGATTCAAGGCTTTTTGTGAAGATGTAATCTTTTCCCTCATTAGATTTTAAATTTACTTATTTTTTTGATGAAAATCAAGTGCTTCAAGTCCAGGAAGTGTACCTTTTTCAATCAGCTCAAGCATGGCGCCACCACCAGTTGATAAATGAGTGATTTTATCTAAGTATTCTTTTTTGGAAATTGCCGTTAAAGTATCACCTCCGCCAACAACTGAGATTGCATGATCGTTTTGGGTGATTGAATAATAAACAAAATCAGTTCCTTGGCGAAAGACAGGATTTTCAAAATAACCAACAGGCCCATTCCAAATAATTGTTTTTGCTTTGGCAATGATGTTGCCAATCTCTGCCTTAGTTTCAGGACCGATGTCAAAAATAGATTTTCTTAAAGGAATGTTATTTATTTTGACTATTTCACTAACTTTATCATCTTTATTTTCGGCTATAACAGCATCGACGGGCAAGACTATAAAAGCCCGATTTTTTTTAGCAAGGGAGAGTAGTCTTCTTGCTTCTTGCACAGCCTCATATTCACAAAAACTTGTTCCCACATTATAACCTTGAGCACAGACAAAAGTATTAGCCAATCCTCCGCCAATAATTAAGAAATCTACGATTTTCACCAACTTATTAAGAAGATCAATTTTGGTTGAAACTTTAGCCCCGCCAATAATTGCAACTACTGGCTTTTTGGGCTTATCAGTGATTTTTGAGATCATTGTTAGTTCTTGCTTTAGAAGAAGACCACCATAGCCGGGAATAAATTTTGGTGGACCAACAACTGAAGTGTCTGATCGATGACAAACTCCAAAAGCATCATTGACATAAATATCAGCCAAAGAAGCTAATTTTTTAGCAAATAAATTCGAATAATCTTTTTCTTTCGGGAAAAAACGAATGTTTTCTAAAATTCTAATGTTTTCAGAAGCATTTTTTATCGTCTCAAGATCATTATACAAACCAATACTATAGTTTTGAAAATATTGTTTTAACCGATCAACGATAATTTGTAGAGAATATTTTTTATCAATACCTTTTGGTCTTCCAAGATGGGATACTATAATAATACGATTATTATTTTTCAAAAGTAGATTAATTGTTGGAATAGATTGTTTAATGCGAATATCATCTGCAATAGTAGAGTCTGCGTTTAAAGAAACATTAAAATCGACGCGAAGAAGAACAACTTTATTTTTAATTTCAACTTCATCAATATAGGTAATTTTTCCCGCCATATTATTTATTTAAAAATTATAAATACTGGGCGATTTTTTCAACCAGATCCGCTATGCGTTCTGAATAACCCCACTCATTATCATACCAACCAAAAACTTTTACTAAATTACCGATAACTTTCGTATAGTTGGCATCAAATATGCAAGAATATGGTGATCCGATAAAATCAGAGGAAACTAAAACATCACTTTCATATTGTAGAATTCCCCTCATGGTTGTCTCTGAGGCTTTCTTAAAAAGAGCATTTAGTTCTTCGGCGGTTGGTGGTTTTTCAACTATTGCTGAAATATCCGTAAAAGAAACAGTCGGTGTGGGTACGCGGACAGACATGCCGTCAACTTTTCCTAAAAGGCTGGGGATGGTTTTGCCGACAGCCTTAGCAGCGCCAGTGGTTGATGGGGAGATATTTAAAGCAGCTGCCCGTGAACGATCAGGTTTTTTATTTGAATCATCAAGTAAACTTTGAGTTTGAGTATAAGAGTGGATTGTAGTTAAAAAACCCGAGATGACTTTTAGATTGTCTTCTAATATTTTGAACATCGGTGCAGCACAATTGGTAGTGCAGGAAGCATTGGATATAACTGTTTCTTTTTTCCAGTTAATTTTTTTATCATTGACACCCAAAACTACAAGCGGAGTTTCATTATCTTTTGGGGGTGCAGTGAGAATCACTTTCTTTACGGTTCCCTTAATATGTCTAACAAGATCGACTTTTTTAGTAAAAACACCCGTGGCATCAATGACAATATCTACTCCATATTTATCCCAAGGAATACTTTCCGGTTTATCCAGAAGAAAACTGGGAATTTTTTTCCCATTCACAATAATTCCATTAGCTTCAGCTCGTACTTCTTTATTAAAGCGGCGATAGACAGAATCATATTTTAAAAGATAAGCCAAAAGGCTAGGTTCAGTTTTTCTAGTATTTATTACTGAAATATCAAAATTATCGCGATTAAAAGCAATTCTCGTTAAGGCCCTGCCGATTCGACCAAAACCATTTAAACCAACCTTTACTCGTTTCATATTTATTAATAAAAATTTTTAATGTGTAATTATTTTACTGGATTTTTATGATGTTGATAATGATGGTAGGTTGTTAAGTAACGGATTGTTCCAGAAATACCACGAATAACAATTGATTGGGTAATAATTCGATCTTTTTTGAAAATAACTCCCTGAAGTATTGGTCCGTCAATTACCCCGGTTGCCGTAAAAGTAAGTTGATTACCTCGAGCCAGATCATTAACATGAAATTTTTGATTAAGGTTCTTAATGCCGGCTTTTTTTATTTCTTCAACATCGTGATCGTTTCTAGGTTTGAATCGACAAATAATTTCTCCTCCTAAAATCTTGATTGGTACTGCGGCCAAAACAGCCTCGGTACTGCCACCAATGCCAATTAAAAGATCAATTCCACTTTCGGGAATACAAGTAGCTAAAGCCGCTGCCACATCGCCATCGGTAATTAATCTGATTCGTGCTCCAGTCGTCCGAACTTGATTTATTATTTCCTTGTGTCGTTCGCGGTCAAGCATAATAACCGTAACTTCATTTACGTCTTTGCCAAGAGCATGGGCAACTTTTTGAATATTGGTGTCAATAGGAGCGTCAATGTCAATGACTCCAGCTGCTTCTTTACCAGTGGCAATTTTTTCCATATAAGTATCAGGAGCATGAAACAAACTGTTGTGTTTTCCGGCTGCAATCACAGCCATGGCATTATATCTTCCATAAGCCACACTATCGGTGCATTCCAAAGGATCAACGGCCAGATCCATAACAGGAGATCTTGCCAGTCCAACTTTTTCTCCGGTAAAAAGCATGGGTGCCTCATCTTTAGCGCCTTCTCCAATAACAACAGTTCCTGAGAAATCAATTTGATTAAACCTGGTTCTCATAGCCGCAACCGCAGCTCCATCGGCTTTATGCTTATCACCGCGACCAACCCATTTAGCAGATTCAATAGCAGCTGCTTCCGTAACGCGCACAAACTCAAGTGCAAGATTTCTGTCCATATATATTATGGTTTATATATTTTTATTGCCTCCGCGACAGTTTTATTTTCAACAGTTATTGCATAAATTGCATTGCAAAATCTTATAGCCTCAGCCAATGGTTTTTGATGAATGTTTCTTCCAGTGGCATTCCCAGAAGTTCCTCCTACATGGATTTGTGTATGTAAACCTTTAAGAAATAATTCGACATCAGTACTTGACCCGCCCGCACAAATTATTTTAGTTCTTCCGGCTGCTTTTGTTGCTTGTTTTAAAAGTTGGGCAGAATCAAAACCTTCTTTTTTTGGAGGATTTACTTTTACAAAATCTGATCCCAGAGTAGCAGCAACGCCAGCTGCACCAGCTACAATATTGGGGTCTTTTTCATCTTTTACTGCTTTTCCCCGTGGATAAATCCATAACACGCTTATTAGCCCATGTTGATGAGCTTCAAAAACATATTTAGCCGCTTCACCCAACATAATGTTTTCATATTCACTGCCTAAATAAATGGTATAACCAATCCCACAAATAGTAAGGCCGCTTGATTTTTTAAATCTCATAATAGCGTCAATACTAGTCATTGATGTGCTTAAAGGATCTTTCTGGTCAGTTTTAATTAAACCGGTTTTGGAATTTATTTTTATAAGATATGGAACATTAGGAAAATCTTTACCATATTTAGCAATTAATCCAAGCTGAGTAGCAAATACTCCAATTTTTGCCTGACTGGCAATATTAAAAAGATGTATTGGATCTCCATCTTCATCTGAAATGTTGTCTCCATAGAAATCTTTATTAAGATGTTCAATTTTTTGATCTCCGGCAAAAAGCATTAATCTTCCGCTGTTATGAGTAACTAAAGAATAATGTTTTGAGTAGTCATTTACATATTCTTGAGGGACATCCGCAGGAATTAAAATTTTATTATCTTTCATATCTTATTAAAATTTTAATTTATAATAATTATGCAATTACTATGCAATATAATGAATAATAAAACGATTGTCAAATATTAAAATTTGACAATATTAATTAATAATTATGGAAAACTGTATTTTCTGCAAAATAATTTCCGGGCAATTACCAAGTTACAAGGTTTATGAAGATGATAATTTTTTGGGATTTTTAGATATTTATCCTAGGGCAAAAGGAGATACACTACTTATTCCGAAAACTCATTATCGTTGGGTTTATGATGTACCTGAGTTTAGTGATTATTGGCAAGCGGCTTTAAAAATATCAAAAGCAATGCAAAAAACGTTAAATCCGTCTTTTATTAACTATTTTACTTTTGGATTAGATATTTTTCATGCTCATATTCATATAACTCCGAGAAAAAACGAAAAACAAGTTGTTCCTCCAATTATTACTATTCCTCCGGAAGAAATGAAAAAAATTGCCGAAATAATTAGAAAAGAATTACTTTAAAGGATCAAATCCTCCCTTATTCCAAGGATGACATCTGATGATTCTTTTTAGCGCAAGAAGTAATCCCCTACAGACTCCGTATTTTTCAACTGCCTGATAGGTGTAATCGGAACAGGTTGGCGTGAAGCGGCAAGTACGGTCAGAAATAAAAAATAATCTTAAGATATAGCTATGGAAAAATGAGGTTTTTTGGTAAAAACGGATAAATTTGAGAATGGCTTTTTTGAGCATACTTTATTATAATTTAGCCTATGGGTTTAATCTATATTATAGTGGCGCAATTTTTTTGGGCACTGGAATTGATTTTAATTCGAAAGTTTTTGCCCAATCAAAATTCAATAGCTGTATCTGCGATAACAGCAGTAATAGGGGCGATTTTTTATTTACCAGCTTTTCTTTTTGTTAAACAAAAGTTTTATCCTAAAGATTATTTAGTATTAATAATCTTAGGGTTAACTTCTTGGGTTATAGCTCAAGCATGTTATGTTACGGGAATTCAAAAGGGTGCCAGTGCTTATATAGTTACTCTAGCCACTTTAACTATGCCCTTGATGACGTTTATTATGGCGGCCGTATTTCTAAAAGAAGCATTAACCATAAAAATTGTTCTTGGCGGAATGATTATGATAATTGGTTTCTTAATAATTTCACTCTAACAAATGAAGATTTCTATTATTACTCTTTTCCCCAAAATGATTTCGGGATTTTTTGATGAAAGCATTATTAAGCGGGCAAGGGAAAAAAAATTAGTTGAAATTGAAATAATTAATTTAAGGGATTTTGCCATTGATGATTATGGTACGGTTGATGACCGGCCGTATGGAGGGGGAGCGGGGATGATTTTAAGAGCTGATGTTATTTACGCAGCTCTTAAAAAATTTAAAATTCAAAATTCAAAATTCAAAAATACAAATCAAAATTTAAAAATAAAAACAATCTTAACTTCACCGAGGGGGAAGTTGTTTAATCAAAAAAAGGCGGTAGAGTTTTCGAAATTGGATCACTTAATAATAATTGCCGGACATTATGAAGGAACTGACGAAAGAGTGTCTGACTTTATTGATGAAGAAATATCTATGGGCGATTTTGTTTTAACCGGAGGGGAAATTGTCGCCAGCGCTATTACCGATTCAATTGTACGCTTGATTCCTGGAGTTTTAAAAAAAGAGGATGCCACAAAAAATGAAAGTTTTAGTGATGGGTTGCTTGAATACCCCCAATATACCAGACCCGAAGAATTTATGGGCAAAAAAGTGCCAGAGGTTTTGCTTTCTGGTAATCATAAAGAAATTGATAAATGGAGAATAGAAAAATCCCGTGAGATTACCCTTCAAAAGAGGAAAGATCTATTAAAATGATTTATATTATATAATTTCTTCATGATAAGAACTCGAATTGCACCTTCCCCAACTGGTAAAGATGTTCATGTGGGTAGTATCTCAACTGCTCTTATGAATTTTGCCTGGGCCAAAAAGAATAAGGGACAATTTATCGTCAGGATTGAAGATACCGATAGAACTCGTTTGGTTGAAGGGGGAGAAAAAAAGATGTTGGAAACTCTTGAGGAGATAGGTCTTCATGCTGATGAATCGCCACTGGTTGGTGGACCATATGCTCCCTATCGTCAATCTGAAAGACTTGAAATCTATAAGAAACACGTTGAGGGATTAGTAAAAAAAGGTAGCGCCTATTATTGTATTTGTTCTCCTCAAAGACTTGATGAAATGAGAAAAAAACAACAGGCAGAGAAAAAAATTCCCAAATATGATCGTCATTGTCTTAAAAATCAAGAAGAAATAAAAAAGAAAATTGCTCGGGGAGAAAAATATGTCGTCAGGCTTTTAATTCCCGACAAAGAAATATCATTTAAAGATTTGATTAGAGGTCAAATAACAGTCAGCGGTTCCAATCTTGATGACCAGGTACTTTTGAAATCAGATGGTTTTCCCACTTATCATTTGGGAGTAGTTGTTGATGATTATTTAATGAAAATTACTCATGTCATAAGGGGAGAAGAATGGTTGCCGTCAACTCCAAAGCATATTATCTTATATGAAGCTTTTGGTTGGTCTTTACCTGCGTTTGCCCATGTGTCACTTTTAAGAAATCCTGACAAATCTAAGTTGTCGAAAAGAAAAAATCCAGTCTGGACATCTGATTATTTAGAAAAAGGCATATTACCGGAAGCTCTTCTTAATTATCTATCAAGGAAAAGATATTTTTACTCTTGATGAATATGTTTCGGTTTTTGACATCAAAGACGTTCAGAAAACCGCACCTGTGTTTGACCCAATCAAGTTGGAGTGGATGAATGGGGAATATATACGGCAAATATCAATTTCAAATTTAAAATTTAAAATTTTAAATTTTTATAATAATGAACTTTCTGAAAGTATTGTTGAAAAAACCATCCCGTTAGTTAGGGAACGAATCAAAAAACTGTCCGATTACTTACCTTTATGTGAATTCTTTTTCAAGACTCCAAACAAATACGAAATAGATTTGTTGCCAAAAAAAGAAATAATCAAGAAAATTATAGAAACCGTTGCATCTATTAACGAGTGGAAAGCAAATACTATTGGAGAAAAAATGCAGGAGTTGGCAAAAAAAATCGGAGTCAAAAACAGTGAATTTTTTATGATCCTTCGAGTCACCATTACTGGTAAAAAAATTTCACCTCCCTTAAATGAATCAATGGAGATTTTGGGAAAAGATGAGTGTTTGAAAAGATTAAAGTCGATCTCTAATTAACTTTGCCAATTTTAAAGATTTGTCTTTTGCGTTCCCAATGTGATTTTCAACATCCATTAGTTTTAATATTTTATCCCCTTTTAAATATTTTTTAATAATTTTATTTTTTAAAATTAGCTGTAACATTGGATTTTTTTTCTCTGATTGGATTTTTTCCCAGGCAATCATTGATATTTCCCGTAAAATTTCATGGATTTCTTGTCGATTGCCTCCATTTTTAACTGCTTCCATCATAATAATTTCAGTGGCGACAAAGGGAGCAAATTTTGTTAGGTTTTTTTTTATTCGCTTCTCATTGACTACAAGACCGGAAATGATTTTTTCTGCAGTTATTAAAATTTGATCAACTCCCAAAAATGCTTCAGCCATAATTATTCTTTTGTTGGCTGAGTCATCAAGTGTTCTTTCTAAATAAGAAAGAGATGCGTTTCCAGCTGCAACAGAAGGTAGAGTGTTTACGTATCTTGCCAAGGAACAAATATTTTCCGAAGAAATAGGATTTTTTTTAAACGGCATGGCTGATGAGCCAACCTGATTCTTACCAAAAGGTTCACTCCATTCTCCAAATTGCGCCGATTGCAAAATGCGCAAGTCGCCGGCAAATTTTGCCAGTGAAGATGAAATTGAAGAAAGCAAAGTTAAAACAAAATAGTCATAAAGTCGCGGGTATACTTGGGAAGAGACAAGAGCTGCCTTTATTCCCAGCTTTTGCATTATTTTTTCCTCAAGCTTTTCTGTTTTGATATTTTTTTCTTTAAGTAATCTTTGAAAACTGGCTGAAGTACCAACGGCACCTCTTATACCTTTTGCTTGAATGCTATTTTCCACAAATTCAAAAAAATCAAGACAACTTAAAAGATCTTGGGCATAAAAAGCTAACCTGTATCCGACAGTTGTCGGTTCTGCCGGTTGAAGATGAGTATAGCCCATGGTTGGAAGCACCGCATATTTTTCAACTTTTTCGACAAAAATTTTTATAATCTTTTTTAGTTTGTTTTTGGTAAGGTTAAGTGCTTCTTTGATTTTCAAAATATCAGCGTTATCGACAATATCCATACTGGTTGCACCCAAATGAATCTTGCCCCCGCCTATTTTTGCTTTTCTGGAAAATTCCTTAATAGCCGCGACTACATCATGTTTTGTTTCTTTTTCGATCTTTAAAATTTCTTCAATATCAATATTGTTCTGATTTTTTTTAATATTATCAAATTCTTTTTTTGAAATAATTCCGTTCTTGTATTGTGCCTCAGCTAAAACAACCCAAATTTTTCTCCATAACTGGAACTTATGTTGTTCGCTAAAAATAAAACGCATTTCTTTTGATCCATAGCGCCAAGTAAAAGGAGAAAGATAATCCGAAAAATTGAAATTTATCATTTATTAAAAATAGTTTGATTTCTTTCCGGTCCGACGGAAATAATGGAAACGGGAATATCTAAAAATTTTTCAATAAATTTAATATATTTCTTAGCATTTACTGGTAAATCATTAAATTTCTTGACGGAGCTTGTTTTTTTATTCCAACCGGAGAAATTCTTGTAAATCGGTTTTACTTTTGCCAGTTGATTTGCATCACAATCAACATAATTAATTTTTTTACCGTTTAAAGTGTAGCTTACACAAATAGATATTTTTTTAAAATCATCCAAAACATCGAGTTTTGTTAAAGCAATATCGGTCATTCCATTAAGCTGGACTGCAAACCGCAACATTTCCAGATCAAGCCATCCGCATCTTCTTGGTCGGCCAGTGGTGGCTCCATATTCAGCCCCGATTTTCCTTATTTTTTCACCAGTTTCATCATTGAGTTCTGTTGGAAAAGGTCCTTCACCAACACGAGTCGTATAAGCTTTACTGATGCCAATAATTTTTTTTATAAATTTTGTTGGTATTCCTCCGGCAATATTGATGTTACCGGCTACCATTGATGAGGCAGTAACATACGGATATGTGCCCCAGTCATTATCTAAAAAAACTCCTTGAGCTCCTTCAAAAATAATCTTCTTATTTTCATTAGCTGCTTTAAACAAAGGATTAAAAGTTTCTTTGACAAAGGGTTTTATTTTTTCGAATTTTTTAAGCTCGTCTTTATAAACTTCTTCAAGAATTAATTTTTTTCCTCCCAAAGCAACAATAATTTTGTTTTTTAAAGGCAAAAGAATTTCTAATCTCCTTTTCAACTGTTCAGGCCTCAAAAAATCACAAAGGCGAATACCATTATAAGAGACTTTATCAGCATAAGTAGTACTTATTCCCCGGCCGGTTGTACCCACCTTAGCCTTTCCTTTTGCTTCCTCAAATAATTTATCAAGAATTTTATGATAAGGCATAATTACGTGACAGCGGGGAGAAATAAAAAGTCTTTTAGAAAAATCAGGTAAAACCTTTTTGATAGTATCGATTTCGATTCCCAAAACTTCAAGATCAATAATAACACCGTTAGTAATAAAAGTTTTACACCTGAGATTAAAGATTCCAGCAGGCATCAAATGAAGAGGAAACTTTCCGTAATTATTAACAATAGTGTGACCGGCATTATTGCCGCCATGAAAGCGGACAGAAACATTTGCTTTTTGAGAAAGAAGATCAACAATTTTTCCCTTACCTTCATCGCCCCATTGAGCACCAATGATAATATGAATCATAGGTCAAAATTTTAATTTATAAATAAAATTCCTTTTGCCAATGGGGATCAGTCTCAATCGTTAAGTCCAAATAAACCTTTTTATTAATTGCCAAGGCGATTTCTTTTCTGGCATAGCTACCGATTTCTTTTATTTTGCGGCCACTTTCGCCAATAAGCATTCTTTTATAGCGGTCATTGGTTGTTAAAATTCTTGCTTTAATATAGGTAAGTTTTTCACTCCTTTCTATAATTTCATCAACAATGGCGGTTGTTGTGTAAGGAATTTCTTCGCCCATCATCAAAAAAACTTTTTCCCTAATAAGTTCAGCAATAAAGTTTTTACTGTCAAGACTCAAAAGAGGATAACCGGAGATATTAATTTCTTCACCTTTCATCACCTCATGTTTAACCGAGTCGGTTGATTTTGCCAATAATTCAAAAAGTTTATCAAGTAAGAGTTTAAGATTAGTTTTTTTTAAGGCTGATATTTTAAAAAAAATGGGGAATTCTTCCTCTAGAAATTTATACTGCGGTTCAAATTTTTCTTCTTTTAAATCAACTTTATTAATTACCAGAATTTTTGGCTTGTTAATTTTTCTAACTATTCCTAAAACTTTTGATTCTTCAAAATCCCGCTTACGGCTTTGGTCAATCATGTAGATAGCCAAATCAAATTCTTCATTGATAGCTTTGAAAGTTTGTTCATTTATTTTTTTTGACAAAAAATCCTCAGCTTTACCGAAAATTCCCGGAGTATCGGTAAAAATTATTTTTCCTCTTTCATCTTCATATAGTGCTTTGATAGGGAAGCGGGTGGTTTGTGGTTTTGGAGAAGTGATGGCAACTTTTTGGCCGATAAGATTATTCAAAAATGTTGATTTACCTACATTTGGTCGGCCAATAATTAGTATTCTCCCTTTTAGCATGCAATAATTCTAACATATATAATATGAGTATGACCTTAAACGATAGGGAGGCGATAACAAAGATAAAAGAGGGAAAGATTGAATATTTTAAGGTGATCGTAGATAAATATACGCGGATAATTTTTGGATATTTCAGAAAAAGATTATCTATTAAAGAAGATGCCGAGGATTTGACACAAAATTGTTTTATCAAATTTTACAAAAATATTGAAAAATTTAATGAAGATAAAGAGATTTCGCCTTATTTAGTTCAAATTGCAAAAAATGAACTAAAAATGTTCTACCGTCAAAAAAAGCCAACACTGTCGCTTAATGAAGAAATGGCAGGTAAATTGGAAAATGAAACTAATTTTAGTAAAGATTATTTAGAAATCATTAATGGTCTGCCAAAAAAACAAGCAAAAATATTAAAATTATTGTCGGAAGGGTTTTCCTATCAAGAGATAGCCGATAAATTAGATAGGCCATTAAATACAATTAAAACTATAATTAGAAGAGTAAGATTAAAAATTGGAAAACAACACAAATGGGAGATTTAGACAAAAAAATAATTAGTAAAATTTATTTATACGAAACAAAAAAAACCTTTGTGCAAATTATCCTATGGTCATTATTAGCTATTTTTTTCTTAATCCTTTCTATTTTTTTTGGAACAGTTATATGGGGTTTACTGATAGAACAGGAAAGTTTTGATTTTTTAGCAATCTTAAATCAAGATGTTGAAGTTATTAAGAAATTTTTGTTCGATAATATCTTTATTTTTTTTGCAGAGATTCCAAAAACATTGATAGTTGTTTTTACAATTATCATTATATTGTTACTATTTGTAATTTACGGTATGATTAAAAACTACAAGAAAAATAGAAATAAGATAAAATCAATTATTAGTTTTTGGAAGAAAAAAATATGAAAAAACTTTTTTCGGTTTTATTATTGATAGCAGTTTTTGGAGGGTTGATTATTTACAGAGAAAGTACGAAAAAAGTGTCTGAAAATACTTCTGCGGTTATTGCGCCGACAGCGGAAATTGGAAAAACCAATAATCAAACAGAAAGCACCAATATTAATTCTGGAATGTCACTGGATATCATTGCCCCGGCTGATAAGGCAATCGTAACAGTATCCCCAATCGAGGTTAAGGGTAAAACTTTACCCGGGGAAACTGTTTTTATCAATGAAAAAGAAATGAAGGCTGATTCAATGGGAAATTTTTCAACCACAATAGTATTGGATGAAGGAGAAAATTACATTATTATTGTCGCCAACGATAAAGATGGTAATTATGCGGAAAGAGATCTGATAGTTACACTGGAAACACAATGAACCCTTTTTGATTTTTTTGGCATATATATTAGTAGTTAGAAGTTCTATTTAAATTCATGAAAAAAATAATTTTTGTTTTTGTTATTTTTGGTTTATTATCATTTTCTCCTAAAACTACAGAAGCTGTGAATTTAAGAAATGAAATCAGAAAAGAAGTAAGGGATACTTTAAAAGAAACGGGTACTAGACCGGCAGAAATTAAAAAAAATCTTTTTGAGAAAACGACAGAAACAGTTAAAAAATTAAGTTTTGCTGCCAGAATCACCGGAGAAATTAAAAGTATTAGTAATAAAGTATTGACGATTACAGTTGAGGATAAAAACTATGAAGTAACTGTTAGCGACAAAACTCAGCTTAGGCGAAGATTTTGGGGAAAAGCAGAGTTTGCTGAATTTTCAGTTGGTAATAAAGTTAATGTTATCGGAAAATGGACAGATGAAGCCAAGACAAAAATTGAAGCGCGATTAGTAAGGAATTTATCCATCCAAAAAAGATGGGGAGTTTTTTTCGGAGACGTAACTTCAAAAACAGAAAATTCTTTTATTATTAAATCTGTAGCTAGGGGAGAAGAAACTGTTTACCCGACTTCAACGACTAAATATGTTGACCGAACTGAAAAAACAATAACCTTAAAAGACATAAAAGTAAATGATAAAGTCAGAATTAAAGGAGTCTGGGACAGAACTTTAAACAAAATAACCGAAGTTGATCAAATAAAAGATTTCTCAATTCCGATGAAGCCAACAGTAACGGTTACACCAACCGTAAATCAGTAACCATATTATTTATATTCTAATCTTCCGTCGACTTGACTTTTTAGATTTTGGTGAGTTCGTAAATATTCCTCAAGGACATCTCGGGCAGAAGTGGTTACAACTTTATGTTTACCCGATTTAAGCAATTCTTCTTGGGAAATATTCAAATAAGATTGGCAATTATTAAAATGAAATCCTTGTATGCAGACAGTATAAGATTTTTTTAAATCTAATTTTTTTCCGCTAACTGACAAAAACTCAATCTGTTTTTTTTGATCATTATATTTTACCCTGATTGTTTTATTGACTTGATAACATTCACCTTCCCCATCCCGATTTTGAAATCGTAGGATATGTCCAAAAATATTTTTTAATTGTTGACCTGAAATTTCAAAACGATGAAGGGAATCGTCATAGGGAAAACAGGCTAAGAAATCTTTAAGAGTAACTAAAGGTCCAAGCTCTTTAATCCTGATTGAACCGCTACCGACCAACATAACATCGGTTTGTGCACTTTCGGCGAAAGCGTCGGCAATTAGATTACCAAGAGAAGTTTCGATTTCCCGCTGGGGATGAGTGAGTTTTTCGGAAAATTTGGAAATCATACAAGAATATTTTCGATCGACTTTTTGTTTGAAAGAATCGATAAATTCAGCCAATTTTTTATCAGGTTTGGCTAAATTTTCGTCGATAGGAATAAGTTGCCATTTATAATCAACGATTGAATTTGTATCATCGTCAACCACAATATCAAAACGGCCGATTTGATCAGACCCGACTCCGGCTTGAGCAATCAGAATATTATTTACCTTAGCCGGTTTTTCAAGAATGGAATGAGAATGACCGCCAATAATCATATCAACTCCCCATTCTTTTTTAAGAAGTTTAGCCAAAGCAATATCCGATTCATAACCAATATGAGTAAGGATAATCGTTAAATCAATATCATCATTTTTATAAGCATTGCAGATTTTCCCGACTTCTTGGCTGGCTTCTTGTAGAGTGACAAAACTTCCGATAAGTGCGTCTTGTTTTAATGCATCAATAATTTTCTCGGTGATAATACCGGTAAACATAATATCAAAACCCGCCTTATTGATTATTTTGTATGGATTCATTAATCGTTTATTATATTTTTTTATATAAAGATTAGCGTTGACGATCGGAAAATTAGCCATCTTTTCCAAAAAAAGCAAATGAGGCAGACCATAATCAAATTCATGATTACCAAGGGCGACTACATCGGGCGCCAAATAATTCATTATTTCCATGGTGGAAATACCTTTATATTCGGCATCAATTAAAGAACCCTGGACCATGTCTCCTGCAATTACATATAAAACATTTTCTTCTTCCTGGCGTACCTTATTAAGGTAACCGGACAAAAGAGCCAGGCCGCCGATAAGTTTACCACCGCCTTTTTTAACCTCGGTTAGAAAGTCACCATGAAAATCATTGTTATGGAGAATAGTAAATTTTTTGGTTTTCATATTTATATTATATAATTAGAATATGAATAAAAAATTTTTTATCGGTATAGGAATATTTATTGGAATATTAATTTTAATTTTTCTGCTTAATAAAAAAGGATCGAAGCAAAACAATACTTCTTCAAAATTAACCAATGTATTATTAGGTAAAAAAGAACTCGGTGTTGGTGATGATATTTGTGGTGAATTTCCTAAAGAATGGGTGGTTCAAGTTACAGGAAAAACAATTATCAAAACCGAAAGATTTGATATGTCCGGTACTCATACTTGTAAATATTATGTTGATGAAAATAATTTTATTACTTTGCGTCAAAATAGTTTGAACGTGGAAAACCAAAAAAAAGGCCAACAAGCTTTGGGTAGGACCATCAGTACAAATGATAAAATCAAAATAGAACATTTTGTTTCAGTCCAGGGTGATGGCCTGATTAACGACATTGTTTTAATAATAAACCCCAATTTATTTATTGCGGTTGACAGATCATCAACCAAAGCAGCATCTGAAATCGAAATTATTGACTTCGCCTCAAAAGTGGCCGATCGAATTCAAAAAGGGGAGAACGTAGCTGTTCTGATGCCGACTGAAAAAAAAGAAGTGATTGTTCCTTTACCGCAAGAAACTGATATCGCCAGATCATTTTTTAATCTTATTAATGAACACAAACCTTCTGATGCGGTTATGATGATGACGCCGATAAATACCAAAGATGATGCCACCAAGCAAGCTTGGGCTGTGCAGTTCAATGCGTTTGCCAAAATGGAAGTAAAAAATATTGAGCCAGCAATGCAATCAGACTGGACAGAAGGCAAGCACGAATATCAAGTAAGTCTTAATGTTGAAATGAAACCAGAAGCAGCCAATGTTGTGCCCATGCCCAATTATGGTTGGGATAATGGAGAAAATACCCGTTTTATTATTTTGGAAAAAATTAATGGCAAGTGGATGGTTAGTGGGATTGGAACCGGTCCTTAAGAAATTTAATCAACACAAATCACTTGAGCTTTTCCGTTTTTCATCATTCCAAAACATCCCAATTCGACTACCCAGACAGAACACTGACCATATTTTTTATTACTGAATATATTTCCCCGCATGCCTTTATTTAATTCTTCTTTGGTGAGATTAACTTGGCACATTCCTTGACATTCACTATTGTCGTGACAGATATTTCCTCTATCTGTTGCTTTAATATTACAAGTTTCAAATGGTTCTGGTCCTTGTTTTTTCCAGACGCCGCCGAACTTTAAACAATCATCTTTGGTTCTTGGAAGCGAGATTTTTTGTCCGCAAGGACTTTGCGGTTTGGAATATGAGGGATGACCGTGAGTAATCCATTGGCCTTTGTCACAAATCCAAGAATCTTCCGGTCCTCCCAAGACAAAACGGATAAAAAAAATAATTCCAATTATTAATCCGGCGATGATGATTTTTTTTATCATAAACTCAATACAAACATATTAATAGTATATAAAATTCATGTTTGTTATACTCAAAGCATGAACGTCCCATTAAGTAAACTTAATTATTCTTTCAACAAAAAGCCTCTTTTGATTGGCGGTTTGGCAATGGAATATTACGGACTTAGAAAAGCAGGAAAAGATATTGACTTAATTGTCATAAAAAATGATCTGGTCAATTTAATAAAACAATATCCTGATCGTCTTAAAAATCTGGGTGGTGATTTGGGAGTGTGTCCGTTTGAATTTGAGATATGGAAGACTATTTGTTATTTTGGCTACGATGAATTAATAGAAGGGGCAATTGATAAGGAAAATTATTTAATAATATCTTTAGAAAAGCTGTTGTTTTTAAAATCGTTGGGAATGAAAAAAGACAAATATCTGCAGGATTTATATAAGATAACTTCAAAAATATTAAATAAACAAAGTGAAAAATATAATGAAATAAAATTAGAAAATGATGTGCTTCTTAAAAATATTGAAAACATTGCCTATATTCAAAAAAATACACCATGAGAGAACCATTAGATGAAATCCCCAAAATACCTACTGATAGACGGGTAGAAAATTTTAGACAAACCATTCCTAACCCGAATAGAAAAGAAGCAATCCAAACAGCAAGACAAAAAATGGAAGCTTTTATTGGCATCGTTTGGCAAGGGGAAAGAAGCAGGCTTCCTCAAGGATTAATTAAAGAACATGAGTTGACTGAAAATATGCAAGGTTGGAATAGATATCTAAAATTGGGATTTGACCGGGATGAATATAAGAATCAACATGGTTTTGAAGATTGGTCTGCAAAATATCTTGCCCAAATGTTAGTTACTTTAGAAGATGATAATAAACTCATTCAACAAGGAATGGGAGATCTGACGAGAGTAAAAAAAAGTTTTTATGAATATCATTTTGAAAAAGGAGGGGGTAACCCAGAAATTTGGTTTGGGCGGTTAGGACAGCCTGATTCCGATAGCTTGTTAATTCATTCAATTGATAGCGAGGCATTGTCTAAGGCAATAAGTTCTGGTGTTTTGGGTAGGGGCGGAATGGCAGAAATAGCTATGTGTCAGGATAGAATTGTTTATGATAGGGGTTATGTAGTTGTTTTTCAGGCGGATGAACTTTTGGCCGCAGGATATCCACTATTACAAATTAATGAAGACTCACGGGATGCTAAAATTCTTCAAGAGTGGCGATCACCCGTTCCAATAGATATTAATTTAGCAAGATTAATAATTCCTACTTCAGAGATACCCGACAGAGCGAATGCTTCACAAGCTCAAATTGCAACCTCATATTTTGGAGAGGAATATCTTAGATCTATAAAAAGACTTTCGTCATAACTCCAGTTGTAATAACACTTAGGATGGGGTTTGAACTTTTTTATTCTGGCGGAGTACAGTCTTTAGGACAGTTTTCTTTTGTTTCTCCAAAGTTAGGATTACATATACCGTCTCCACAATTTCCCGATATCGTATTTTGAATTTTTTTATTTTTGGAAAATATCGAATCAAAAAAGTCACTTATCCAGATTGTAATTTTTGCAAAAATCCCCGTATCGTTTTTTTTGTTCATTATTATCGGTAAATTCAGGTTGTTTTGTCCGCCAAATAAATTTTCGTTTTCTTTAGGCGGTTCAATTACTTTTGAACAGTCGAATGTTTGAGTATTATTTAGATCAATAAGACTTTCAAAAAAATAAACAGAACCGCTGGTACCGGCGACTGCATATTTTCCATTGGCAGACATATCCAGTTCACCAACATATTCATTAAGCGTGATTTCCGCCCTTACCTTGTTTTCTCCTTTATGAAAGATTCTAATTTTTTTATCAGTCGAGCCGGTTATAAAAATCGAGCCATCGTCGGATATGTCAAAAGCTCCGATGGAAGAATTAATTTTTATTTGTTCTATCGGAATATTGGATTTTTTTTCAAAAAGCAGTACGTCGCCTCCAAATGTACCGGCTCCTATTAATTCACCGCTTGGTGTCATGGCAAGAGCTCGGACTGATCTGCCTTGGAAGGTGTCATATTTCCAGATAGCTTTTTTGGTATTTTTATCCATTAAAACGATTGCGCCATAAGCCGACTCAACTCCGTAAGCAATTAAATTTCCGTCAGCCGATATTCTGGCTTCATCAATTGGTGATTCTTTGGAAAGCGGTTCGGATCTGATAATTGGTACATCCGAATCTTTAGAAAAAAGATAACCTCGTCTGTCAGGGCACCCAGTACTGCCGGCTAAATATGAACCATCTTTAGAGAAACTTACTTCGTGCCAATTGCCTGATGAGTGATATTGCCAGAGTTTTTTTCCGTTCTTATCAAACAGTATTAAGACGTTGGAATTTTGGTCTGATTCTGATCCGGCCATGGCCGCCGTCGCATATAATC
>Ga0265297_10002386_pt1 | contig 38418 bp, 39 predicted proteins | sample Munlanlwell13791_FD_192502 | JGI IMG/M metagenome (GOLD analysis project Ga0265297, IMG submission 192502) | Leachate microbial communities from a municipal landfill in Southern Ontario, Canada - Leachate well 137-91 | ecosystem: Engineered > Solid waste > Landfill > Unclassified | place...
TACCTCAAGGATTAGAAGAAAAAGATATTCTTTCAATTTTTATCAGTAATTTTGTTTCTAAAATTTATCATGATTTAGGGCAGGCCATTGAAACTAATTTGTTTTTAGAAATCAATGGTCAAAAAAGAAGTTTTTATGATATTTTAATAATGGCTTCATTATTAGAGAAAGAAGTACAATCAGAAGAAGAAAAACAGATTGTAGCTGATATCCTTTGGAGAAGGGTTGATACTGATTTTCCTCTTCAGGTTGATGTTACTATTTGTTATGGAAAATTTCAGTCATTTAAAAAATGTATTCTTTCTAAAGAGTTATTTGAATTAGATTCACCGTATAACACATATCTTTATAAAGGGTTACCACCAACACCAATTAATAATCCTGGAATTGAATCGATGAGAGCTGCTTTAAATCCAATTGCTAATGATTATTGGTATTATTTAACTGATCGTCAAACAGGTAATACTATTTTCTCTGAAACTTATGATGAGCATCTTGATGCCCGGGCTAAATATTTTTAACTTTTTAAGATATTTGTGATATTCTAAATTAAGTTAATATATTATGAAAATTCTTACGATATTAGGCACAAGGCCAGAAATAATTAGATTAAGTCTTATCATCAAAGAGCTTGATAAAATTAATATTAAAAATACAATAGTTCATACTGGTCAGAATTATGATTCTAAATTATCTGATATTTTTTTTAAAGACTTAGATTTAAGAAAGCCTGATTATTATTTAGGAATTAAAGAAGATAAAGTGGGCGCTCAAATTGGAAAAATAATAGAAAAAGCAGAGAAAATTATTTTAAAAGAAAAACCAGACCTTCTTTTGATTTTGGGGGATACAAATAGTGCTTTATCAGCTATTTCTGCAGCTCGTCATTCAGTGCCTATTTTACATTTAGAAGCAGGCAATAGATGTTTTGATTGGCGAGTGCCTGAAGAAAAAAATAGAGTTATTATAGACCATATAAGTAATTGGTTGGTTCCTTATACAGAAAGATCAAAGGAAAATTTAATAAAAGAAGGGATTTCTTCAGAGTTTATTTTTGTTAGTGGTAATCCAATAAGAGAAGTTTTAGAATATTTTAAAGATAAGATTGAAGAAAGCAATGTTTTAAATAAATTAAAAATTAAGGAAAAGGATTATTTCTTAATTACAGCTCATCGGGAAGAAAATGTAGATGATCCTGATATTCTAAATGTGATAATTAAAGGACTTAATTTGATTGCAGAAAAATTTAAAAAAGATTTAATTTTCAGTGTTCATCCAAGGACAAAATCTAAATTATCTAAATCTAAAATTAAATTATCAAAAAATATAAAAGTAAGTGAACCTTTTGGATTTTTTGACTTTGTTAAATTAGAAAAAAATGCTTTAGCTGTTATAACTGATAGTGGGACTGTTCAAGAGGAATGCTCAATATTAAAAACTCCTACTGTAACGATAAGAGAAACAACAGAAAGACCTGAAACAGTAGAATGTGGATCCAATATTCTTAGTGGTACTTCAGATTCAGAAAAAATCTTTGAGACTGTTAATCAGATGTTAAAAATTAATAATGATTGGATTTCTCCATATGAAAATGATTTAAACGTTTCAAACAAAATAACAAAATTTATTCTTCATCAAAAACCTAAAAAATAATAAAAATATGAAAGTATTAATTACCGGTGGTACCGGAACATTGGGCAAAGAGCTAATTAAAAAATTTCATCAAGAATGGGAAATTACAGTATTATCAAGGGATGAATTAAAACAAGCTCAATTAAAAGCTATTTATCCTAAGGTTAAGTTTATTATTGGAGATATTAGAGATTATCATTCAGTTCTTAAGGCTGTTAGGGGGATTGATGTAATTCTTCATTGTGCTGCAATGAAAAGAATAGAAGTATGTGAAAAGCATCCAATTGAAGCTGTTAAGACGAATGTTTTAGGAACAGAAAATATTATTATGGCAGCAAGAGAGAAGGGAATTGAAAAATTGATTTCTATTAGTAGTGATAAAGGAGTTGAGCCTATTAATGTTTATGGAATGACTAAGGCTATTCAAGAGAAAATAGTAATTGCCGAAGGATACAATTGTGTAAGATATGGTAATGTTTTTGGTAGTCGAGGAAGCGTTGTTCCTCTTTTTTGTGAACAAATGAAAAAAGGAGGTCCTTTAACTGTTACTGACCCAGAAATGACAAGGTTTATTTTAACAACTGATCAAGCTATAGAGTTAATAATGCTTGCTCTTAATAGTCCAATGGAAGGTAAGATTTTTGTTAAAAAATCTCCCTCAGCAAGAATAGGAGATATAGCAGAGAGCTTTGGAGGTGAAACTAAGGTTATTGGAAAAATGATTGGTGAAAAAATGCATGAGATGTTAATAGCAAAAGAAGAAACTTTAAGAGCTGAAGATAAAGGAGACCATTATATTATTAGTTTAAAAATGAATGGTTTAAAAGCTTCTGAACCATATACATCTGATAAAGAAAGAAGGCTGACTCAAGAGGAAATAAAAGAATTAGTAAAAGAATATAAACAAAGGAATAATTTAGACTAGAATGCCAAAAGAGAATAAAAAAGTTGTTATTATTGCTCCTACTGGCATGCTCGGTAGTGGAGTTTACAATGTTTTAAAAGATAAATATGATTTAATTTTAATTTATAGAAGCGAAGATAAGATAAAAAAGCTTGATGAAATTTATGGAAAAGTAAATAGTCATCAACTTATTAAATGTGATATTCGAGAGATATATAATGATTATTTATCTGGAATTAAATTAGAAGATTCAAAGCTTAATAAATTATTTAAAGAAATTGGAGAGATAGATGCAATAATTAATTGCGCAGGTATTATTAATGTTTATGCTGCAAAAGACCCATCCTTTACCTTTTTCTTAAATGGAGCTTTTCCTCATCTTTTAAGCGAGTATTATAAAGAAAAGTTAATTCAAATTACAACCGACTGTGCTTTTAATGGAATTGAGGGTCATCCATATAATGAAAATTCATTGAAAACTCCAGTAGATATCTATGGTTTATCTAAAATATTAGGAGAACCAAAAGATAAATCATTGGTTTTAAGAACTTCTATTATTGGGCCTGAAATCTCTGAACATGTTTCTCTTTTAGATTGGCTTAGGCAACAAGAAGGAAAAACAATAAGAGGATTTGCTAATCATTTTTGGAACGGAATTACGACAAAGCAATTTGGTAAAATTTGTGATGAAATTATTTCCAATCCAGGAAAATATCCAAAAACAGGCTTGTATCATATTTTTTCAACAACAGTTTCTAAGTACGAAATGCTTTTAAAGTTTAAAGAAAAATATGACATTAATTGTAAGATAGAGAAAGATGAAGAACAAAAAACCAATAGAACATTGAATACAATTTATGATCTTAATAATAAATTAAATATTCCTTCTTTTGATAAAATGTTAGAAGAATTATAAAGATTTCTCTGATAAAATTAAAATTTATTTCATTAGTCCCGAGGATATTGAAAAAGTAGTAAAACAAGAAAAAGCCAAGATTATTTTAAAATCAGACGAAGAGGCAGGAAAAGTAATAAGTAGTAGATTTTTCATTAAAAAATTATAAAATAAAAAAAATTATGAAATTTATCTCTTGTATTAAGAAGATGATACCATCAAAACTTAAAACAATTATTAAGCAAACTAGTAATTATTTTCTTTTTATTTTAAAATACAAATTTATACCGCCACCGGTTTTTACTGATATGAGTGGATATGAATTTTTATTGGATACAATTATAGATAAAAAAATATATCTTTTAGAGGGGGATATTGTAGAAATAGGAACATTTATAGGGGGAGGAGTTTATAAATTATCAAGATTATTAGAGAAACTAAAAGTAGAAAAGAAAATTTATGTTTTAGATACTTTTAACCTTTCGCAAGAAGACCATACAGATAAACAGTGGCATGAAACAATAGAATCGCATAAAAAAATTATTAGAGAGAATAAACAATACGAAGTCTATAAAAAAATTACAAAAAATTGTAATAATATAATTACACTTGTTGGTGATTCTAAAAAAGCAACTTTACCCTGTAAAAAAATATCTTTTGCGTATATAGATGGAAATCATTCTTATGAATATGTTAAAGATGATTTTTATTTAGTTTGGGAAAAACTGGTATCGAAAGGAATTGTTGCTTTTCATGATTATAATTTTGATCAACCGGGGACAATTCGGGCAATTCATGCAATAATAGGAGAAAAAAATGACGAAATTTTGAGAGTTTGGATAAATGATTTAAAATCAACTGTGCTTATACAAAAAAAGTAATAAATTAATAATAAAACACGATAAAACATGAAAGGAATTATTTTAGCCGGTGGAAGCGGAACAAGGCTTTATCCTATAACTAAAGGAATAAGTAAGCAATTGTTGCCAATATATGACAAGCCGATGATTTATTACCCTTTGTCTATTTTAATGTTGGCGGGCATAAGAGATATTTTGATTATTTCTACCCATAGAGATTTGCCGATTTATAAAGAATTATTGGGTGACGGAAGCCAATTAGGGCTAAAATTTCAATACAAAGAGCAAAAAGAACCCAAAGGTATTCCCGAGGCTTTTATTATAGGAGAGGAATTTATAGGTCAAGATACGGTATGCTTAATATTAGGCGATAATATGTTTTATGGAACTGATTTAGTAGATAGTTTAAAAAAGGCAAAAGAACTTACAAAAGGGGCCATTATATTTGGCTATTATGTTAATAATCCAAAGGATTTTGGTGTTGTTAACCTTGATGATAGCCTCCAAAAAATACTTTCAATAGAAGAAAAGCCTCAAAACCCCAAATCAAATTATGCTATTCCTGGTATATATTTTTGTGACAACGATGTAATTAAAATAGCAAAAGATATCAAACCCTCCGATAGAGGTGAATTAGAAATAGTTTCCGTATTGAGAGAGTATTTAGACAAAAGTATGCTAAATATAAAGGTATTAGGCAGGGGAACCGCTTGGTTAGATACTGGCACTTATGGTGGGTTGTTGAATGCTTCAAATTTTGTTGAAACCATACAGGATAGACAAGGATTGTATATTGCTTGTATTGAAGAAATAGCTTATAGAATGGGTTTTATTAACAAAGCTCAATTAATTCAATTAGCTCAATCATTATTAAAAACGGATTACGGGAAATATTTAATTAGAATTTCGGAAACTTTATAGATTTATAAATTTTTGAACCAACATGAAAACAAAAACATATTTAATAACAGGTGGCGCAGGATTTATTGGATCAAATTTTGTAAAATACATCCTTAAAAAGAATGAAAGCGATATAAAATTAATAGTTTTAGATAAATTGACTTATGCAGGTAATTTAAAAACCCTTGAAAACGAATTAGATAAAATAGAATTTATCAAGGGTGATATATGCGATCGAGAGTTAGTAAGGAAGATATTTTCAGAAAATAATATTGATTATGTTATTAATTTTGCAGCAGAATCCCATGTTGATAGATCAATAGAAAATCCTCAATTATTTTTACAGACGAACATATTAGGAACCCAAAATTTATTAGATGTAGCAAAAAATTATTGGGAGGAAAAAGAAGGTTTATACAGAGAGGGAGTAAGATTTTTACAAATATCGACTGATGAAGTATATGGAAGCTTAAGTGAAACGGGCTATTTTAAAGAGCAAACACCGATAAACCCTCGTTCTCCTTATTCTGCCTCAAAAGCTAGTGCTGATATAATTGTGCAGGTTTATAGGGATACTTATAAACTCCCAATTAATATTACCAGATCTTCTAATAATTATGGACCTTATCAGTTTCCGGAAAAACTTATCCCGTTGATTATCAAAAATACGTTAGAAAGCAAAGATTTGCCTGTATATGGTGATGGAAAAAATGTTAGGGATTGGGTTTATGTTGAAGATCATTGTAAGGCAATAGATTTAGTTTTGAAAAAAGGCAGGATAGGTGAGATATATAATATAGGTGGTTCTACAGAAAAACAAAATATAGAAATAGTGAAAATTATTATCGATATAATCAAGAATTTAATAAACGGGAATTCGGAATATTTATCAATTTTGAAAACCGATTTATCTAATATTAATTATGACTTGGTTAAATACGTGAAAGATAGAAAGGGTCATGATAAAAGGTATGCTGTGGATTCTACAAAAATTAAAAATGAGCTTGGTTGGTTTCCCGAGACTGAATTTGAAAATGGTATAACGGAAACAATTAAATGGTATTTAGATAATCAAGACTGGATAAAAAACGTTGTTTCCGGAAGCTATCAAGAATATTACGATAAAATGTATGGCAAAAAATAGGGTAAAATACCTGCATATATTCACTTATACTTTATTTATTGATTCTTATATAGATTTTATTAATAAGAACTTTGATTCTAAAGATCATTTATTTTTGATTTTAACTGACGTCGGAAATGTTAATGATAAAAAAAATGTAAAAAAAATATCAAAAAACTTTAGTAGTTTACTGATATTGATAAAAGAAATGTATAAATGCAAAAAGATATTTTTACATGGTTTAATTCATTATCAGTTATTATTAATTCTTTTTTTTCAACCGTGGTTGCTTAAAAAATGTAATTGGGTTGTTCTTGGCATAGATTTATATCTTTATAAACTTAGAAAGAAAAGTTTAATATCAGATTTATACGAAATAGTAAGAAGATTTATTATTAAAAATTTATATGGAATCGTAGCTTTTATTAAAGAAGATTACGAATTAGCTAAAAAATGGTATAAGACCAAGGCAAAACATTATTATTCTTTTCTATATCCAAACCCAATATATAGAGAAATTAATTTACCAAAAATAAATAATAAAAATAATAAATATATATATATACAAGTTGGTAATGCAGCAGACCCTGCGCTGAACCACTTAGAAGTTTTTCAAAAATTAGAAAAGTATAAAAATAAAAACATAAAAATTGTATGCCCGCTTGCCTATGGATATAATAATTATAGAAATAAGATTATACAAAAAGGAGTCGAAACATTCGGTAATAAATTTTATTCAATAACAAAGCTTTTATCTTTTGGAGAATATTCAGAATTATTAGCTACGGTTGATATAGCAATATTTAATTTTCAAGGACAGCAAGCCGGTTATAATATTTTAACCTTAATAGGGTTAGGTAAAAAAGTGTATATTAATAATAATACTACTTTCTGGAAGCTTTGTAGTAATTTTGGATTAAAAGTGTATAATTATAATAATTTGAATGGATTATTGCAAAAAATACCAAATGAAATAAAATTTAAAAATATAGATATTATTAAAAATTATTTTACAGAAAAAAAGTTAAAAGACGATTGGCACAAAATATTTCAAGATAAATAATAAATATTTTTTTAATTATATTATGAGTAAAATTAAATATGGTTTTCAGAAACACTTAAGTCCGGAATTTCCGTCGCAAATTATTATTGATGTAACACAATATTGCAATCTTGCTTGTATTCATTGTCCTCATAGTGAATTTGTAAAATCGGAAGCCTTTACTGGGGCTCAATTAGATCCGGAGTTGCATAAAAAACTTATTGACGAAGTTGCCACGGATGGACTCGGTTATTGTCAATATTTAAGATATTCACCAAGCGGGGAAAATCTTCTTCATCCTGAGATAGATGAAATGCTTGAATATGCTTGCAAACATTCAAAAACGAAAATTAACTTTACAACAAATGGGATGCTTTTAACAAAATCAAGGGCAAAAAAATTGCTTGATATTGGTGTAGATATTTTTGATATTAGTATTGATGCATTTAATGATGAAACCTACTCAAAGATTAGGCGTGGGGGTGATTTAAAAAAAGTAAGACCCAATGTTCTTGGACTAATTAATCTTATCAAAAAATATAATTACAAAACTAAAGTTGTTGTTAGTTTTATTGAACAACCTTTGAACAAAGATGAAACTTTGGATTTTGAAAGATTTTGGAAAGAAAAAGGGGCTCATTATGTAGTGATTCGTAAACTTCACTCAGCTGGCGGTGCTAAAAAAGAAATAAAAAATAAAATGGATAAATCTTTTCAAGATATTCCGCGGAAACCTTGTGTCTATCCATGGGAACGTCTTGTTTTGACTGCAATCGGCACAATTGGTTATTGCCCTGCTGATTGGTATCATAAATCTCAGGTAGCCGATTTTAGAAATCATACCATTAAGGAAATATGGAAAGGAGAATATATGCAAAAACTTCGCGAAGCCCATTTAAAAAACAATTTTAATGGTTTCGATTTTTGTGCTCAATGTCCCGATTGGATTTATACTAAGTGGCCGGGAGAAGGTAAAGTTTACAGAGACATGATGGAAGAATTAGTTCCCAATGATTTATTGGAATAAAAATGAAAAAAATCGCAATATTACAATCTAATTATCTGCCTTGGAAAGGTGTATTTGATATGATTAATCAAGTGGATAACTTTGTTTTTTATGAAAATGTTCAATATACTAGGCATGATTGGCGAAATAGAAATAGTATTAAAACCCCTCAAGGGTTAAAATGGTTGACAGTGCCTATTAAAAAAGTTCATCAAAAAACTAAAATATTTGAAGTAGAGATTTTTAATAATGAAGACTGGCAGCAAAAACATTATAATTTAATTAAAGAAAATTATTCCGAAGCTCCTTATTTTTGGGATTATCATTTTATTTTAGAAGAAATTTATTTCAATAAAAAGTGGAATAGATTATCAGACTTGAATATTTATTCTACTAAATTTATAGCTAGTGCTCTTGGAATTAAAACTCAATTTATTAATTCATTACAATTAAAAATTGATGAAGAAAAAATTGATAAAACGGATAAAATAATTCAAATATGTAAAAAACTAAATGCAGATTACTTACTCGATGGTCCTGCGGCTCAAAGTTTTATTTTAAAAGATAAATTTAAAAAAGAAAATATAGAATTAGAGTATATTAATTATGAATATCCTGAATACAAGCAATTATATGGAGAGTTTGCTCATAATGTAACTGTTTTGGATGTTATTTTTAATTGCGGTCCAAATAGCCCAAAATATATTTTTAATAATTAATCTAAATTTATAAATCATGATATTGTTTAATATTCCTCCATTTACAGGTAAAGAAGGGCAGTATGTAAATGAAGTTATAAAAAACCGGAAATTATGCGGTGATGGTCCATTTATAAAAAAATGCAATGCTTGGTTTGAAGAAAAATTTCATACACCAAAGGCTTTGTTAACAAGTTCCTGCACCCACGCTTTAGAAATGGCTGCAATTCTAATTGATATTAAACCGGGTGATGAGATTATTCTTCCTTCTTATACTTTTTCATCAACGGCGAATGCATTTATTTTAAGAGGGGCTAAGGTAGTTTTTGTTGACATTAGATCTGACACGATGAATATTGATGAATCTTTAATTGAAGATGCAATTACAAAAAAAACAAAAGCCATTGTTCCGGTCCATTATGCTGGAGTTTCTTGTGAGATGGATAAAATAATAGAAATTGCTAAAAAACACAACCTTTATGTTGTAGAAGACGCTGCTCAGGGGGTAATGTCGAAATATAAAGGGAATTTTTTAGGAACCATAGGAGATATTGGGTGTTATAGTTTTCACGAAAGTAAAAATTATGCCATGGGTGAAGGTGGGGCTATTTTAATTCAGAATAAAGATTTTATTGAAAGAGCGGAAATTATTAGAGATGCGGGAACAAGTAAAAGCAAGTTTTTAAGAGGAGAAATTAATCAATATACATGGGTGGACTTAGGAAGTTCTTATTTGCCTAGTGAATTGAACGCTGCTTATTTATATGCTCAATTAGAAAAAGCCCAAGTAATTAATCAAAAGCGCCTGGATATTTGGAAACTTTATTATGATAAATTAAAACCCTTACAAGAAAAAGGTATGATTGATTTACCTTATATTCCGAAAGAGTGTGAACATAATGCTCATATGTTCTATATGAAATGTAGAGATAAGGAAGAGAGAGAAAAGTTGATAGATTATCTTAAAAAAAACGATATTTATGCAGTTTTTCATTATATACCTCTCCATAGTTCCGTTGCTGGATTAAAATATGGCAGATTTAATGGAGCAGATAATTATACAACAAAAGAAAGCGAAAGAATTTTAAGATTGCCGTTATATTATAATTTAGAAAAAAGTAAAGTTGAGTATGTAATAGGAAAAATTAATCAATTTTATTTAAAATATATATAAGATTATTAAATGAGGATTTTTAATGAACAAAATAAACAAAATAAAATAACAAAAAGACAAATTTAATAAAATTTTTATGAAGAAAATTGTAAAAAAGATTACTAGATATTTAGTATTTCCAAGAAGAATAATAAGTAGAGTTATTTCGTATTTAATTTCAAATATTGTATCACATAGAAAAGGTGTTATTATTTATTTTCATGACCCAGAAAGATTAAAAGTTATTAATTTAATTAGAAGAATTAAAAATGAAACTGAAATGTTATTGGCTGACAATGAAGCTTATTCAATATTTATGTTAGTCAGGAAAACGGAAAAAATAAATGGAGATATTGCAGAAGTTGGTGTTTATAGAGGGGGGAGTGCAAAGCTAATTTGTGAGGCCAAGAGAAATAAAGCACTCCATTTGTTTGATACTTTTGAAGGTCTACCAAATTTAAGTAACGTAGACGATTCAAAGCAATTCCATAAAGGAGAGTATTCTGCCACATTTGAAGATGCTAAAAAATCTTTAAAGGGATATCCAAATGTTTATTTTTATAAAGGACTTTTTCCATTCACTGCTGATCCTATAAAAGACAAAAGATTTTCATTCGTTCATTTTGATGTAGATTTATATGAGCCTACATTAAATTGCCTAAAATTTTTTTATCAAAGAATGAATAAAGGTGGGATTATAATATCGCATAATTATATAGATACGCCAGGGGTTAAAAAATCATTTGATGATTTTTTTAAAAACAAACCAGAGCCAATTATTGAAATGTCTGGCTCGCAATGTTTAATTGTAAAATTATAGTTTTTCTTGTCCTGTTTGTAAAAAAGTTATGGTCTTGAGTAGTTATTTTTTAAAGAAATTCTGAAATGTTAAAGCGTTGCGATTGATATTGTGATTCTCAAAAAAAGTTTTTTTTGCATTTTTAATAAGTTCTTCGGATAATTTTTTATCAGTTAGCAATGTTTTAATTGCTATTTTTAATTTTTCAGTATTTTCTTCATCAACAACTAAGGCAAAATTATTGTTTTTAGCATATTGAGTTAGGAAAGCTGAAGATGGGGCATGGATTAAAATTGGTTTTCCAGCAATTAGATAATCAGTAAGTTTGCCTGGAGTCGCTGTGTTTATAATATCAGAACTTTTTGTGTTCCAGGATAATGGTAAAAATAGAATGTCAGCTTGGCTTTGGATCTTTGGCATTTCTTTTTGTAAAGCTACTGAAATTTGAACTTTTTCTGATGGATTAATGCCAATTTTTTTTAAGTAGTTAATAGGGCTTGGTGAATAAATTTTGAGTTTTATATCTATATCATCAATTTCATTCACAGCTTTTATTAAATTTTTTAAGGCTCCAATTTGAGGCCAATATATTTTGCCAGTAAAAAGAATAGTATAAGGTGGTTTTGGGTTGTAATCAGAAATTACATTAAGATATGGTTCAGCAAAAGCAGAATTATGAATTATAATAATTTTTTCTCTAATTTTCCCCCCATATTCTTTAATATAGAAATTTAATGCACCTTCGTTAGTTACTATTATTTTTTTTGCATTTTTAAATAATTTAGGCTCAAAGATTTTGGATAATAAATTAGCTGGAAAAACAGAATAAAAATTATTTTTGTATAGATCAAAAAGAAATATATGATATGGTTTTTTAGTGATTTTATGCAGAAGATAGGTAGAAATCATAGCGGGTCCGTAATCAGAAACACCAAGTATTATATTAATTTTTTCTTTTTTGATAGTTCTAGTACCAGTTTTTATCATCATAATAATTTGTGAGCCAATAATAAAAATTCCACCTAAAATACCTAAAAGCCAAATACGCTTTACTAAATGCTTTAATTTGTTTAATATTGAACGAGTGGGGCGTTTCTTGGCTATTTCCGGATTAGTTTTTATTGAGCCAGAAGCAGGGTTGTTATCATAAAAAATATACTTTCCTTTGAGCCAGGCATTATTTTGTGCAGATAAATTATCAATATTATAAAAACTTGTTAGAATGCAATATGAATCTTTTGGAAAATCACGTAAAAGATTATATAAATTTTGCGGCCCTCCTAAAGATGGAGGAGCATAAGACGACACAATTAATGTTTTTTTTAAATTAGCCATTTATGCAAAAGAAAAAGTTAGTTTTTATATGGAATAATTTTTTAATTGGCGGGACAGAACAATTGTTATTAAGTTTACTAAAGAATTTAGATAAAGATAGATTTGATATTAATATTGTAACAATCTTGGGATCTGGACCAATGAAAAAAAACTTCAAGGATTTAGGGTATTCTATCATCTCTTTCGGTCCCAAAAAATATCTTTCTTCTTTTCTTTTCAAAGTGGTTTGGGTTTTAAGTATTCCTTTTATTCTTTTAAGATTAATTGTTTTTTTAAGAAAAATCAATCCTGACACTATAATTACTTCTTTATATCAAGCTGATATTTTAGGCTATTTAGCTAATCTTTTTTTTAACAAAAAGATGGTTTCTATTCAGCATGATATGGTTAAGAAAGGATCAATCATTAGATGGTTTAAGATAAATGCATTTAAAAAATCAGATAAAGTTATAGCTATTTCTGATGATGTTAAAAAGTTTTTGATTGAGCATTTTAAGGTTGCCGCTTCTAAAATAGAAGTAATATATAATGGAGTAGATTTTGAAGAATTTCTTTCTTTTCAAAAGACTAATGATAATTGGAAACCGGTTTTTGGAGTTATTGCCAGATTAGATAGAATAAAAGGGCATATTTATATTCTGGAAGCTTTTAAAAAATTAAAGAATGAAGGAATTAAATTACCAAAATGTATATTTGTTGGAGATGGCGTTGAGAGAAAAAATTTAGAAGAATTTGCTATTAAAAATGAATTGTCCAATGTAGAATTTACTGGAGAAACATTAAATATTGGGGAGTATTTAAAACAAATAGATGTTTTTCTTTTTCCTTCTTTATCAGAAGGATTAGGTATAGCGATTCTTGAGGCCCTTGTTACAAAGACACTTGTAATTGCTTCAAATGTTGGCGGTATTAAGGAGTTGATTAAAGATAAAGAAACAGGCATTTTAGTAAAACCAGCTAATACTGATGATTTATATAAAGCTATAAGATGGGTGATAGAGAATAAAGAAGAAGCGATTGAACTTAGGGAAAAATCATTTGAATGGATTAATAAAAATAGACAACTTTTTGATATTAAGGAAGTTGCTCAAAAATATTCAGAAATTTTTAATTTAGATAATTAATCTATGTTTTTAATAAAAGAAGAAGGCTCTGTTTTGAATCATATTTCCTTTACTTTTGGTTCAAGAGCAATGGTATTGTTTTTAAGCTTTTTAACGGGAATTATTATCGCTCGCACATTAGGTCCAGCCGGGAAAGGCCTTTTAGCGGTTATTGCGATGGTAGGGGTGACTGTTGTTAATTTGGGTAATTTAGGAATAGGGACATTTAATACATATATTCTTTCTAATGAAAATGTTAAGAAGAATAGTGTCATTAGTAATTCCTTCTGGGCAGGATTAATTATAGGTATAATTTTTTTTATTATTCTTTCAGTATTAGCTTTGAATTTTCCTATATTTTTCAGAAATATTCCAAGAAGCTATTTACTTCTTTATTTAGTTTCTTTACCTTTTCTTTTTTGGTCTAATTTTTTTCAAGGGATTTTAATTGGTGAACAAAAGTTTAGAAAGTTTAATATTTTTATTGTAATTACCCAAACTATAAACTTAGTAGGGGTAATTTTATTATTATTAGTTTTTAAATTAGATGTTTTTTATGTTGTTATTTGGTATGCCTTGGTAAATATTATTAATGCTTTGTTGCCGATGGGATCTGTTTTTATAAGAAATGGATTGCATTTAAAATTAAATTTAGAGGTTTTAAAACAGGCCTTGAGTTATGGAATTAAAATATGTTTGACTGGTATTTTTGCTCTTTTAATATTGCGCATAGATTTATATATGGTGAATTTCTTTAAAGGTATGGCTGAATCTGGGTTATATTCTTTGGCTTCTACTTTTGGTGATGTTTTCTTTATTTTACCTTTTTCTATTGTGACAGTAATGTTTCCTAAAATTAATGCTGAAGATAAATCAAAAAAAGAATCAGTGGCTAAATATTCTCGTATTTCATTGTTGTCGGTTTTAATACTAGCTATTGGAACTTTGTTGTTTATTAAGTTATTTATTGGCTTATTATATGGACAAGCGTTTTTACCATCAGTCCAACCCATTCTTTTACTCTTACCTGGTTTAATCTTCTTATCAACTTCTACTGTTCTAAGTCAGTATTTCTTAAGCACTAAATATCCTTTTAAACTTACTATCTGTTGGTTTTTGGCAACAATTCTTAATATTATCTTGAATTTTATATATATCCCTCAATATGGGATGATAGCTGCTGCTTTGTCTTCTACAATTACTTATTTCTTGGTTTTTGGGTTTCATTATTATTTCTTTTATAAAGAGACAAAAATGGGTTTTTATGATGTTTTTGTACCCAGAAAAGAAGAGATTATAAATATTATTAGAAGGATCATTGGTTTCTTGAGAAAAGATATTAAAAATGGTGTATAATATATACAAATATTAAAGTAAAAATATGAAAGCTCTTTATTATATTTTTCTCAGTTTTAGGTAAAGAAATGAAATGGGAAGCCTTGACAATCGTATGCGGTAAGCATACAATTGTATGCAGATAGCATACAAATAACATGATACCAACTTTTACAAAAAACCAAGCATTAATTTTAGAAATATTTTTTAATCATTCAGAAGATGCTTATTATCTCCGTCAAATATCTCGTTTTTTAGGCAAAGAGCCTGGGGTTTTTCAGCGAGACATTAATAATTTAGTAAAAAATGGTATTTTAGAAAGTTTTTATCAAGGGAATAATCGTTTTTTCAAAATTAATAAAAATTATTCGTTATACAAGGATTTAAAAAGTATCTTTTTTAAGACTATTGGTGCTCAGGGAGAATTAGAAAGAATTTTAAAAAACATAAAAGGGATTAAAAGCGCTTTTATTTATGGTTCTTTTGCAAAAGGAGAGGAGCAAAAACAAAGCGATATAGATTTATGTATTATTGGTTCAATTAATGAAAATCTTTTAATTAGAAAATTAACTCAATTAGAAAAAAAGATAGATAGAGAGATTAATTATATTTTAATAGCAGAGAGAGAGTATAAAAATAAATTAAAAAATAAAGATTCTTTTTTGGAAAATATTAATAAGCAGGATAAAATATATTTAAGATGAAACAATTTTTTGAAAAATACAAAGACGCAGGGTTTATTAAAGAAGAATCTGTAGGCTTTGATCAAGTGAATAAACAGTTGGTGAGAGCCATAAAAGACCTAAAGGTTGCTGATGCAAATTTAGACATTGATACAGGAGCCTCATATAATTATGCTTATTTAGCAATGTTGAGAACTGCTCGAGCTTTAATGTTTTCATTTGGTTATCGTCCAATCGATGGTCAGCAGCATAAAACAGTAGTATTTTTTGCAGAAAATGTTTTAGGTTCAAAATTTTCCGATTTAGTAGAGCATTTCAATAGAATGAGAAAGAAACGCAATAAATTTACTTATGATGAACCTGAAATATTAATATCAGAAGAAGAGACAAAAAATGCTATTATTGTTGCAAAAAAATTTGTTTCAGAAATAACACAATTTATAAAACAAAAGAATCCACAAAAGGAATTAACATTATAATTTTTATGAAAGCACTTTATTATATTTTTCTTAGTTTTCGACCTAAAAAATTAATAAAAAATGTTTTTGTTTTTGTACCTTTGCTATTTGCTGGGTTAATTTTTGATTATCAATTATTTTTAAGAGTAGGGGAAGTGTTTTTAATTTTTAGTTTATTTACAGGAATAGCTTATCTTTTTAATGATGTTTTGGATAAAGAAGAAGATAAAAAGCATCCAGAAAAATCTAAAAGAGTAATTGCTTCTGGTAAATTAAATACAAGTGTAGCTTTGTTTATTAGCTTGATTTTAATAATTTTAGGTTTGTGGTTAAGTTTGCAAATTAGTTTAAGATTTGCAGTAATTTCGGTGGCTTATCTTATGCTTAATATGGTTTATACGCTTTGGTTGGAGCATGTAAGATATGTTTGTTCTCTTTGTGCTGGATTAGGTTATGTTTTAAGAGTTTTAGCTGGAGGAGCAGCGATTAATTTAACTTTGAATATTTGGTATTTTGCTTTTGGTTTTGTTTTTGGTTTAATCCATTCTTTTTATAAAAATTCTTTTTCAGATGAAGGAGTAAGACCTCGTGTTTTAGATGATGAATAATTTATTTAATTTGAAAAATTCTCTTATAAAATTTTTTGCTACTTGCTTTGGACTAGGATATATTCCATTCATTCCAGGAATAGCTGGAGTAAGCTTTGGAACCTTTATAGCTTATTTAGTTAATCCTTTAATTTTTTGGCAGAAAGGATTAATTACTTTAATTCTTATTATTATAGCTATTCCTTTAACTACAAAGGCAGAAGAGCTTTTTCAAGAAAAAGATTGTAAAAAAATTATTATTGATGAAACAATCGGTCTTTTAGTAGCAACAATTTGGTTTTCATATATTCCTCCAATTATATTTTTATTAATCTTTTTTGTTTATGGTTCGTTTGATGCTTTAAAGATTTACCCAGCTAATGTTATTGAAAGAATTAATGGGGGTTGGGGGATTGTTTTTGATGATATTGTTGCTGGAGTGTATGCATTTTTTGCATTGGTTTTGTTTACTTTATTAATTTAATAATGTTTTGCAATGCTACAGAATAAAATTAAAACCTTAGTTTTATTAATTGGAGATTTAATTATTTTTTATATTGCTCTATTGGCAGCAATATTAATAAGGCATGGATGGCCTTTTGATCAGGCAGTTTTCCAGCAATGTCTTTTTCCTTTTTCATTAATCTTTTTAATTTGGATTATCTTGTTTTCTATTAGTCATCTTTATGAATTAAGGTATGCGATTAATAGAAGGAAGTTTTTTGAAATGGTTTTTAAATTGTTTGTTGTTGGGGCAGTAATAGCAGTTATTTATTTTTATTTATTTGTTCCGTTATTTGCTCCAAAAAAAGTTTTATTCTTCACAATTCTTTTTTCTTTGTTTTTGTTTTTGATTTGGAGAACTCTTTTTAATCGTTTAATTCAAGCTCCGCGAATTAAGGTTTGTATTATCTCTGAATCAAAAGAAGCAGAAGAGATAAACATTTTTTTTAAAAAACATCCTCAGTTAGGCTATCAAATAGATCAAGTTTTATCTCCTCAACAGATTGAAGAAAAGATGGATGAGATGATAAAAGAAATAAAAGAAAAAGATATTGATATTCTAGTTATTGATTCAACTATATTTAATAAATTATTTTCTCTTTTTGCTAAACATCCAGATATTTATTATAAAATAAAGATTGTTAATTTAATTCATTTTTATGAAACAGTTACTCAGAAAATTCCTATTTCTTTTTTAGATTCTTCTTGGTTTGTAGAAAATTATTATAGTAAGAATTGGGAGCTTTATGAAACTTTAAAAAGAATAATTGATTTATTTGGAGGTATTATATTATTTATTCTTACTTTACCATTATGGTTAATTATCTCTTTGTTAATTAAATTAGATTCCTCAGGACCAATTTTACATAAATCTATTCGTGGTGGTTTAAAAGGAAACGAGTTTTATATTTATAAATTTAGAACAATGGTAGATAAAGCTGATTCTATTGGTCCAGCTTGGACATTAGAAAATGATCCAAGGATTACCCGGATTGGTAAAATTTTAAGATTTTTACATTTTGATGAAATTCCTCAAACATTGAATATTATTAAAGGAGACATTTCTTTTGTTGGCCCAAGACCAGAAGAAATTAAATTATTAAAGCTTTTTAAAGAAGAAATTCCTTTTTATCAGTTTCGATCTTTAGTTAAGCCAGGAGTTATTGGCTGGGCTCAGCTTAATTATCCCCATGGATCTTCAGTAGAGGATGCAAAAGAAAAATTAAAGTATGATTTCTATTATCTTAAAAACAGAAATATCTTTTTTGATTTTATTATTGCTTTAAAGGCTTGGAGAATACCTTTTGAGGTTCCTACTCATTAGGACTTGATTTTTTAAAAGAAAAAGTGTATAATAAGAAATAAGTGAGTGTTAGTTATCTTTGTAAAAGATTTTTTCTTTTGTTGAGATGACCTAACTATTTGTCGATTTTCCGCTCTGTTTTACAGGGCGGGATTTTTTATTAATGGGGTTGACTTATTTGGTTAAGATGATTTAAACTTAAATTGGGGTTTTGGAGGATGCGCACTCACTTAAGACAAATAGTTTTGGAGTATACCCTTCCAAGGCCCCTTTTTATGAAAACTCCTATTTGGATTAAAAAGAACATTTTATTAAAAAAGTATAATACTTTTGGTTTAGAGACAAAGGCAAAATACTTTGTTAAAATTTCTTCAAAAGATAAATTAATAAAAACTTTACAATGGGCTAAAGAAAATTCTTTGCCTTTTTTTATTTTAGGCAATGGTTCAAATATTTTATTTCTTAATAAAGAATTTCCAGGGATTATAATTAAAATAGAAAATAATAGAATAAAAAAGATAAATCAAAACAAAATTGTTGTTGGAGCTGGAATGATGTTAAAAGATCTATTAAAAAAATTTATTAAAGAAAATTGGACAGGTTTAGAGTGGGTTTCTGGAATTCCAGGTACAGTTGGTGGAGCAGTTTTTTGCAATGCTGGTGGTTTTGGTTATGACATTGGTGGTCTTGTAAAAAAAGTTATAACAATTGATACAAAAACTTATCAAGAAAAAATTTATTTTTTTAAAGATTGTAAATTTAAATACAGAGATAGCGTTTTCAAAAAAAAGAAAGAAATTATTTGGGAAGTAGAGTTGTTGATAAAGAAAGGGAAAAAAGAGGGGATCATTGAAAAGGCGCAAGAATACTGGGATTATAAGGCTAAAAGGAACCTTTTTAAATATCCTTCAGCTGGTAGTGTTTTTAAAAATGTTTTTGCTAAAGAAGTTTTAAATAAATACAAAAAAGGAGCAACTATTAAGGGAGGAAAAATTTCAGTGGGTTGGTTTATTGATCAGTGTAATCTTAAAGGAAAAAAAATTGGAGGAGCAATGATTTCTCCTTATCATGCCAATGTGATTATAAATATTAACAAAGCAAAAGGGAAAAATATTCTAGATTTAATTAAAATTTGTAAAGAAAAAGTTTATCAGAAATTTAAAATTAAATTAAAAGAAGAAATTATTGTTATCCACTATTGACATTACCTTTTTAAGAGTTAAAATTTAAATAGGAATAGAAAATTAATTTTGAAAACTTATTTTTTGAAATTATAAATTAAAAAATTTTTAAGAAATTATTTTTTAAATTAATTTAGAGATACAAACAGCATCCATCTTTTGGATAAGCCCTAAAGGGTTGGTCGGCTGTTTGAAAAAAATAATAATTTTGTGTCAAATTTTCTAACGATTTTTTAAAAAAGTTAATTAGACACAAGAATTAAAAAAATGGCCAAAAGAAAAATTAAAAAAGCAAAAAAAGCTGTTAGAAAAACAGTTAAAAAAGCTAAGAAGCCAGTAAAGAAAACTGTAAAAAAGACTGTTAAGAAAGCTAAAAAACCTGTAAGAAAAGCTAAGAAAGTTGTTAAAAAAGTCAAAAAAGCCGTTAAGAAAGCTAAGCCAAAAGCAAGAAAGACTGCTAAAAGAAAGACTACAAAAAAAAGAAAATAAACTTGCTAAATTCCGCCCTTTGATTAAATCAAGGGGCGGGATTGATTTAAGAGGGATTATTAGGTAAAATTAGTCTAATGAATATAAAGATTAATCCGACAAATATTAAATTATTAGATCAACAGCAGGAATATCTTGAGAAGAATTTAAAAAGCTTAGAAAAGGTTACTGGATATTATGGAGATAAGGCTGATTTAACGGTAACCATTGGTAAAGTTACTTCACAGCAACAAACTGGGGAGATTTTTTTTGCTGAAGCAAATTTTGCTGTACCTGGAAAAGATATTATTCATAAAGTTAAAGGAGAAAACATTGAAGAAGTAACAAAAAAACTAAAAAATAATTTAAAAAATTTAATAGCTAAGGATAAAGAGTTGAAGACAGGACGTTTTAGAAGAATGGCTCGACTTTTAAAAAATAAATTTCATTTTTAATTTTAATTTACGATTGTGTCATTATTAGATATTTTTTTTCCTGACTCGAGTGTTCGTTATCAAAAGCAAAAATCAAAAATTATTGCTGAGATCAATGAAAAAGAAAAAGAAGTTTCTGGTTTAGCGCCAGAAGATTTTCCAAAGAGAATTAAATCTTTGAAGGAACAAGTTCAACAGGGGAGTAGCTTAGATTCAATTTTACCCGAAGCTTTTGCCTTAACTCGAGAAGCAAGCAAGCGCACATTAAAACAGCGTCATTTTGATGTTCAATTATTAGGAGGGATTGCTTTACATGAAGGAAGAATAATTGAGATGAAAACTGGTGAAGGTAAAACTTTAGCTGCTACTTTACCAGTTGCTTTGAATGCTATTGAAGGTAAAGGAGTCCATGTTGTTACTGTTAATGATTATTTAGCCAGGAGGGATGCAGTTTGGATGGGGCAAATTTATGATTATTTAGGTTTAACTACAGGATGCTTAAGTCAGGAAGGTAGTTATCTTTATGACCATGAGCATAAATTAAAAGAATCAGATAAGAGAGAAGAATTGGATGAAAAAAGAGATGAGATTGGTGGTTTTAAGGTTTTTCAAGAATTTTTACGTCCAGTCAATAAAAAAGATGCTTATTTAGCTGATATAACTTACGGGACTAATAGTGAGTTTGGTTTTGATTACTTAAGAGATCATTTAGTTTCTTCTTTAGAAGAAAAATCACAAAGAGAGCATAATTTTGTGATTATTGATGAAGCAGATAGTGTTTTAATTGATGAAGCCAGAACTCCATTAATTATTTCTGTTCCTGATCAACAAGCAGCAAATTTGTATAAAGAATTTACTCAGATAGTTCCTAAATTAAAAAAAGGTTTTGATTTTACAATTGATGAAAAAGACAAAGTTGTTTCTTTGACAGAAGAAGGTCTTAATAAAGTTGAGAAAATTTTTGGTTTTAATATTTTTGATGAAAAAGGATTGCTATATGTTCATCACTTAGAAACTGCCTTAAAAGCTAATTATCTTTTTTCTAATAATCGTGACTATATTGTTAAAGAAGGAAAGGTAATTATTGTTGATGAATTTACAGGAAGGATGATGCCAAATCGAAGATATTCTGGGGGCTTACATCAAGCTCTTGAAGCCAAAGAAAGATTACCTATTCAAAGAGAAAGTCGAACAGTAGCAACTATCACTTTACAAAATTATTTTCGTCTTTATAAAAAATTAGCAGGGATGACTGGAACAGCTTTTACTTCAGCAGAAGAATTTAAAAAAGTTTATGATTCAGAAGTTATTGTCGTGCCATCAAATAAACCTTTAGCAAGAAAAGATTTACCAGATAAAATTTATGGTACTCAAGAAGCAAAATTAAAAGCTATTGCTCAAGAAGTAAAAGAAAGGAATAAAGAAGGTCAGCCAATATTAATTGGTACCCCTTCAGTAGAAAAAAATGAATTATTGGGTCTGTATTTAAAAAGAGAAGGAGTTTCTCATAATATTTTAAATGCAAAGAACCATGAGAAAGAAGGAGAGATAATTGCTCAAGCTGGTAAAATGAATGCAGTGACTGTGGCTACTAATATGGCTGGTCGGGGAGTTGATATTGTTTTAGGCGGGAATCCTTCTAGTGAAGAAGAGCGTGAAAAAGTTTTAGAATTAGGAGGCCTTTATGTTATTGGTACTGAAAGACATGAAGCTAGGAGAATAGATAATCAGTTAAGAGGAAGGTCAGGTCGTCAAGGAGATGTTGGTTCTTCTCAATTCTTTGTTTCTTTAGAAGATGATTTGATGAGAATTTTTGCTCCAAAATATTTATCTGGAATGATGAAAAAATTAGGTTGGCCTGAAGATCAAGCAATTGAACATCAAATGGTTAATAAAGCAATAGAAGTTGCCCAATCAAAGATAGAAGGATTCTACTTTGATATGAGAAAACATATTTTAGAATATGATGATGTTATTAATAGACAGAGAATTGCTTTTTATAGGATTAGAGATGGAGTTTTAGAGAAAGCAGAACAAAATCAATTAAAAGATTATTTAAAAGAAATTTTTGAAGAGATTAATGAAGAATTTCCAGAACAGGAATTTAAGGAAAAATTAAAAGTATTGGAGGAAGAAAAATTATTAGACATGTTAAAATCAATTACTTTAAGAATATTAGATTCTTTGTGGATAGAGCATATTGAAAAAATGGAGTCTTTAAGAGATTCTACTTCACTTCGGGCTTACGGAGGCAAAGATTCATTAGTAGAATATAAAAAAGAAAGCTATTATTTTTACAGAGCCTTAGAAGAAAGATTTAAATCTGTGCTAGTAAATAATGTTAAAAATATTCTTTTGGCAGAAGTAAAGATAGAGAAAAGATAATCAATTATTTATGTACGAAATTAGTACTCAAAAATTTTCTGGGCCTTTAGATCTCTTGCTCCAATTAGTGGAAAAAAACAATTTTGAAATTACAGAAATTTCTTTAGCTAAAGTTACCCAAGACTATCTTTCATATATTGAAAACCAGGCTTTAGTGGCTTCAGAGGAATTAGCAGATTTTTTAGTTATCGCAGCAACTCTTTTATTAATAAAATCAAAAACTCTTTTGCCAGTTTTAACAATGGAGCCAGAAGAAGAGGAAGAAATTTTAGATTTAGAATATCGATTACAATTGTATAAAAAATACAAAGAGAAAGGAAAAGAAATTCAGCAGCTATGGCAAAAAAGATATTTTCTTTTTACCCGAGCTCCTTGGAAAGATGTTGCAGTTCAGTTTTCACCACCTCTTAATTTTTCTGTTTCTAATTTGGCAGAATCTTTTAAAAAGATTTTAGCTGGATTTGAAGAAGTAAAACCTTTAGAAGAAAAAAAGATAGCTAGAATAGTAAGTTTAAGAGAAAGGATTCAAGAATTAATAGAAAAATTAACTCAAGGACAAAATTATAATCTTAAAGAATTAGTTGTAAAGGATGCAAACAAGGATCAGAAGATGGATTTAATTGTTACTTTTTTAGCTGTTCTTTATTTAGCTAAAGAAAATTTAATAAAAATTAAACAAGATAAAAACTTTAGTTCACTATGGATATCAAGTCAAAAATAGAAAGTTTACTTTTTGCCGCTGGAGAGCCTTTGTCTTTAGAAAGATTAAGTAAGCTTACAGGAGAAAAAGAAGAAAAGATTAAAGAAGCTTTAAACTCTTTATCAGAGGAATTTAAAAATCAAGAAAGAGGGATTAGAGTTCTTTGTAATAATGAACAATGGTTAATGGTAACTGCTCCAGAGACAACACCTTTAATCCAAAAATTAAAGAAAGAAGTTTTTGAAGACGATTTAAGTGCTGCTGCTCAAGAAACCTTAGCGGTTATTGCTTATAAAGGACCAATAATTAGAACAGAGATTAATGAAATTAGGGGAGTGGATTCTAGTTATACTCTTGGTCAATTATTATCAAGAGGGCTTATTGAGCGGACTCGTCATCCTCAAAAATCAAATACATACTTATATAATATTTCTTTTGCTTTTTTACAGCATTTAGGAATTAACGATGTTAAAGAATTGCCTCAGCATGAAGAATTCAATAAGTAATAAAAAAAGTGGTTCTTTCCTGTGCTTTTCTAATAGAAAGGAAATATATTTTTTTTGGATTATTTTTATTTTTTGTGTGGGGATGATATTTATTGGAGGTTTTTGGCAAAGAAAGAATTTAGAAGTTACTATTGATGATATTTTAAAATTAAGTATTGCTCCACCTGAATTAGGTTCAGTTTCTTATTTAGTAGGAGAAATTAATTCTGGAAAAATATTATTTAAAAGAAACAGTAAGCTTCATTTATTCCCAGCTTCTTTAGCTAAGTTAATGACAGGAATGATAGTTTTGGACAATTTTTCTTTAGACGAAGAAATCATTGTTAGTAATTATGCTGTTAGCATGGAAGGAGAAGTAGGAGGGTTAATTGTTAATGAGATAATTAAAGTAGATGATTTATTAAAGATTCTTTTAATTCCTTCTTCTAATGATGCAGCTAAGGCTTTTGAAGAGGCTTTAGAGAAAAAAGGAAAAGATTTTTCTGGTTTGATGAATGAAAAAGCAAGAGAGATTGGTTTAGTTAATTCTGCTTTTTTTGATACTAGCGGATTAGATAGAGAAGGGAATTTTACTACAATTGAAGACATGTTTTCTTTAAGCAGAGAGATTTATACAAATTATCCTTATATTGGAGAAATTACTAGAAAAAAAGATGCAACAGTTTATTCTATTGATGGAGCAATAGTTCATGAAGTAGAAAATACTAATATTTTAGTTGGGCAAATTGATGATTTATGGGGAGGAAAAACTGGTACTACTCCAGAAGCAAGGGATTGTCTTTTAACTATTTATGAATTTCCCTTTCCTGAAAAAAATGATAAGATAGTAATAGCAATCATTGTTTTAAATTCCTCTGATCGTTTTGGAGATACAATGGAACTTTATAACTGGACAAAAGATTTAATAGAAAATAATTATGGTATTTAGTTCATCAGCTTTTTATCTTATTCGAATTCTTTTTTTTGGAGTTTTTACCTCTATCCTAGCTATTTTATTAACCCCATTTTTAACTCATATTCTTTATAAATATCATTTTGGTAAACAAATTCGTGAAGACGATAATGCTCCAATATATATTTCTCTTCACAAGAAGAAAGAAGGAACACCAACAATGGGTGGCATTCTTATTTGGGGGTCTGTATTAATTGTAACTTTAGTATTTTTTTATTTATCTCAAATAACAAATGGTTTCTTTGGGGCTTTAAATTTTTTGTCTCGTTCTCAAACTTGGTTACCCCTAGGAGCAATGATCGGTGCTGCTTTAGTTGGTTTAGGTGATGATGTATTAGGAGTTCTTCGAATTGGAGTTAAAGGAGGTGGTTTAAGAGTGAAAGAAAAAATTGCTATTTATACTTTTATTTCTTTAATAGGTGCTTGGTGGTTTTGGGCAAAATTGGGAAGAGAAGCAATTTATATTCCATTTTTTGGAGAAGTTGGTTTAGGTGTTTGGTACATCTTGTTTTTTGTTTTTGTTTTAGTTGCAGCTACTTTTTCTATGAACGAGACAGATGGATTAGATGGTTTGGCTGCTGGGGTTTCTTTAATAGGTTTTGCTTGTTTACTGGTGGTTGCTTTTTCTCAAGGGATGTATGATTTAGCTGCTTTTTTAAGTGTTCTTATTGGAAGTATTATTGCTTTTCTTTGGTTTAATGTTTACCCTGCTAGATTTTTCATGGGTGATACAGGGGCAATGGCTTTAGGGATAACAATGGGAGTGGTGGCAATGATAACTGATACAGCTTTATATCTTCCTTTTTTCTGTTTTATTCTAATAGCAGAATCTCTTTCAGTTATATCTCAAAAAATTTATCGTAAAGTAAAAAAGAAAAAACTTTTTCTTTCCACTCCTATCCATCATCATTTTGAAGCCAAGGGATGGCCAGAAACTAAAGTAACAATGCGTTTTTGGTTAATCTCAGGAGTTGTTGCTATTTTCGGTTTAGCGCTTTACTTTCTCGACATGTTTTTAGTATAATATATATATACTTGAAAATTGAATTTAAAAATTTAAGATTAGTAGTTAGTTTTTAAAATATATTATGGATTATCAAAAAAAATTAGCAGAGTTAATGGTTTTAGCCGCCCAACAAGGAGCTTCTGATTTGCATTTAAGTGTTGGTAAGCATCCAACTGTTAGAATCGATGGGAATTTAGTTCCAATCTCTAACGAGCCGATTTTAACACCAGAATTAACAGCTGGTTTAATCGGCGCTTTATTAAATGAAGAGCAACAGGAAACTTTAATTACTGAAAAAGAAATTGACTTTGCCTTTTCTTATGAAAATAAAATTCGTTTTAGAATTAATGTTTATTTCCAAAAAGGTTATCTTTCAGCTGCTTTAAGATTGATTCCAGCTCAAATTCGGACAATAGAAGAGTTAGGTCTACCAACATTACTTCATGAATTTTGTACAACTCAGCAAGGATTTGTCTTAATAGTAGGACCAGCTGGTCACGGAAAAACAACTACATTGGCTGCTTTAATAGACGAGATTAATCATAAAAGGATGGAACATATTATTACTGTTGAAGATCCAATAGAATATACCTTTACTCAAGATAGAGCTTTAATTGACCAGAGAGAAGTAGGTTCTGATACAATTAGTTTTCATCGTGCCTTGCGTTCAGTTCTTCGTCAGGACCCTGATGTAATTATGGTTGGAGAGATGAGAGATCCTGATTCAATTTCTATAGCTTTGACAGCAGCTGAAACTGGGCATTTAGTGTTTTCAACTTTACATACTAATTCTGCTAGTCAGACAATAGATAGAATTGTTGATAGTTTCCCAGGGGCTCAGCAAGGACAAATTCGTTCTCAATTAGCTACTACTTTAGTTGGGATTGTCTCTGAAAGATTAGTCCCTAAAATTTCTGGTGGTAGAGTACCTGTTTGTGAAATAATGTTTGCTAATTCTGCAATTAAGAATTTGATTAGAGAGAAGAAAACTTATCAAATTGATTTGGTGATTGAAACAAGTATTCAAGATGGTATGATGTCCTTAAATCGTTCCTTGGTAGAATTAGTAAGAAAAAGAGAAATTTCATTAGAATCAGCAGAAAATTATTCTTTGAATCCTTCAGAATTAAGACAATTATTAGGGTAAAATATATTAGAGAAAAATATATTAGAGAAAAATATATTAGAGAAAAATATGAAATTTATTTATAGGGCAAAAGATAAACAAGGAAATATTAAAGCTGGAAAAGTTGAAGCTCGTTCTTTGGATACGGCAATAAACATTTTACAAGGATATGATTTGATTGTTTTAGAAATTAGCCCTGAAAGACAAACAAATTTTTTGGATGAAATTTTTGGTAGAAAAACGAGAATTAGCAAGAGAGATTTAGCTGTTTTTCTTCGCCAATTTGCTACTTTATTACAATCACAGGTTCCTTTAACTGAAGCCTTGAGAACTCTTTTTCTTCAAGCAGCAACTCCAGCAATTAAGGATTTAGTTTTTGAATTAATTTCAGATTTAGATGCTGGTCTTCCTCTTTCTAAAGCAATAGAAAAAAGAAGTGATCTTTTTGGAGATTTTTATGCTCAGATGGTTAAGTCTGGGGAAATTTCAGGTCGCTTAGAAGAAGTACTTATTTATCTAGCTGATTATGCTGAGCATGAAAATGATTTAAGAAACAAAATTAAATCAGCTTCAACTTATCCTGTGTTTTTATTTACTACTTTTATGATTGTAGGGGTAGTAATTACTGTTGCCTTGGCGCCACAAATGATTTCAATTTTTGAAGAATTTGGTAGAACTCCTCCCTTAGGAACTCGAATCTTGATTTTTATTGGAGAGTTTTTTAAAAGTTATGGATTAATAGCTTTAATTTTACTTTTAGGCCTTGCTTGGTTTGCACTAAATTATTTCCAATCAAAAGAGGGGAGAAGGATTGGAGGAATATACATGCTCAAGATGCCTGTTCTGGGAGACATTTATAAAAAGATATATATTGCTCGTTTTTGTGAAACAGCTGGAACTTTAATTTTTGGTGGTATTCCAGTAGTAACTGCTTTTGAAGTAGCTGGTGAAGCAACAGGTAATTATGTCTACCAGGTAATTGGATACAAAACCGCTGAGTCAGTTAGAAGAGGAGAGAGCATTAGTAATACTCTAAAAGAATATAATGAATATTTACCTCCGTTAGTAAGTCAAATGACAGCTGTTGGTGAAAGCACAGGTCGTTTAGATTCTATTCTAAAAACAGTAGCTGGTTATTATCAAAAAGAAGTAGATAGAGCCTTTACAACGATGGTAGATTTATTACAACCAATTTTAATAATATTTATTGGTGTTTTAGTAGCTTTCTTAGTTACAGCAGTTTTATTCCCAATTTATCAATTAGCTCAGAGTGTCTAGTATGATAGATGACAAATAATAAAATTAAAGGTCGAGTAAATATATTAAAATATAAAATATGATTAAAAATAAAAAAGGTTTTACTCTTATTGAAATGTTAATAGTAATAACCATTATTGCTGTTTTAGCGTCTTTGATTTTAGTAGGCATGGGTGGTGCTAGAGCAAAGACTCGAGATGCAAGAAGAATAGCTGACTTACATAATGTGATGAATGCTTTAGAACTTTATTATAGTTTAAATTATACCTACCCTGGCACAATGTCCTGGGGTGATTTAAGTGATGAATTAATTAGTAGTGGTGCTGTTTCAAGAATTCCTCAAGACCCTCTTTATGGTAGTGATCCGGTTGTACGTACTTATAGATATGGTGCTTCAGACGATCTCCAAGACTATGTTCTAGGAGTTATGCTAGAAACAGAAGATGCAACTTTGCAAGATTCCTATAATATTGATAGATATGGGGTTTCTTGTAGTGACAGTCAAATGTATTGTATTATTCCTTAAGAATTTATAATTTAAGATTCTAAATGGTTTTTCTCTTAGCTTTTTTAGCTTTCACTTTTGGTACGATAATAGGCAGCTTTTTAAATGTTGTCATTGATAGAGCTGAAATTAAAGAATCCCCTTTAAAAGGGGGTTCTTATTGTCCTTACTGTCGCAAGCCTTTAGTTTGGTGGGAGCTTATTCCGATTTTAAGTTTTATTTTTCTAAAAGGAAAGTGTTCTTCTTGTAAGCATAAATTATCTTGGCAATATCCTTTAGTGGAAGCAATAACGGGTTTGTTTTTTACTTTTGTTGTTTTAAGGTTTTTCCGTTTTTCTTTTGCTAGTCTTTATATGTTTCAAAATATTAATTTTGAGAATATATTGATAATATTAAATTTTCTATTCTGGTTTTATTGGGTTGCTGTTTTAATCGTTATCTCTGTTTATGATTTGAAAAAATATTTAATTTTGAATGAAGTATTAATACCAGCAATAACAATTAGTTTTATTTGGAGATTAATTTTAGGTTTTTTAATTTCTAAAAATTCTTTTTATTTTCTACCTTATTTTTCCCGGTTTTTAGGAGATAAAAATTTTGTTTTTGGTTATTATTCTTATTTCCCTTCTTTATTTTTAGGAATTCTTTTTTTCTGTGGTGTTATTTCTTTATTAGCTTGGACAACAAAAGAAAAAGCTATGGGTTGGGGGGATGCAATTCTAGCATTTTTTTTAGGAATTATTTTAGGCTGGCCAGAATCGTTAATAGCTTTAATTATTGCTTTTTTAATTGGTGGTGGAGTTGCCTTGATCTTATTGGCTTTAAAAAAGAAAAAAATGAAAGGCTATGTTCCTTTTGCTCCTTTTTTGTCTTTTGGAGCACTGACAGTTATGCTTTTTGGTGATATAATAATAGAGAAGTATTTAGCCTTATTATTTTAAAAATGGTTTTTAATAATGTTTAAATTTTTGTATTTAAAATTTTGGAAAAAAGAGTCTATTCGTCAAGGTCTTCAGATGAAAAAACTTAGAGGGTTTACTTTAATTGAAATGCTAGTAACTCTAGGAATCATTACAATGTTGAGTACAATGATTTTAGCCTACTCGAGGCAGAGTGAATCAGTAGCCGATCTTATTCGTGAAGGTAATCGAATAGTATTTGAAATACAAAAAGCTCAAAGTTTATCAATGCTTGTTTTGCAGGAAGATTCTTCAAATGAAAAAGAAGTTTGCGGTTGGGGAATTTATATCGATAAAGACAATGTTCCAGTAGAAAAATTTATACTTTTTACAGATTTTTGTGAAGAATTTCCCAATGGTGACTTAAAAGGAAATTATAAATATGATGAAAATCAAGGAGAAAAAGTAGAGGAGTTTAATCTTTTAAGAAGAATTGAAATATTTGAGAGCAGTATTAATTCTATTGTTTTTGTTCCGCCAGAACCAAAAATAAAATTCTCCCCTGATCCAGTTGGAGAAGACAGTGCTATTATTAAAATTCGTTTAAAGAATATTCCCGATCAATATTACGAAATACAAATTTCTAAAGTAGGGCAGGTTTATAAAGAATTAAAGAAAACAGAGTAATTAAAAATTATGAAGAAAATTTTATTTTTCAGATTTTCTAAAAAAGGATTTACTTTAGTTGAAGCATTAATCGCAATGTCTGTTTTAATAATCGGGATTTTTTCAGGATTTGTTCTTGTTACAAGAGCTCTTTATAATGCTGCGGTTATTCAAGATAGATTGACAGCTAGCTTTTTAGCTCAAGAAGGAGTGGAACTGGTAAGGCAGATAAGAGATACTAATTTTATTAAAATTCTTGATAATGAAAGCGATAATTGGCGAGATGGTTTAGAAGATGGGACTTATATTGTTGAGGCAAAAATTAGAGACGGTAGTTCTATCAGTTTGGTTCCTATTGAAGAAGGAAGAGAAGCTCCAAATTTATTATATAACGATGATGTTGACCAAAGAATTTACAATCATTCTATAGGAGAAGAAACTGTTTTTAATAGAAAAATAAAAATCTCAAGTATTTCTGGTGATCAAATTATGGTTGAAGTTATAATGAATTGGAAAACAAGAAATATAGAGTTTGATTTAATAGTAGAGGATCGTTTATTTAATTGGCTAAATTTAAATTAAATAATTTTTAATGAATTTTTTTTCAAGATTAAAAATTAAAAATTTAAAGTTGAATAAAAGTAAAGGTTTTACTCTTATTGAGGTTTTGGTTTCAGTTTTTATATTTATGATGGTAATAGTTGTTGTTTCGCAAGTATATATTGCAGTTTTAAGAACGGAAAGAGTTGCTTATGCTTTATTAAATGGTGAAAATAATATTAGGAATAATCTAGAAATAATAGCTCGTTCTATTAGAGTTGGAAAAGATTTTACAGTTTTTGATGATAATACAAAAATCTCTTTTGAGTATTTTTCTGAAGGAAGATGGGAAAAAATGGAATATCGTTTTAATGAAAATGAAAAAAATTTAGAGAAGCTTGTTGATGAAATTTATTATCTTCCGCTTTTTGGCCCTCAAGTGAATATTAATTATAGTCGTTTTTATGTTCAAGATAGTGGTTCTTCAAGTCAAAAAACGATAATTATTGTTTTAGAAGCTTCTACAGAAGTTAATGATCAAGAATATTTCTTTAATGTGCAAACTTCCATAACTCCGAGGTCTTTAATGTTAGAGTAAATTTAACTTATGATTCAATCTTCATTCTTTAAAAAACAATCAGGTCAGATTTTTTTAATGAGTATTTTAGTTTTGTCTGGTATAATGGCTTCAGCTCTGTTTTTAATGTCTATTTTTATTAAGGATTTTCGTCAATCTATTGAGACTTCAGAATCAGTTAAGGCTTTTTATGCAGCAGATGCTGGAATGGAATGGGAGATTTATAATAGTTTAAACCCAGAAAGTGATGTGAAAAAGCCAATAATGAATAATGGTACTGATTTTAAATCACAAAATGATTTTGATACAACTCAAAAAATTAAAACAACAGGGTATTCAAGAAGAGTAAGCCGAGGGCTTGAGGTTAATTTTGGAAATTAATGAACAAAGAAAAAGTAAAAATACGAATTGAAAAATTAAAAAAGGAAATCAACAAATATCGTTATGCTTATCATGTTTTAAACCAATCTTTAATCTCAGATGAGGTTTTGGATTCTTTAAAAAAAGAACTTTCCGATTTAGAAAAACAATATCCAGAGTTTATTACTCCTGATTCTCCTAGTCAAAGAGTAGAAGGAAAACCATTAAAAAAATTCAAGAAAACAGAGCATAGCGTTCCTATGTTTTCTTTAAATGATGCTTTTTCAGAGCAAGATATTTATGATTGGTACGATAGAATTAAAAAACTTCTTCCTTCTTCAGCGAAAATAAATTTTTATTGTGAACATAAGTTTGACGGTTTAGCGATTGCTTTGGAATATGAAAATGGATTTTTTAAGATAGGGTCTACTAGAGGGGACGGAAAGGTTGGAGAAGATATTACTCAAAACCTGAAAACAATAGAAGCAATTCCTTTAAAATTATTTGATAAAAAGGAAATATTCGATGCTTTATTGAAGGAAGGCCTCAGAGACATAGCTAAAAGCTTAGAAAAAGAATTTCCTTCGCATTTAGAAATTAGGGGGGAAGTTCTTTTAGGGAAAAAAGAATTTAAAAAAATTAATGAGGAAAGAAAGAAAAAAGGTTTGTTGCCTTATGCCAATCCTCGCAATGTTGCTGCTGGTTCTGTTCGTCAATTAGATTCCAAAATTACAGCAGCAAGAAATTTAGATTTTTATGCCTATGAATTAGTGACAGACTTAGGTCAGAAAACTCATGAACAAGAACATTTAATATTAAAAGCATTAGGTTTCAAAACTCACTCAGAGAATAAAAAAGTGAGTACTCTTGAAGAAATTTTTGAAGTTCATAAAAGAATTCAGGAGCAAAGAGATAGCTTGCCTTATGAAATTGACGGACTTGTAATAATAGTTAATAATAATGAATATTTTGAAGAGTTGGGATTTGTTGGTAAAGCTCCTCGGGGGGCAATCGCTTTTAAGTTTTCTCCATCAGAAGTAATTACTCAAGTAGAAAATATTATTATTCAAGTAGGGAGAACAGGTATTCTAACCCCTGTAGCTATTTTAAAACCAGTTAAAGTAAGTGGGGTGATGGTTACTCGAGCAACCCTTCATAATAAAGAAGAAATTAAAAGGCTAGGATTAAAGATTGGAGATACAGTAATAATAAGTCGAGCAGGTGATGTTATTCCACAGGTAACAAAAGTTTTACCCAACTTACGTACGGGAAAAGAAAAAAACTTCCAAATGCCGAAGAAATGTCCTGTTTGTGGTACTTTAACAGAAGAAGACGAAAGAGGAATTATTGTCCGTTGTCCAAACAAGAATTGTCCAGCTCGTTCCCAGGAAAATCTTTATCATTTTATCGGTAAAGGAGCTTTTGACATAAAAGGTATTGGACCAAAATTAATAAATAGACTTCTAGATGAGGGATTGATTCAAGATGCAGCAGACTTGTTTAATTTAAAAGAAGGGGATATTGCTCCTTTAGAACGATATGGAGCAAAATCTAGTCAAAATATTGTATTAGCAATTCAATTAAAGAAAAAGATATTGTTTAATCAGTTTTTATTTGCTTTGGGGATTATTCATATTGGTGAAGAAACTGCATTAGTTTTGGCAAGGTATTTCCAAAAAAAATTTAATTTGAGCAAGAATCTTTCAATTCAAAAATTAATTCAAGTAAGTAATAATTTTACAAAAGAAGATTTTGAGAAGATTCCAATGATAGGGCCTAAGATAGGGCAGTCGATATATGGTTGGTTTAAAGATAAAAAAAATATATTATTTTTAGAAAAACTTTATAAAGCGGGTATTCAGCTAATGCCAGTAAAAGAAATAGAGAAAAAAGGAAAATTTACTAATCAAATTTTTGTTATTACTGGGGCTCTAGATTCTATGTCTCGTGAAGAGGCGAAAAATAAAATATTAAATCAAGGAGGGAAGTTTCAAGAAACAATTTCTTCAAAAACTAATTATTTAATTACTGGGAAAAACCCTGGTTCAAAATATGAAAAAGCTAAGAATTTGGGAGTAAAAGTGATTAGTGAAAAAGATTTTCTTAAAATGCTATAATAAAATTAATATGGATTCAAAAGAAATTAATCATTTATTAGAATTAGCAAGAATAGAATTATCTTCTCAAGAACAAGAGAAGATAACTTTAGATCTTGAAAAAATTTTAGATTATGTAAAACAGCTTCAAGAGTTAGATACAACGGGAGTGGAACCAATGACTGGAGGAACTTCAATACAAAATATTTGTCGTGAAGATGAAGTTCATGAACAGAAAGAAAATGATGAATTAAAAAAATCTGCTTTCAATACAGAAAAAGGATATTTTAAAGTTCCCCCTATATTTGAATAATACAAATTATGATTAAAGAACTTCATCAAAAATTAATTAATAAAGAGATTACAGCCGTTGACTTAGCTAGGTGTTATCTTAATACAATTGAAGAAAAAGATAAACAAATTAATGCTTTTTTGTCTTTAATTGAAGAAGAAAAAGTTTTAAAACAAGCTGAGCAAATAGATGAAAAAATTAATAAAGGAGAAAATATTAACCTTTTAGAAGGAATTCCTTTTGCAGTAAAAGACAATATGTTGGCTTTAGGTACAAAGACTACAGCCGGTTCAAAAATTTTAGAAAATTATGAATCTAGCTTTGAATCAACAGCTGTAAAATTATTAAAAGATCAGAGAGCAATTTTAATTGGTAAAACAAACATGGACGAATTTGCCATGGGGTCTTCAACAGAAAATTCAGCTTTTTTCCCAACAAAAAATCCATGTGATTTGACAAGGGTTCCTGGTGGGTCTTCTGGCGGGTCAGCAGCAGCTGTCAAAAGCGAGATGGTTCCTTTTGCCCTAGGTTCAGATACTGGTGGATCAGTTAGGCAACCAGCTAGCTTTTGTGGAATTGTTGGTTTTAAACCTAGCTATGGTACGGTTTCTCGTCATGGTCTTATTGCTATGGCTTCTTCCCTTGATATTATTAGTCCTTTAACTCAAAGCGTTGAAGACGCTGAGATCATTTTTAAAGTTATTGCTGGTCAAGATTCAATGGATTCTACTTCTTTAAACATCCCAATAGATTTAGATAAAGAGAAGAATAAAGAATTTAAGATAGAGAATTCAGTTTTTGGTTTGCCAAAAGAATATTTTCAAAAAGGATTAGACGATATAATAAAGAAGAAGGTAGAAGAGGCAATTAAAAAGATTGAAGCTCAAGGAGCAAAAATTAAGGAAGTTAGTTTATCAACCAGTCTTTATGCTTTGCCTTGTTATTATATAATAATGCCAGCAGAAATAAGTGCTAATTTAGCTCGTTTTGATGGTATTCGTTATGGCGGAGTTAAAGATTTGAAAATTGAAAATTTAAGAGATTTATATTTTAAAAATAGAGGGAAAGGGTTTGGACCTGAAGTACGTCGGAGAATAATTTTAGGAACTTATGTTTTATCTAGTGGTTATTATGATGCTTATTATAAAAAAGCCCAGCAAGTAAGAAAATTAATCAATGAAGATTTTAATAGAGTATTTAAAGAAGTTGATTTTTTAATAACACCTACTTCGCCAACCCTTCCTTTTAAAATTGGTGAGAAATCTAACAATCCTTTAGCAATGTATCTCTCAGATGTTTTTACTGTTGGGGCAAACATTTCTGGTGTGCCAGCAATTAATTTGCCTTGTGCTTGGACAGATAATAATTTACCTGTAGGCTTGCAACTTATTGGTTCTTATCTTTCTGATTATCAATTACTACAGGCAGCTAAATTAATAGAAAAAATTATTATTTAATGATTTCCCAAATATATATATATTTTATATATCTTAAGATTATTTCCTTAATTCTTTCTGTTCTTTTTTTAATTGGAGTTATTTATTATTTCAGGAAACTTAAAATTCTTTCAAAATGGAGAGAAAAATGGCAAAATTGGTGGGGAGTTGTTCCAGAGGTATCTTCATCAAATAAAAATCGTAAAGAGTGGCAAAAAATAAACCAACTTTTGTTAGAACCTTATGAATCTTCATGGAAGTTAGCAGTAATTAAAGCAGAGGGGATAGTAAAAGAAACTCTAAATTTAGTTGGTTATTCTGGTTTTGGAGTAACTAATAAGGAGGAACAAGATGATTTTATTAAAATTTTAGAAGAATTAAAATTTAGAAATTATCAAAATTTAGAAATCTTATACCAACTTCATCAAATTAGACAAAAAATTATTGAAGATAAAGATTTTTCTTTAGAACAGAATAAAGCTAAAGATGTGGTGAGTATTTATAAGAAATTCTGGGAAGAATTATTAAATATTTAAGGGTTGATTTTATTCCATTTTTCTTTTATAATGAGATATTACTTACAATCGCGGGGTGGAGAAGTAGTATCTCACGAGGCCCATAACCTCGAGACGTCGGTGCAATTCCGACCCCCGCAACAATATTTTCGCCAGGGTAGCTCAGTCGGTTAGAGCGTGGCACTCATAAAGCCGAGGTCAAGGGTTCGAATCCCTTCCCTGGCACCATGCGGATGTAGTTCAGTTTGGTTTAGAACGCCTGCCTGTCACGCAGGAGGTCGCCGGTTCAAGTCCGGTCATCCGCGCATTTATTTTTTAGGCAAATTTTATTTTAATTAGTTAGGATATATTATTTTTAATTAGTCAGGATATAAAAATTATAAATAATAATTTTGTTATTTATGAGCCCTCGTAGCTCAGTGGATTAGAGCATGACACTCCTAAGGTCAGGGTCGCAGGTTCGAGTCCTGCCGGGGGCACAAGTGTTTACAGGGTTGACAAAAAGAAATTTTTCTTTATAATTAATAATGCGTTGTGTTTTCATGACAACGTTTTTGATTGTCCTTTGATAATTTAATAGTCAATTAAGTTCAATCTTTTCTGGTTATTCCAAGTTTTGCTTATTTAATTTTTTTATAAAGATTAAATGAGTTTAAATGAGGATTTGATCCTGGTCCAGGATGAACGCTAGCGATGTGGTTAAGGCATACAAGTCGTACGATACGTGCTTGCACGTATAGTGGCAAACGGGTTAGTAATACCTTGGTAACTTGCCGTTAAGATGGGGATAGTTTCGCGAAAGCGGAGGTAATACCCAATGGTCTAAATTCTTTATTAAGAATTTAGTAAAGCTCTAAGCTTGCTTAGGGCGCTTAACGAGAGGCCTAGGTCCTATCAGCTTGTTGGTGAGGTAATAGCTCACCAAGGCTATGACGGGTAGGGGGTGTGAGAGCATGTTCCCCAACAAGGGCACTGAGACACGGGCCCTACTCCTACGGGAGGCAGTAGCCGAGAATCTTCGACAATGGGCGAAAGCCTGATCGAGCGACATCGCGTGTGGGAAGAAGGATTTCGGTTTGTAAACCACTTTTTTCGCTGAGGAATTCTGATTTATTCAGTATGACGTTAGGCGAAGAATAAGGAGCTGCTAACTACGTGCCAGCAGCAGCGGTAATACGTAGGCTCCAAGTGTTATCCGGATTTACTGGGCGTAAAGCGTCCTTAGGCGGTTTTGTTAGTCTGTTGTTAAAGGTTCTGGCTCAACCAGAAAACAACAATAGATACGGCAGAACTAGAGGAAGAAAGAGGTTGGCGGAACGCACGGTGTAGGGGTGAAATCCGTTGATATCGTGCGGAACACCGAAAGCGAAGGCAGCCAACTGGGTCTTTCCTGACGCTCAAAGACGAAAGCGTGGGGAGAAAAGAGGATTAGATACCCTCGTATTCCACGCCCTAAATGATGGGTGCTAGTTGCTGGTAGTATCGACCCTATCAGTGGCGAAGCTTACGCGTTAAGCACCCCGCCTGGGAAGTACGGCCGCAAGGCTAAAACTCAAAGGAATAGACGGGAGTTCGCACAAGCGGTGGAACATGAGGTTTAATTCGATAACAAACGAAGAACCTTACCAGGGCTTGAAATTCTGATGAAAGTCCAATGAAAGTTGGACCCTCTGCAAGGACATCAGGACAGGTGCTGCATGGTTGTCGTCAGCTCGTGGCGCGAGTCGTTCCCTTCAGTGGGGAAACGAGCGCAACCCCTGTTCTATGTTATATGTATCATAGAATACTGCCCTCCTCCTAGCTTTTTAGCAGAAGAATAAATATTTTATTCTCTTTCTAAAAAGATTTTAAACGAAAGTAGTTTGAAAGCTAGGAGGAGGGAGGAAGGAGGGGATGACGTCAAATCAGCATGGCCCTTTGATGCCCTGGGCAACACTCATGTTACAATGGGATTGACAATGCGTTGCCAAGCCGTAAGGCGGAGCTAATCGCATCAAACAATCTCCCAGTCCGGATTGAGGTCTGAAACTCGACCTCATGAAGTTGGAATCGCTAGTAATCGCGGGTCAGCTATACCGCGGTGAATACGTTCTCGAACTCTGTACTCACCGCCTGTCAAGTCAAGGAAGCCGGGAATACCTAAAAATCCTGCTCAGCAGGAACTAGGGTAGGTTCGGTGACAGGGGCTAAGTCATAA
>Ga0265297_10002387_pt1 | contig 38401 bp, 50 predicted proteins | sample Munlanlwell13791_FD_192502 | JGI IMG/M metagenome (GOLD analysis project Ga0265297, IMG submission 192502) | Leachate microbial communities from a municipal landfill in Southern Ontario, Canada - Leachate well 137-91 | ecosystem: Engineered > Solid waste > Landfill > Unclassified | place...
GTTCGATTCGGAGTACCCTGCAAAATTTAATAATATGAAAAAAAACATTGATATACCTGATGAAATTCGTTGGGATTTAGAAATCCTTGCGAAAAAAGAAAAGAAAGACCTGAAAAATTATATTCAGGATTTGCTTGTAGCACTTGCGAAAGGTTTAATCGTTTTAAAAAAACGAAAGAGTGCGTAGGCATTTTTTTATTTTAAAATTTCAATTTATGAAAGTTGCCTTGTTAAAGGAAAATAAAAGTACAAATGATAACAGCAACGGGTTGTGTCTAACGAGCCGAGAGCTTGCCGTTGGAAATTCGCCGGATTTTGCACTTCCAAAAGACGAAAAAGATTTTACAAGGTTAGACAGATTTGCTTACGGCAAGGTTTATGTTACACGCTGTCCGCTGCCTTACAGAAAGAGTAAACAAGTGTGATAAGGTTGGTAGCAAATTGTCTGGCTTCCGTCCCGTTACACGACAATAGAAGATGAAATAATATTTATTATAAAATTATGAAAAAAGAAAAAATTAAGTTAATTAGGCGACTTGAAGAAGTTGTTGGTTATACAAGGTTTAAAGTGAGTAATAAATCTTCAGATGAAGATATTGATAACGTATTAAATTTTGTTCTTAGCAGTATTGATGAATTAACAGATAACTTTAAACCTCAAATAGAAAAATTATTGGGTGATGAATAATATTTATTAAAATTTTTATATATGAAAGCAGAAATAATAATAAGAGTTGAATCACCAACGGAATGTTCAAAAGAAGATTTTAAAGAGTGGTTAGAGTGGGAATTTAAGTTAAGAGCAGATATTAAATTAACTAATACGTTGTGTGATTATGAAATAAACCCACAGGAAATGGAAAGTGAAATAAAAATTTTATCTTAATATTTCATTTTCGTCAAGTTGCCCTTCGCAGCGGATTGTCGTGTAACGGGCTGCGGATTGTAGCAGTTTAATTAAAGTTTATTAAAAAGCGAAGCGTGGATATTTTAATTTAATTTATATTTATATGAACCTAATAAATGACCATTTTCAAAATTACAAGCCTTATGCAATACCAAAGGCTCAACTTGTTATTGCTGACATTCCTTACAACTTAGGTAATTATGCGTATGCCTCAAATCCTGCATGGTATAAGGACGGATGTAATGCCAACGGTGAAAGCGAACTTGCAGGAACAGAATTTTTTGATACCGATAAGGATTTTCGGGTAAAAGAATTTATGCACTTCTGTTCAACGATGCTAAAGGCAGAACTAAAAGAAATAAAAGAGCCAAAAACCGAAGGTGAAAATGTGAAAAGGGATAAAAGTAAAGCACCCTGCATGATTGTATTTTGCGAATTTGAGCAGCAATTTTCATTAATACCTTTAGCAAAAGAATACGGACCGAACAGATATATTAATTTAGTTTTTAGGAAAAACTTTTCTGCTCAGGTATTAAAGGCAAATATGAAAGTTGTCGGAAACTGTGAATATGGAATGATATTTTACAGAGATAGATTGCCGAAATTTAATAACTATGGTAAAATGATTTTTAACTGCATGGACGTTGTTAGGGATACAACTTCTCCTAAAATACACCCGACACAAAAATCCGTTCCTTTACTTGAATCACTTATAAAAATATTCACAGACCCAGGCGATGTGGTTATTGATCCTGTTGCCGGAAGTGGTGCAACTTTGATAGCTGCAATCAATACAGGACGTAAAGGATATGGTTTTGAAATAAAGAAACCGTTTTTTAAAGAAGCAAGTAAATGGATAAAAAGCGTACAGACCATAAAAGAAGAAATAAAAGAAATTGGTTATGCTAAAACAGAAATAGAGAAACAAGGATTAACATTATTTTCATGACTTTGAAAAAGTCAAAGCGGGAAGGGCTTTTTAATTTTTAACTTTAATAAAACTGAGAGATGAAAAAACAAACTGGAATAGAGGCAAGGGCAATTAAATTGCTACAATCCGTTGATATGGCGAGTGCCTCCCGATTCATTTTTTCATCAGTGTTAGCCAATCCGCAGCCCGATATGGCGAATCGCAGAGGAACGCAATCTTTAAACTTTTGCAGGGTAGGGATTTTGAGTTGAGGAAAAAGTTGGATTGCGTTGAGGTGTGTGGCATTCGCCATAATGAGCCGAGAATTGCGGTAGTTTTTTATGAATTTGGATAAATTATTTCAGATTTATACAGTAATTAATAAAAAAGTACAGAAATAAATTGTATGATGAAAAGAGTAATAAATAAATTACAGCAATTCTATGTTACCCGTCTGTGCCTACGCATTGACAGGAAACAACAATTTATTAGCGTAAGGGCAATTCTCGGCTCATTCCCCGCAATGAAGTGGTCAATCAATTTTTAACTTTTTAAATTTTTAGAAAAATGGAAAATAAACAAATAGAAATAGATGGGATAAAATATAAGGTAATTGAACGTCCTAAACATAGTAGATTTTTGTGTGATGGCTGTGCCTTTGAAAATAAAAAATGTTTTCTTAATGATAGGATTCCTTATTGTCAAGGTATTATTTTTATAGAAGTGCGAAAAAAATTAAAAAAGTGAATTGATTGAAGGTGCGTAGGAATTGCGGGGAACTATTGTATTGCTTTATTTTTTGTTTAACTAAAATTCTATAACAATGCCAAAACCAAAGACATATATTAAACCTATAAGATTAACTGGCGATGTTCTTGATATCTGGGAAGAATTAAAAGTAAACAAAATCAGATCAGCCGAAATATTTAAAATAGCTGGTGAGAAAGCATTGAGGGGAAAGTTAAAAGAATTTAATCTTAGCAAAAATAAATTCAAATATCCTTTTTAGTATTAACTTTGTAATTAAAAAATAAACCAAAGTAAAATAAGAAAATTTATATTTTAGTTTTAACCATTAAAGTAAAATAAACCTATGGAAAATTTTAAAACAGAATTAGTAGAAAATGAATTTAATGAAATAAAAGATTTGGTATGTGAAGCTATTTTACATAAAACAGTAGAACATAAACAATTTCTTTTAATCAAAATTGGTGCAATAATGGTTGGTTCAGAAAAGAAATTTTTAGAATCAGCAGAATCACAAGGATATAATATTGATAAGGGACTTGACCCTAATGAATCTTTTTAAAAATAAACCTATGAAAAAACTATTATTACTATTATCATTAATTATTTCTATATCTGTAAAAGCACAATATGGTTATTATCCAAGTGGCGAAAAAGATACTGTAAAGGCAATATTTCAAATATGTGATACTACTAATTGGAGTTGTTCTTATTATACCTTTTACAGAGTAAATTTATGCGTTTCAGGTTATGCAATAAGAGAAAAACAAGTCTATGTTGGTGATAAGATGCCACCTTCAAATTATGATGATAAATGGGTAGTAATAGATTTTTTAAATGATACTAAAAATAAGTTCCGACAAGGAATAGTAATTTGGGATTATAAACTAATAAAATAGATATATGGAAGAAACTTACATTTTTAATAAAACTCCCAAAAGGAAAAAATCATTTCATAATTACCCCATAGGGCTTTTTATGCTCTTATTGATGGGATATATGATTTTTAATGTTATATACCATAACGGGGAGAAAGTTCAACCAGCGACACCGGACATGGTAAAAACAGTAAAATTTGATACTAACTCAAATAAGTTATCAAAAGAGGATAGTTTAATCCTTGTCAAGTTATTATCTGCCCTACCATTAAGGGAGCATCCTAACTATTCGGGATATAAATACACTAATTGGGATAAAATTTATATTAAAAAAGCTGATCGTAAGAGTTGTTACATTGAATATGTATTAAATTATTACATTGGCTATGGTCATAAACAGAAGAAAAGTGATCCTGCAAAGTGGTGGAGAGATTTTCCACGTTACTATATGACAAAGAAAGAAGCTGACAGTCTTTTATGGGTTGATATTAAATTTGCTAATGCAGAGAATGAAAGGCTTAAAAGATTAACTTTATATACAGACGTTTACGATATTTTTATCTCAGGTAAAAAACTACATTAAAACTTAAAAATATGAAAAAAGAAAAATGGATTTATGACAGTAAATACCTTGTATTTTATTGGAGGTGGTGTTTTGACATCAGTTTTGAAATTTGTGGATATTTTGATAATAGACCACGAATAAATTTAGATTTAATATTTTTTAATCTATCTTTAATATTGCCATTTAGAAATAAATGGACTGATGAATGTGATTGCCCAAAATGGGGAATATCAATTCATAATAATACATTTTGGATTTACAGGGGAGGAAAAGGTAATATGAATGGTGGTAATAAATGGTGGACGTGGCATATTCCATTTATCACAAAAGAATGGATGCGTACTTCTATTTTATTGAAAAATGATACTTGGGAACACGAAACCAAAAGCAATAGGAAAGATTTTTATAAAGACGAGTGGAAACAGAAACGAAAATCGTGGACCTATGATTATACAGATAGTTATGACGGTGAAATTATACTTACAACAATTTACGTTGGAGAAAAAGAATGGCGACCAAAATGGTTAAAATGGACTAAATTATTTAATATAATAAATAGATATATTGATGTTGAATTTTCAAAAGAATGCGGTAGGAAAAAAGGGGAATGGAAAGGCGGAATTCTTGGATGTAGTTATATTTTACTACCAAATGAAGAACCATTAGATTGTTTGAAAAGAATGGAAAAAGAAAGAAAATTTAAAAGTTAATAAATAGACGTAAACGGTATTTGGAGAGGTAAAATAATAATTAAAAAATAGTAATATGGAAAAGAAAAAAGAAGTAATTGATTTTCTCACTTATCTTACAAATAGAGATAATAAAATATTAATATCTGATTGTATATTTAATCGTGCAAAAAAAATATTAAAATCAATTTCTCTTATTGACACATCAAACGAACTATATCAATGTCCTTATGATGAATCCGCGTCATGTACGCAAGAAGACGGATGTAAAGGTTGTGAATCATGGAAACCTATGAAAATAATAAAAATAGATTGCTGCGGAAAATGTATTTGTCATATAAGTTCGTATACGCCTTTTTCTCCTTATTATAGTACAGTTAAAGAAATTTGTAATGCTAATAGAGAAATTGAGATTAAAGATTTATCAATTATTCATCCTAATTGTCCTTTAGAAGACTATGGACAATCTATATTAAAACCTGTTATTGAATCTGTAAAAAAGGTTTGTTCTATGAAGATAATAACAGACCATTGTATAAATGAACCGGAAGGATGTAATACTTGTGAATATTATAAAGAAACAAGAAAGGAAAATCAATGATTAAAACACCAAAACAAAAAGCAGATGAACTCTTTAGAAGATTTCTGACTGCAATAGTTGAAGAAATGGAAGGCGCAGACCAATATACTGCAAAGCAAGCCTGCCTGCTTCATCTTAAAGAACAAAGAGAAACACTTCAAGAACTTTACAAAGAAGTGACTGAGTTGAAAGGAACCATTGATAATACTGCATGGGCTGAATGGCGAGTATCACTTGAAAATAAAGGAATATTCTTTGAGCAAGTAGAAAATGAAATAAACAATATTCAAATTGCCTGAAATAAAAAATTGACATGAAAGTATTAGTATTTAGCTACAAGGCGAATAAAGTCAAAATTGATAAACAGGTTTTGACTTTAAAGGATAAGCTATGCCCGATCCGGTTGAAAAAAGAATCTATCAGAAAATTGACTGAAAAAAAATAATATGAATACTACTCTTCTGTATATTTATAGATATGATGTGTATAAGAAGCATAAACGCATTAAAAAGGTCGAAGTAGATATATCTATTGAAAATGATAAATTGAATGAAAAACGCAAAGAAATAGCGTTATTAGAAGGCGCACTTATTAAAGAAATTATTTTTTATTATAAAGAGAAAATTTAAAAAAAATATAAAAAATAGACATCCTATTCAAATTTGTAGTATATTTGTAAAAAAGTCTTAATTTTGCATAATGGAAAGTATAACATTAGAAGAAATCAACTCACTTAAAAATACAATGGAGCAAAAAATAGGTGCTGCAATTTCAGAATTTAGCAATAAAACCGGAATATGGGACGTTCAAATAACAGGAATAGAACCAAATGGAGGTCGTACAGCAAGAGGAGAAAAATGTAGTCATGTAACAAGTGTTTTTACTAAAGTAACAATATAATGACTCACGTTCATAAGCCAAATAGAAAAAATATCATTTAATTTTATATAATTAATTCTAAAATAGTATTGTATAGTATTAATTTCATTATATGAAAGGTAAAAAAGGATTTCAAAAAGGTGAACCAAAAAAAGGCGGTAAGCAAAAAGGTTCTAAAAATAGAAAGACTATTGAATGGGAAGAATTTGGCAGGGAGTTACTCGAATTTGGATTGCCACGTGCAATGAATATTATGAAAAACTCGACTGACAGAAATTTTATGTTTTATTTCGGAGATCTCATTGAATACTTTAAACCAAAACTTTCAAGAGCGGAAAACAATAACAATGATACTTTGACTATTGAATGGAAAGAAAGCAAAGTATATCCTAAAAAATAAATAATTTAATAAATAACATCATTTATAAAATGAAATGATAATCATGCAGGAGTAAAAAAAGAAAATATTTAATAAAACTAATAAAATATTGAAATTAACATTAAAACAGACCTCCGCTCTCGACTACCTTGAGGATAACTCTACAAATGAGTTGCTTTTTGGTGGCGGAGCGGGCTAATTGGAGGCGGTAAATCAGCATTAGGTTGTTACTGGCAATTAAAGCGTAGACTGAAATATCCGCAAACAAGAGGATTAATCGGCAGAACAGTATTAAAGACTTTAAAGGAAACCACGCTTGTAACATTGTTTGAGATTGCTAAAATGCAGCAACTTGTAGTTAATAAACATTTCAAATATAATGGACAATCAAATCAAATAGACTTCTTTAATGGCTCCACGATATTGCTCAAAGATTTATATTTATTTCCATCAGATCCGAACTTTGATGAATTAGGTTCGCTTGAAATAACAGATGCCTTTATTGACGAAGCAAGTCAGGCAACAAACAAAGCAAGGAATATCATCCGTTCAAGGATAAGATTTAAACTTGACGAAAATAATTTAATACCTAAAATTCTATATACAACAAATCCGGCAAAGAATTGGACTTATTCAGATTTTTTTAAATTACACAGAGATAATAAAATGCCTGATAACCGCAAATTTGTTCAGGCGTTGGTTGGCGACAATCCTTTTATTTCTAAATATTATAAGGAAAGTCTTTTAACTTTGGATAAGAATTCAAAGGAAAGGTTACTATACGGGAACTGGGATTACGATTCTGATCCATCTGATTTATGTTCTTATGAAGCTATATTAGACTGCTTCACAAACGACCATGTGCAGCCGACCAGAATAAAATATATAAGTGCCGACCTTGCTATGCAGGGAAGAGATAAATTCATTGCTGGGAGTTGGAATGGATTAATATGTACTTTAAAAATTGATAAGCCTCTCTCTACGGGCAAAAGTATAGAGAACGATATAAAACAGTTAATGATTAGCGAAAGCGTCCCACACAGCAAGACAATAGTTGATAGCGACGGATTAGGGGCTTACTTAGAATCTTATTTGACAGGGATTAAAGAATTTCATGGCGGGGCGAAAGCAACAGTAAGATATTTTGACGGTAAAAAGTTACCGGAATATAATCATTTAAAATCGGAGTGCGCTTTTAAACTTGCTGAACTTATCAATGACAGAAAAATTAAGATTATTTGTAATGAAATGCAAAAGGAGTTAATCATTGAGGAGTTGGGCTGTTTGAAAAAAGACAATATTGATAATGATACAGGCAAACTTGCAATAATCAAAAAGGATAAGATGAAAGAGATATTACAGCGAAGCCCTGACTATTTAGATATGTTAATAATGAGAATGTATTTTGAAATAAAAAAAGAGGTTGGAGTTTGTTAAAAATTATTATATTTGTAAAATTAAGTATAAAAAATGTCAGACTTTGAAATATTAGTAAAAACAATAAATGAATTGACTTTGCTGATGCAGATCAGCAAGAGTAAAAGAAGATTTAATGAATTATACCGAGAAAGAAATAAATATTTGAATGAACTTTATAAACTAAAAAAATAGGAGACAATAAAAATGGCATTTACAGACACATTCATTGATGAGTTAAGGAATACAGCAGAGTTGTTTTCAGTAAATCAGTTTGCTTCATCTATTGAAAACCCAATTACATTAGATGTTTTCAGTATTGCTCTTTGTAATAAATCATTCCAGAGAAACAGTACAGAAGAAGAAATATTATTTATATTAGGCGAAGAAAGTTACAAGTATGCTATATTTGAATTAATGCACAGCACACTTCCAGTATCACAGTATTTTTTAAATAATAATATCCAATTTATTTACTCTGAACACTTAGATATGAAAGAATTTATATTGTATATTCCTTCGATTAATAAATCAATGAAAGGAAACACATTAACAGGAAGGGCGGCATTGGCAACAGATATGAGTTCCGATAACGAACTTGAAAATATTAATTATAAAAAAGAAACGCTAAAATATTGTAAAGGGAATAATTATAATTTATATTTTTACGGATTTATAGCGGGAATAATTACATTGACAGTATTTATATTAATATCTAAAATATTGAACTAAAATAATAAAACTTATGAAAAAACTATTTTTAATTTCGTTATTCCTGATAACAGGATTAATCAGTTGTTCTAAAAAAGAAGAAGCCGACACAAAGACAACTGATGGTTGTTGGGACTGTACCATTAAAGCAACCTATTACAGTCATGGAGTGCAGACAAACCATGTAGAAAATGTACAGACGTTCTGCGGTAAGGAATCCGATATGCAGACTAATCAAACTGCAAACACTCATTCAGATAGCACATTGATACAGACTTGTAATTGTTTGCCTCAATAATTTAGTATTGCTTAATACTTTTTAACAATGATAAAAAAATGTTATTTTTGTAAAAGTTTTTATTAATTTTGCATTTATGGAAAAAGAAACTTCTGATTATTTAAGTATTATAATTTGGTCTTGGTTTATTATAGGAATATTATCACAAATAATATATCGCAGAACAAAAGATAAACAGATAACAGTAATTGGATTTATTAAAAGTTTGTTAATAGGTTTATTTGCAGGATATATATCATTCATAAGTTTAATATTTTATTTAACAGATACTTTCAAATGGAATTTTTGGAATAAAAAATTATTTTAAATATGAAAATATTAGGCTCTGAATTAGAAAAAAAAGAAATACAGAATAAAGCTGTTACTACTCCCATCCAAACCAATATTAATAAAGAAGCAGTTAATAAACTCTATGAATCAATTACCCGACTGTTCGCAAAGAATCAATTCATTTGGAATAAGAATGATTTACAGGCAGTAATTGAACAAGGTTATCTTTTCAATCCCGATGTTTATTCAATAATAAATAAAATCATACAGACCGCCTCAATGGTTGCTTGGCAAATGTATGAGGTCAAAGATACTAAAGCATTAGCACGTTATAATATTTACAAAAAAGCAAATAATTTTGACGCAATTCAGGAATATAATATTAAGGCATTGGAGCCAGTTGAATCCCACCCATTACTTGACTTACTTGAAAATCCAAATCCTTATAGTACCGGAACTGTATTCGATCAGAATTTACTTGGATATTATTGTTTGCTCGGCAACTCATATTTGAATAAATTAATTGTAACTGGAAGCAAAGGCAATGTCGCAGGACAGTTGATTGTACTCCCTGCATATTTGGTAAAAATATTATTCGGAGATAATAAAAGATTAATCAGTGGTTATTCTATTGATAACTGGAATGATGTTCGTTATAATTTCACACCGGAAGAAATTTATCATTTCAAATCATTCAATCCTGATTATGGAGTAGGACAATTTATGTACGGTGCAAATCCGTCGGTTGGTGTTTCATTAGAAAAAAGTAACCAGTCATATCAGGCAGCCATCTCTTTGATTGCTAATATGGGAGCAATGGGTTTATTATCAAGTGGCAATGACGAATCTATTGATCCTGATTCTGCTAAATTAATCAAAGAGAGATATTATGAAGAATATGGCGGGGCAAAGAACAGAGGTAAAATGATGATTATAGGTCATAAGATGGACTATGTTAATATGGCTCAATCTATAACGGACCTCAACTTAATACAAGGACAAGAGCAGGACTTTCTTACAATGTGCCGAGTTTATAATGTTGATAGTAGAATAATGGGATATGTTAAAGGCTCCACGTTTAGCAATATGAAAGAAGCCCGTCAAGACTTTTTACAGAATAGAATACTACCATTAAAATATATGCAAAGTGAAGCATACAATAAATTTCTTTTGTCTGCATGGGATTCAATAAGTCCAAAACAATATTATCTCGACATTGATCACAAGAGTATTCCTGAACTTCAAACAGATTCAGATAAGTTAAGTTTGCGTCTACAGTCAGAGATAGAGAGAGGTATAATTTCGCCAAAGAATGCAGCTAAACAATTAGACTATCCTAAAATTACAGATCCATTAGCAGATCAATTATGGATAAGAACTGATATAATACCGATGAATCAGGCAGGGCAAAAACCTACATTTACACCACCAAAACAAATACCGGAATGATATGAAAACAAAAAATGGAACAGTAAAAATGACATTAAAAGATTTAACAATAGATGTTAACTCAAAAGAAAAAGCATTAAATAAATTTAGTAAATGGTTAGATAAATTACCTACACAAAAAAATATATTTATTTATTGTGCTACTATGATTTGTAAAGAATCTAATACTAAATAATAAATTTTTAAAATGATAAAAAAAACAAACATAAAAGAAATTGAGAAAGAATTTATAATTAACAACCTCTCACAATATCAGAAAGAGTTAATTGAAATAAAGTTTTATGTTTTTAATCGTTTTAATGAACTTCAAAAAAAGAAAGTAAATAAAGAAGACATCAGCTATATGATTGCAGAGGATCTGGGATTACAACCCTCAACTATTCATCAGATGTACTACCGCATGCTAAGAAAAATTATCCTTTCGATAAAAAAATAGTTAAAATTGTTTTTTATATTAAAATTAATATTATATTTGCATATTCTTTTATAAGTAAAGATTTATATCTATTACATTAATATTATAAAAGATAAAATAAACTATGAGAAAATTTATCGTGTGGCTAATCAAAAACATTAAAATCGGAGGGTAATTTTGAAACATTACATAATGAAATCGTGGTCTGCATTCAAAAGATGTGGAATTTTTAGCTTTTAAGGTGTTAATATAAGATTAATTTTATTATCTCTATAATAAGATTTATATTTAAAAATTATAGTTTTTATAATTAAAACTCGCAAATAAGCATCATTCATTATTTCTTTTATTCCGCATCCTCGATTCAATCTATCGCAAAGTAAAATAAAACAATCCATATATAAATCCTCTTTGACTTCTGTTCTGTTTTTTATTTTATATAAACAGGCATTCAAATATTTAAAATCTTTACGTATAATATTCATAAAAAATTCATAAAATCTTTCAGTTCCTTTATTTCTATTTAAAGTAAAATCTATTAATAAATTTTTATAATTATCAGATAATTCAGAATTTTTTATTAATCTTAATCTTGTAAATAAAGGAATATTAATAGTTGCAGCTCTGATATGTCCTTTTATTAATTTTTCTAAATTTTCTTTACTTAATTTTCTCTTACCCTTTCTTCCTTCAGACTTAATTTTTCTTATTTTTACCCATTCTAAGTTTTCAGCAATAATATTTAATTTATTATTATCTTTATAAATAAATTGAGTATATTTTTTAGGATTCTCAACAAAATAATACGCAACTATTCTCGCAGCCATAACCGTATTACGTTTTCCATTATTGTCTTTTAATTTTATGCCCAATGAATTAAATCCATTATTTTTAAACAAATAAGGAGTTGTTAGTCTTTTTGTTTCTATATTTCTAAAATTACCAAAATTACTAACTTCATATATCGGAAATTTTAATATTTGTTTCCAAATCTCTAACATAAAATAATATCTTTTTAAAATACAAATATAAGTATTAAATTATACTATTTTATACTTTTTTAAAATTATATTTTTGTAATTAAATAGTAATTACAGAAATATGCCATTTGCAAACGAACATTCCAGTCGTCTAATTGATCCCAAAGAATTAGAATCCAGAGTAGGTTGGTTGGGTTCTAAAGATGGAGTTAAGCGTACTCATGGAAGCGGTAAAGGCAAAGTGCAGGGAGTTTCAATACCCGTAACTATTGATGTAATTTGGTATGTTTATAAAGATGGAGCAATCATAGCTCAAACATTACGTTTCCCTATTGAACACTGGCATTCAGTAGAAGCTTTAAAATGGTTAAAAGATAATAAGATTAAATATTTATCTTTTGAGAAAGCCACCAACGGAAAGACCATTGACGAAGTCCTCACCAAAAATCTTATTTCTGAATTTTCAATTAAAGACCTTGACGAACCTCAAGGCATTATACGTCTGTATGCAAATGCTTATAACAATTTGGATGCTGACAGGGATATATCAGAGCCGGGATGCTTTACAAAGACTTGCAGAGAAAACTTGAAACGTATTAAGCATTTAAAAGACCATAAAAGAGATATGTTACTTGGCTTTCCTATGGAATTTGATTGTAACGATCCTTATGGGCTTCTTGTTACTTCCAAAATCAATATGGATAAGCCTTTATGCAAAGATACATTTTCAGATTATAAATTCTTTGCCGAAAATAAAAGACCTATTGAACACTCAATTGGATATTCAGTTGTAAAATTCAGTATTGAAAATCCTGATGACTGGAGTAAGCGAATTCGCAGAATTCAGGAATACAAATTATTTGAATATTCTACATTATCATTCTTAGGGGCAAACGAAAGAAGTACAGCTGTTGAAGCAAAAAGTATTTCAGATTTAAAATCAGAAATGGAATTGCTTAACGAAATGCTTATCAAAGGTGATTACACAGACGAAAGATTTACACAAATCGAAAATAAACTTACCGAGATTCAAAACAGAGTAAAAGAAATGAAAACACTTAATGAAAATGAGCCGGAGCAATCCACTCTAATAGTTGAGCCGGATTCGCTGTTTGAAAAACAAAGTAAGAAAAAAATAAATTATTCATTTTTAACTAAAAACATTTAAACACATGAAAAAAAGTTTTATGGCGAAAATATTCGCAGCATTATTTATCTTCGCAATGCCTTTCGTTAAAGGTATGCAGATAGTAGAAGGAGAAGGAGAAGCTGGAGTAACAGATGAAGAAAAGGCTTTACTTTCTAAAATTGAAAACAAAGTAAAATCATTAACACACAATCTTACAGTAGGATTAATTTCCGAAACTCTTTTTAATCAGAAAATGGCAGAGTTACAAACAGCTATTGATAAGGTTAAAGAAACAACCGTAACAACTGAATTAAAAACAGCCATTGATGAAATAAAAGAAATGGCAACCAAACAAGGTATTGAAATTTCTGCTATTAAACAGATGTCTCCAGTTATTGCTGAGAGAAAAACACTTTTACAGGGTGTTAAGGAATTTTTGGAAAATGCCGATATTAAAGCATATATTGAGAATGGAGCAAAAGGACAATCAATAAGAGTTAAGACACTTGTTGATATGACTATGGCAACAGCAGTTACCCGTCCTATTACTCCTTATACTCAATTACTTGGTGGCTTACCTGTTTATGCTCCTGAGCGTAAAATATCTATGACTGATGTTATTCCGGTAGGAACAACCGAAAGTGAAACAGTTACTTTTAATCAGGAATACGAATTTGAAGACGGCGTAACAACCTTAACCGAGAACCAGGCCACAGGGAAGAGTTCATTTAAACTTCGTCCTTCTAATTTAACAGCTGGTAGAATTGGAACGCATCTTATTGTATCAAAAAGAATGTTGAAAAATACATCATTTTTGATGGCACATATTTCAAATAGGATTCCTCAGAAAATAAAGAAAGCTGAAGATACTGAAATATTAAACGGAGACGGTTCAGGCTCAAGGCTTGTCGGACTTATGCAGAACGCAAGTACATTTGCAGCCGGTACATTTGCAGGATATGTTCATGGAGCGCAAGAGATAGACGCTCTATCTGTAGCAATTAGCCAATTAACACAGGGTGAATATCAAGCATCAGGAATTGTTTTAAATCCTATTGATGCTACTAAGATTGAGTTAATAAAGACTACAACACACGAATATACAGGTCAAACAAAGGCTTTACGTGGATCTGATGGAGTTTTAAGAATATCTGGAATACCAGTAATTGAAACAACTGCAATGACAGCTGGTAACTTCTTAGTAGGTGATCTGAAAATGGCTTGCGAATGGTTACTATTCACTCCATTAACAATGTCAATATCTGATACACACGCTTCATTATTCTTATCGAATGAAGTTTGTATCAACTTTGAAGAAGAACCAGTATTCCCTATCTACAATCCGCTAATGTTCGTTAAAGGCGTATTTGCCACAGCAATAGCAGCAATAGATGCTGGAAGCTAATTAACTTTAATTAGTATATAAAAGAAGCCTCGAAATTTATCGGGGCTTTTTTATTTGTTATAATTAAAAAAATATTTATATATTTGCATATTGTTCATTGACGTTATTATAGAAAGTTTGTTTGGACTCGGGTTCGAAACCCGACAATTCCACACAGGGCTAATTAATAAAAGATGATGAATTCTATTAAAAAGCAACGGAGTATAAAATCTCAAAAGGCTTGTGGATAACAGAAAGACTTACAGACTGCCACATAGAGCAACTCACAATTCTTTGAAATTAGCCTAATTTTACAAACGTAGTATAAAGGCAATAGTTGTAGAACTTAGAGCAAACCTACGGATCGTTATTAAAAATATGGGGTTGAATGGCTTTGACAGCAAACAAGTAAGAATAAAAGAGAACAATACAGCCATAAACGGCGAAATGCAATATAAATTAGCTGCTTAATTGCAGCGGATTAATCCCTATACAATAGTATCAGGGATTTTTCTTTTTTATTGTTAATATTTATTTTTGTTGTTTAGTATTATGTTATACTTTTTTATTATTTTTGTATTTCAAACCTAAAATAAATATTAACTAAAAAAAGGAGAGTAAAATTATGGAAGAATATAAAGAAGAAAAAAAGTTTGGCAAAAAGATAATCTATTGGATTATCGGATTATGTTTTGCGGTATCAGGAATTGTTTGGTTCTTTAGCACAGGGCAAAAAGTTGTAGAAACTGGAATTATCAGATATGAAGAATTTCAGGAAATTTATAATTCATGCTCTAAGCTAAATACTGATTTATGTAATATGCGAAGTTTACCAGCAGACGATGTAATGTTTGAACAATTTAGTAAACCGCAAAGAATAAACACTCTAAAAACAAGCCTTAATCGGTGGGTAGAAGATTATAATTTTAAAAGTAAAGTGTGGACACGTTCAATGTGGAAAGGAGGTAAACTACCATATCAATTATCAGTAAATGATTTTAATTGTTATGATGATGCAACATCAGGCAATACAAATAATGGAAGGAGTACAGAAAAATAAATTATTAATTTTAAAAAATGAAAAATGAAAAAAATAACTTCAATTTTATTATTAACAGCAATAATTGGCTGTTTCTTTATTAGTTGCGATGAAGTAAATAAAAATACTACTGCTATAACCGAACAGGCATTAACCGAAGCAAATCAAACAAATTTACTTAAAGTGCAACCGCCACCAAAATTAACATGGTCGCTTGAACGTGATAATTTAATCAAAAGATTTAAACTTCAAAATGATAGAACAATTACATTTTTTATGTATGTTTTTATTGAAGGGATTTCAGAACCCATAGGATATTATGAAGTGAATAAAGTAAGTTCAGTTAATAGCCAACTTACTAATACAGAACAATTAGCACAAGGTGATTATGGTGAAAGAATGGGGGATTTTGTTTTACCAAGTCCAGCCGAAGACGGAAGTTATGGAACTAATGGCGATGCTATTTTTGGTTTTACTCCCGAAGAAATCTATATTCAAACTAACATGAAATATATTACATCAACAGTTCCATTGCATTTTAAAAATGCCGTTAATAAACTTGCTATAATTGATACTGATTTAGCGAAATCATTAATAGCAGCAAGTAAAAAAGTAATGAATAAATAATATCATTCCATATTAGCGTAGAGAATATCTAATATGGAAACAAAATCTAATTTATGAAACCACAAAACTTCAAAGAATCAAATGTAATATTTTCCGATAAGGAAAAGAAAGACAGCCTTGTAATGCCAGCACTTCGTATTAATAACAATATAGTAAGTTGTTGGCATTTCACGTTAAGAGAACGATTAAAACTAATGTTCTCCGCTAAAGTTTGGGTACACGTACAAACTAAAGAAGTAGAGATACCTTGTTTGAAACTTTCTACATCAAAAAATGATATTATCATTAAGAAAAATGAAAAGATATAAAGTATTATTTTTTTGGACAGGAATGATATTAATATCTTTTTTGATTTGGGCTTTAATTTTATTTATTATTTTATGAAAACAAATCTAAAATAGCAGGAGGGATTAATATGAAATACGACGAAAAGGAATATTGGAATAAAAGAATGGAGTTGTGTGGATCGGTGAATACTTCTAAAGTTGACGGTATAAATCAGCAGGAAACAAATCTATTAAGAAAATATATAAAAGAAGGAGAATATGTACTTGACTATGGCGTGGGTGGTGGTCGTTTGTTTCCTGTTTATAATGAGATAAAACCTTACGTACAAGGCTTGGATATTGCAGACTTCCAGCAATTAATAGAAGAAAAAAGAAAACTTTATAAAGATTTTGAATACAAGCATTATATTTTAAATACAGTTGATATTTGTGGCTGTGAATATCCGGATAATAATTTTGATGTAACTGTTTCTTTCGCTGTATTTATGCACATAAGACCTGAAAACATTGAAAAGATTGTAAATGAATTAATACGAATAAGTGGTATATTAATATGTTCAAGTTACAACGGAGAGCCTTTGCTTGAATATGACGAACAGCATTGCTTTTTACATGACTATAATAAATTATTTAGTTCATATAAAATTGAGGAAACCTTTAAAATAGGGGACGGTCAATTTTGGGTAATAACAAAAAATGTTTAAAGATAAAAAAATATTATTCCTTTCACCCCACCCTGACGATATTGAATTTTATTGTGGTGGCATTTTATCAAAACTTACTGAACAGGGTAATGATATTATGAATGTCGCCTTTTCGCTTTGTACTGAATCTATTCCTGATGGTTTTCCCGAAGACATATTAAAGATGGAATTCATGCAGGCAATGAAAATGGCAAGGGTTTATAAAACAGAACTGAAAGAGATCCCTGTAAGACGTTTTAATGAATATAGACAGGATATATTGGAATACATGGTTAAGTTAAATAAGGAATTTAATCCGGATATTGTTTTTATACCTTCGGTAAATGATATACACCAAGATCATGAAGTAATACACAAAGAGGCATTAAGGGCTTTTAGGTGTTCGTTATTAAGTTATGAGATACCTTTAAATACTTATAAAACCGAATACAATCTAATCATTGAATTAGAATTAAAACATATTTTAAATAAAAATGAAATAATATCTTGCTATAAATCACAGAAATTCAGGCATTATTCAAATCCTGATTATACTTTGAATTTAGCAAAGTTAAACGGTTCATTAATAAAAAAAGATTATGCAGAAATATTTAAAATCATAAGATGGATAGATTAGAATTTTTAAAACAGCAACAAGAAAAATATCCTGAAAAGGCAAGGATATTGAGCGAAATTCCGAAATGGGTAACTTTAGGAGAAAATGTTAATATTCACAAGGGCGTTTTCTTTTCAGATCAAGGGTTTGGATATGAAAAAATAAATGGTAAATGGATTCATATTCCGCACTCAGGGAAGGTAATTATTGGAGATAATGTGGAAATATTCTCAGGAACAAATATAGTAAGAGCAACAGCAGATGATGGTATTACATATATAGGCAGAGGCACAAAGATTGATTATAATTGCCATATTGCTCATAATGTAAAGATAGGCGATAATTGTCTTGTTATTGCAGGAACAATTATAGGTGGCTCAGCAGAAATTGGAAATAATTGTTATCTCGGAATCGGCTGTATGATTAAAAACAAAGTTAAGATAGGAAATAATGTAACTATAGGAATGGGAGCTGTTGTAACAAAAGATGTCCCAGATAATGTAACTGTAGTTGGCAACCCAGCTAAAATATTAGTAAAGTAATGGATATAAGTATTGTCATCACTGCACATTTAGATCGTGGGTACATTCAAGAGTGTATTGATTCTATTAAGAATAATGGATTTAAAGGCAGATATGAAATTATAATTGCTATTGACGGAAATGAAGATTTGATTCCGATAGCACAGCAATATAGTAGTGAAAATATTGGTTATGTTTTTAATAAAAAAGGAAACTTAGCTACGAATTTTAATAGTGCCGTAACATTTGCAACCGGGAAGTATTTAAAGATAATAGCAGATGATGATATGCTTTATAAAGGTTGTTTACAGCAATTATTTGATGAAGCTGAAAGAAATGAAGCGGATTTATGTATAGGAAATATTCAACATCTAAATTTGGATGGGAGTATTATAGATTATAAAATGCCTCAAGGGGAATGGAAAGAATTAATACAGGGGCGAAAACTTTGCGGTGGATCTCATATTATTAAACGTGATTCGTTTATTGCGGTTGGTGGATTTGACGAAACCTTTAATATTGCAGAATCATATATACTTTATTTAAAATTAATAAGAGCAGGATTTAATAATTTTGTTCGCATTGACTATCCTATTGCTATATACAGGCATCATACACAACAAAAATCATTACATTTAACTTCAGATCAGCAGATAGAACGTAAAAAAGAAATGGATAAGATATGTTCTATTTATAACTTCAATAAAAAAAAGCACATAGCAATAATTACAGCAATGTATGGCAGGCATAGATTAACCGATAAAATTTTTGCTTATTATAAAAGATTAGAGGATGAATTAAAAGATGTGATTGATTTAATATTAGTTGTTGCCGGAAGTGAGGGAAGTAAATCAAAACAAATTGCTGAAAGCAATGGATGGAATTATATTGAGGTTGAAAATTTTCCTTTGAATGAAAAGTTTAATTCTGCATTATTAAAATCAAAGGAATTTAATCCTGATGCTGTAGTAGTAATTGGGAGTGATGACATTATTGATAAACGAATATTTACTGAAATTTATGCAAATACAAAGGAAAAGGCGTTGGGATTTTTGGATGCTTATGTATATGGTCTTAACGAAAGCAGGCTCTATAAATGGGAAGGATATAAAGACGAAAACAGAGAAGGCGAAACTTGTGGAGTAGGTAGATATTTTTCTAAGGAAATATTGGATAAGTTAGATTGGAGTTTATGGCAATCTGATATTCCACTTAATAATTCACTTGATCTTTGTTTAATTGATAATCTAAAAAAGATTAATGTAAAAATAAAAGGACTTTGGCTAAATGATTATTTTATTGTCGATTTAAAAGGGGTTGACAATATTACTCAAATGTTTAAATTCAATGATCCAAAATATTTGATTCAAAGAAATAATATTTACGAACATATTGAAGAAATAATAAAAGTAAAAAGAATTGAGAATTGTTTTGTAGCAAGGGCAATTAAATTCTTTACTCCGAAACTTTGTGAGCGGTGGGACTTAGATAATGAGATAATCCATTGCAAACCTCTTATTGTCTTTGGTTGTTATGATGGCGAAGATTACAAGGTTGTCTTAGACCACGCAAAAAATAATATAGTTGTAATTTGTTGGGCTGGTAGTGATTCTATGAGGCATGGACAAATGCAAAAATTAATCGGAGTTAAAAATATATTTCATATTTCTTCAAGTGCATGGACAAATAAAGACCTTGAAGCAGTTGGACTTCCTTACACTTATATTCCTTTATCTGTTGGAGTTTACAATGATATAAAGTCTGAAAAACTTGGAGAAAAGATTTATGTTTATACTTCAAAGACAAATCCTAACTTTTACGGGAAAGGATTTTATGAACAGTTAATACAAAAGTATGGTAAAGATAAATTTATTATAGCTGATTCAAGCACGTTTAACCGAAGCGAATTAATCGAAGCATATAAACAATCATTTATCGGGTTAAGACTTGTAGAACACGATGGATTAAGTGAAACGGTGGCAGAATTAGGTTTAATAGGACGTAATGTAATTTATAATGGTGATACTCCTAATGCTTTGAATTACGAAACCTTTGATGACATTTGCAGAATAATTGATAATGAAAGCAAAAAAATAGGAACTTATCAAAATGAAGTTACCGAAAATATGCAGCAATATTTAAAAGTAGATTCGGAATGGTTGAAAGTTGATAACTTTAAACAGCCTTTGATTAATATACTTATCCGTACTTGTAAACGTCCAGCACACTTTGAAAAGTGCATTAATAGTATTCAACAACAAACATATAATAATATCAATGTTGTTGTAGGAGTTGAGAATGGCGATAACGAAACTATGGAATATGTAAAGAAGTATGGTTTTAAAATTATTCGTTATGATAAGGTTACTGAAATAAAAGCAACACCTGAAGATCAAAAGAATTATGGCACATGGTTTCCTTTCAATCATTACTTAGATGTAATGTCAAGGCAAATAAAAGAAGGTTGGATAATGCAGTTTGACGATGACGATTTATTTTTAGATAATAAAGCAGTCAGCAAAATTGTAAATAAAATTCATACTGATAATGATTTAATACTTTGGAAAGTAAAATATCCCTTAGACCGGACCATCCCTAACACTCAAAGGTGGGAAGTAATGCAATATCAGAATGAGATTATTGATATTGATATTTCAGGCGGTGGGTTTTGTTACAATTCAATATACGCAAATCAAATAGAATGGGGTTACTTTAAGCGTGGCGATTATAGGGTAGTGAAAAAACTATTTGAAATATGTAAATTAAAAAGGTATATCAATGAGTGTTTAGTAGGCATTCAGGATTTACCAAACAGAGGGAAAACAGCTAAACAAATAGAAGAAATCAAACAAGAAAATAATTTTAATATAAACAATCAAACACAAAAACTTATGAAAATCATTTTACTAAAATCACACTACAAAGGTTATCCGCTTGGCGAAGTTAACGAAACTCAAGAAATGGAAGAAACCACAGCAAAGGCATTAATTGCAAAAGGAATAGCAAAAGAATTTACAGCGGACTTAGAAGAAGAAATGAATATTATTGATTCTGAAAAGGAGAAAGAAAAAAAGAAAACTATTGCTGAATTTGCAGCAAATGACGCTAATGATGACTTGGCAAGTGATAAAAAAGTATTAACTAATACTAAAAACGAAGATGAAGAAAAATTAAATTTGTTATCTGAAAATGAAGAGGCTGAACGGTTAAAAACTATTGAAGAAAATGAAGAGGCTGAACGGTTAAAAACTATTGAAGAAAATGAAGAGGCTGAACGGTTAAAAACTATTGAAGAAAATGAACGTGAAGCGTTGGAAGAAAAAGAAAATTCAAAACCAAAGAAAGCGGGACGACCTGCAAAGAAAGGAAATAAAAAATGAAAAATATGAAAGTAAATATAAAAGGTTTTGAAAAATCAATAATAAAAGCAAATAAATTAGATGTTCTAATATTAGCCCTTAATACAATTACAAGTAATAATATTATTGCTATTAAGATAATTATTTCGGAAAATGATTTAAAAGAAATAAAAGAAAATAGTAAACACCTAATTTTAGGTGATAATAATAGCTTTTTTCTTCAAGGTATTTACGTTTGTTCGTCAGAAAATATACGTGATGGCAATTTCATTATAGTTACCGAAACATCACTAATGTTAGAAGATAAATTTTTAAAAGTTATAAATAAAATAAATAAAAAATGACAGTAACTAAAATAAAATGTTTCCAAGAATGGCTAAAAGAGTTCAGGGAGAATAATTATAAGCGTCAATGGAAGCAAGGAAAACGTGAACCAAAAAATTTAAAACATTGGACTTAAAATAAAAAACTATGAGTTTTTGTGTACTTGCAGATTTCACAGGCGATGTAAATGTTTCTCAAAGTAGATACGGGAATGCTGATTTATTGAGTATTATTGAAACTACTGAAAAGAAAATCTTAAAAGATTTACTCGGCGAAGACTTATACGCTAAAGTAATTGCAGCACCTACTACAAGTCCTTATTCATTGCTTGTTAGTGGTACTACTTATCATGTGCTTAATCAGGATGACATCTCTGTTAATATAGTATATGAAGGAATAAAACCTATGTTAAAATATTTTTGTTATGCTGAAATATTAAAACGACAACAGAATGAAAATACAAGTGTAGGACAAGTAGAGCCAAATCAGGATAACTCAAACCGGATGCCTAAGAATAATCTTAATACGTTAATTTCACAGGCTTACAATAAAGGTTTGGACTTATACGGGTATGATATTGACAACTATGCAGCGAATGATTCTTTTATACGTGGCAAACGGTATCAAGATCTGAAAGTAATATCTGAATACGACTATTACCAAAAGTTTTTGCGTGCAAGTTGCTACAATTATTTGTCGTATGAAGCCACGAACCACCCCTCGTACTTTGAAACATGGATTTTCACAATAAAAAATATTAGCGGATTTTCAGGATGGCTGTAGATATAATAAGTACGGTACAAACGCTTATAGACAGTATCAGAGATACTGCTGCCATCACTTCTATTACCCATACAGGCACTACATACACGATAAATACCGCAGATACTAAACGCCTTGCAGTTAATCAATGGGTGCGAATCGGAACTACTAATTATAAGATTGTAACCTTAACGACAAATGTTTCATTTACTATTGTCAGTTCTTCTAATGTAGTTGGCTCAATATGGACCGCGCTTGCTCCGTATTACTTCTATGGTACGCCAAAACAGATTTCAAATACACTTTCTAAGTTATCAGACAGCGAAACAAAATATCCGATCATAGCGTTAATGGAGACTATGCCAGCTACTGTAAACAATGATGAAACGCAACCTATTGAAAGGACTGTGTCGCTTGAAATGTTTTTTGGTGATTTATGCAACCCACCTGACTGGGATAGCGAAGACTATTATACCAATGTAATTGATAAAATGCAAGTGTATATTGATTCATTCATTGATGCCTGCGAAAATAGTTCGCTTGTAACATTGCCTGATACTCACAGCGAAACACCTTATTCACGTTGGAATATGACATTAACAGCAACCGGAGCAAATGTTTTTAACGAAAATCTAAGTGGTATAATGTTATCAATAGATTTGGAATTTATGCGGAGTTTAGCCTGTGATGAATAATGGTTTGCGATTCATGTAGTGTTAACGATAACTCAAATTGAAATGAAAAACTTTAAAGTATGATAAAAAGATTGATTGAAAAACTTCTTAAAGCATTACGTGTGTACGTAATTATGGGTAGCCCTTCGGACAAACATCCTTCGGGCAAACACGACTGTAGAGAAAACAGAGAAGTAATTGAAAAATTACCATTACTTGAAGGAGATAGTTATATGTCGCCACCTAAATACCATATCGGCGACACATACAATGTGAAATGTAAAATTTGTGGTAATAATTGGTGGCAGAATTACCCATAATGGAAGTCTTAAAACCTCACGAATTTATTGAATCCTTAAAACTTAATCCTGATTTTACTGTTATAGAGGCATTAAAGCCCGATATGTATCAGCTAATTGTTATGTATAAAGATAATACCACTTTATGCAGCAGAGGTACATTTAGACGACCTGAATGTGTTCAGTATATCAATAAACGCCTTACCTATATTGCCGATCTGCAAGAGGAAATGAAAAAAAGAAATATTGTTTTATAACCTCATCGTTTTACCTCATCAAAGTCCGCAACAGGAATCAGTTGCTGATTCTAAATTTTAAAAGATTGTATATAGTAGAAAAATATGGTTAAATATTAAATACTATTTTGATCTTCTTCTTAATATAAAACAAACAAATCCGCCAAGTTACAGCACAAAAAATTATAAAAGATATTGGCATCGGTGTAATAATAACTGTTATTAGCGGTATCATACTTTGGTTAATATTTGGTTAATATCTGTTAAGAAATAACTATCAAAATTTTAAATGGATTATTACAACTTTAATACTTATCATAATTAACATAATCGCATGGATAATATCAATATCCATATCAAAATGTTAATCATTATTACATATTTAAATCCTTTATGATTATATGCTAAAAAAGGAGTTTTGTCAATTATCCATTGTAATTTTTTCATGTTATTTCAAATGATTGGTGGATGAAAATAGTCTATCTTATTTTTGGAGCATTATTAACCATTTTAGGATATTATCTAAATTCCAACCTATCCCAAAAGCAATCCCACCACCAATTAATAGAGCAAATAGATTCTTTACGAAATACGAAGATAGATACTCAGAAATTAAATTAACAAAGCCATTATTTTTGGTTTCCAAATTTTTCCTATACTTTCTTCTGACGAATAAAGCGAAAAAATATTGTAAACAAGTTTTCGAGCCTGAAAGTTGCATATAATACTCTCCTATTTTTTAGTTTTAAAATACAAATATACATAAAAAGTATTAATAAATACTAAATATTAAAAAATAACTTATATATTTTTGTATTGATTAAAATTATAAACTAATTAAAAAACAAAGATACTATGTCAAATCAATGTTCATGCACACTCGGCAAATTAAATACTCAACAGAATTCTTGTCCGAGTATTGCTCAAATAGCAAAGCGTCTTATTATTGTTCCTAAATTCAAAGCCGATGGAACGGTAAATGAAATAACCAATGTCGCTGGCGTTACAAAAGCAGCTTTACAGGCTAAGTTTGACGCTAACGATATTGACGATCGTTGGTTTCCGCTTTCTGAATTAAAGAATGTAGTAGAAGAAAAAGCCGATACAGTTAACGAAGAATTTACTGATAAAAGCCTTGTCCCTATTGACGAAGGTAAACGGTCTTTTACCGGAGCAATTATAAATCAGGGAAGTAAATTGCTTGAAAAACTCGAATCATGGGCTTGTCAGGAATTTGGAGTTTATGTAATTGATAAAAATTCGAATTTCATTTACATTACTGATTCTGCGACTAAACTTAAAGTACAGCCGATTGCCGTTGACCAAAATTCATGGAGAATTAAGTACATAAAGGCAACCGATACAACAGTTGCGAAACTCGAAATAAAATTTGATTTTGCAATGAATATGCAAGACAAATATTTAAGAGAGATTGCAAGTGAAGATTTGGATTTTGACGGTTTGAATACAGCCGATGTTTATGCTTTATATACCTGTTCAGGCGTAGTAAGCGGACTTTCAACTACAGGTTGCACAATGACTATTACAACTGATTACGGTCTGCCTGTAAAGAATCTTTTAATAACTGATTTCTTTGATACACATGGAGGAACAAATTCAAAATTATATAATGTAACTGATTCAGCAGCCGTTACAATAGCAACTTTTGCGGAAACAGCAGACGGAGTATATGCCTTTACTTTTATAGCGCAAACACCAGCAGATGTTCTACGTTGTACTCCCGATAAATCACATTATGATTTTGCAGGAGTTGTTTCAGCAACTATAACAATACCGTAAACGATGATAAAAAAGATAAACGGAATTCAGTATAATGTGGACGCAATTTCTCAAATGACCTTTGAGGAATTTCGTTCCACTTGTACTGGACAAAGTGAAGACAGGATCATAAATGTTTGGCGTGAAATTACAGGTAAAGAGCCTGAAATTGAGAAGAAAGAAAAAAAGGAAATAAAGCCAAAGAAAGAAAAGGTTGAATTTTCAGAAGAAAAAGAAAAACAAGAAATTAAAGAGTAGGTTTTTATTTGTTTATTTAGGGTTTGAGCCTTGCCTCTAAAGGCAGGGCTTTTTTAATTTAAAGTGATGGATATAAAGACACTTTCAAATAAGATAAAAAAACTTAATATAAATGCAATACTCAAAAAAGTATTTCAGAATTCCGATATTAAAGCCTTTATCATTGAAAAGAATCAGGAGCAGTTGTATAACTATGGTCAGGATGCAAAAGGAAAGGAATTAAAGACTTATGCAGCACTCGGTGGGCGTGTTTATGGTAATTATACAATACAACAGAAACAGTTAAAAGGACAACCTACGGATAGGGTTACGTTAAAAGATACAGGAAAGTTCTACAATACATTTAAAGTCGGTGTACAGTCGGAATATGCAGAAATTAAGGCTAATTTTAAAGTACATGGAGAGGATATTTCAGAAAATGTTGAAACTGATAATGTATTAGGTATTCAAAAAGAAAATATGCCTTTATTAATTCAAAAGATTAAACCATATTTTATAAAAGAATTTAAAGAAAGTTTGTTTAAAAAATGAAAATATACAATAGCATTGATAATCTTAATTTGTATTGTTACGGTAAAATTTTGGAAACAAATGACTTGCGTTATTTGCTTGTTTTGGACGATTATTTTGAGTTACCTGAAATTAAAGAGAAAGAATATAATGAATTATTTAAAATTTGGGAAAATATAAATGATGAGATTGTTGAATTAACTGGAATAAGTGAAGATTATAAAGAGCAATTTAGGTTGAGAAAAAGCATTGCATTGTTAAAAGTTGATATGATAGTAAACGAAAACAAATCTTTGCAAACGCTAATTGAAATAAAGGAAATGGAGCTTTTGAATTTACAACCAAAGAATAAGACAAGTATTGATGAAAGTATTATCAGTATAGAATCTATTTTGAAAATTCAGATCAATGATAAAAAAACCAGCACAAAAAAATATTTCAGTTATATAAAATTTATCAATAAAAAACATGAAGAAAATTAAATATTGGTTAAAAAAATTGTGGTTTATTTTATCAATTAGTATAATTACGCTTATATCATTACCTTTCTATATTACAATGATAGTATGTAAAGTGATATTAATTTTTATTTCATTTTTAGTAAAATATATAAATAAGAATATGTATTTAAAATTTATTAATACTATATTAAAATTTTAATTTATGTCTGATTCAAGTAAGATAAATTATTCAGATGTTTTTGATAGTGAAAGTTTCAAAACAGGGATACAATCATTGTTAGATTTAATTGCAAAAATAAAGGCAGAAGCAAAAATATCGGTTGCTGGAGCGGGGACTTCTTTGAGTGGGAATAAAGGTAATACGTCGGCTGACATGAAGCAAGCCGCTAAAGATATTGAATTAGTTAATAAAGCACAAAAGACATTAACAGCAACAGAAGAGGCAGAAATAAGGGTGCGTCAGGCAGCAAAAGAACAAATAAAAAATAGAGAGATGCTTTTAAATGCAGAGGCAAAAGCATTAATCTACGCTGAAGGTTCAATGAAGAAATTAAATGCGGAGTTGGAAATTAACCGCATGAAATATCGTAATTTATCACAGGCACAAAGAGATAATAAAGATATTGGCGGTAAATTACTTACTACTATTCAGCAACAGGATTCGCAGATAAAGAAATTAGATGCAACATTAGGCAACCATCAACGAAATGTAGGGAATTACAAAAGTGCATTAGAAGGGTTAAAATCACAATTTGGCACTATATTTACTGCTGCTGGATTAGCTGGTCTTGGAGTTAATCTTATCAGTAATGCTTTTTCGCAATTAGGGAGCTTTATAAAAAATTCTTATTTAGCTTATGAAGAAGCTGAAAAACAGGAAAGGGTTTTAAATTTCGCATTAGGCGAAAGAGAAAATGTTACTAAAGATTTAATAAGTTATTCAGAGCAATTACAAAATGCTTCAGGTGTAGATGATGAAACAATACAATCACAGGAAGCATATCTTGCCTTACAAGGAAGGAGTACAGCGCAAATCAAAAAGACTATTCAGGCTGCAATAGATTTTTCAAAAGCTACAGGAGAGGATTTTGAAAGTGCTGTAAAAAAATTAGACGGATCAATGGAAGGTATTTTGGGTAAAATGGCAAAATATGATTCACGTCTTAAACAATTAACACCAGAACAATTAAAAGCAGGTGCAGCTATTGAGATATTAGGTGAAAAGTTTGCCGGAGTTGCTGCAAAATCCTTAACATTAACGGATAGATTGGGCGTGTTATGGGATGAAACTAAAGAAAATGTCGGAGATTTTACAAATTCATTAGCGGAATCAATAATATATGTTGTTACTTTTGGACAAGCGTTTAATGATGCTGGGGATGAAGCTGAGGAAATGGGTAAGAAGGTAAAAAAGACAGGCGAAGAAATACAAAAAGAAATTTTATTATTAAGTAATCTGCAAGCTACAACTGCTATTATACAAGGTGATACTGTAAAAGCAACGGAATTAGCAACGGAAAATTATCAATCTTATCTTGAAACATTAACATCAGTTGAGCAATTACAAAAATTAATAACAGAAGAAGGCAATAAATACATTTCAGAAAAAAATAAAATATCTTTATTAACAAATGCACAACAAAATAAATTAATAAAAGAAAGAATAGAAGCGTTAAAAGATGAACAAAATGCGTTAGGTATTATAGAAAGATTAAAATCTAAAATATCTGAATATGAAACAGCCAGAGATAAGGCATTGACTAATAATGAAATTGCACGATATAATAAATTAATTGAAGAAACGCAAAAACAATTAGATGCTTTATTAGGTAAGACGGAAAAAGTTACTAAAGCAACTAAAGAAAAAATAAAAGCAGAAACAACATTTTATGATATACTTACAAAAAAAATAAAAGAATATACTGACTTGCAGCAACAAGCCATTATTGATATGAATCCTTTATTGGTAAAATCTCTAACAGATGAACTTGCTGGATTTGTAGCATTAAAAAAGGGAATAGATGACTATCAGACAGCTTTAAATGATGCAAGTAAAACAACTCAAACAATAATTGATACTACCGAACATGATGTATGGTTTAAAGCAGTTTTCGGAATGTCCTATGATGAGATTGAAGAAAAAAGAAAAAAGACAATGCAGGATAATGAAGATGCACAGAAAAAAATAAAAGAAGACCAAAAAGATTTTTTTGAAGCAGTTGAAGAAACATCTACCGCAATAATAGAATCATACGAAAAAAGGAGCGAATCAAAACAGGCAAACATTGACAAAGAACTTGAAGCCTCAAAGAAATACGAAGACCAATTACGTGAACTTGCAAAGACCGGAATAGAAGGAGCAACAGAGAATTTGGCATTTGAACAAAAGAAACAAGCAGAAATCGAGGCTAAAAAATTACAACAACAGAAAACACAAGAGCATTTAAAATTAAGCATGGCAGCAATTACAGCCTTTGGTAAAATTGCTGAAACAGATCCTGACAAAGCACTTGTAAAAACCATTACTGAAATAACTAAATTACTTGCATATATAAATACTATCCCTGCATTTGCAGAGGGTGTTATTGAATTTAAAGGCAAAGGCACTACAAAAAGTGATAGTAATATAGTTAAGTTGTCCGATAAAGAAAGTGTAATAAAAGCAGAAGCAACAGCCTTATATAAGCCACAACTCAAAGCCATGAATGAATTACGTTACAATCCTTTTGATTACATCAATATTCCAAAAGACCGGATGCAAAAAGATAATTCAGATTATGGAGTTATTAAAGAAATTCAGGTTTTAAATGAAACATTAAAAAACAAAACAGAATACAGCATTGATATTAACAGCCTAACACATGAAATAGTTGAAAGAGTACAACGTGGAAATACTATTGTTATCAATAAACATAAACCTAAAGGACTTTTTTAAATGATTGATTACGCTTTCAAATTAAACGGTATTCAGGATGAAAAATTCCAGCCCAAAGAACTGGAAGCACTCGAAATAAAGGCATCATTTGAGAATGGTTCTGTTCAACCTAATATCACAGCAACCGAAATAACGCTTATAAACGAAGGAGCAACCGAAATTAATAACTATATAGACGGGGGAATAAATAATTCAACACGGGGCATCTTTGAGGGTCTGCCGTATGAAATTTTACTATTATCAGATCAACCGCCTTACAATGCTTTTAAAGGTTATTTGGATTTGCTTACTATTACCCGTCAATGTGATGAGGTAAAAGTAAAATTAGTATCTGATGATGACTTGGCAAAATTTTCAGAAAAATGTCAGGCGACAACCTTCGGATATTTGGATTCACTTGGACTTTTCCCAGCTTCTGTATTAACGCCTGTTCCTTATATTATTAATTATATTCCAGACGGGATGCAATTAATAATGATAGGCATTTCGTTATATTTGATAAGTAAGGAATTGTATGAAACGATTCCTAAAATACCTGAATATGTTACTGATGTCGTATTAGCAGCAACTCCAACAGTAGGATTAGGAGCGACAATAGATGTCGGCAATATTATTATTTGTTCAATAAAATTAGCATTATTAATTGTTTATTGCGTGATGATTATAATTGCAATAGTTAAATTAATAGATTCTTTATTCGATGAAATTTATAGTATCAAAAGGTGGTACAGGGCTTGTAAGGTTAAGAAATTGTTAGAAGTTGCCTGTACATACATGGGATATACATTTCAGAGTTCTTTATTTGATACGCCTTCGCCTTTTGAAAACATGGTTTTTTTGCCAGCGAAGACAGCAAAAGGAACGGTAACAGAAAATGACAGTCATCAGTCTATTTTTTCACATACTATTATTGACGATACCGGAGTGCCTAACTCATTAGGATATGGATATACCGTTTCCGAAATGTTTGAATTAGTAATGAAAATGTTTAAGGCTAAAATACTTATAAAAAATGGGAAAGTATATTTAGAACCGAAAATAAATACAGGATTCTGGCAACAAATGGCAACTTATACTTTACCCGAAATTGAAGTTTTAGACAAAAAATATAATACCGATGAACTTAATCCTAACTATATTATAAAATTCGCTTACGACACAATGGATCGCAATACCATTGATAATTTTACCGGAATTAATTACGAAAGGATTACTTCGCCAATTACTATTAATGATAAGAAGCATTTAAATTTCGGAGGTCTTAATGAAATAAGTTTACAGGTAGGATTAGCAACCCGTAAAGATTCAACAACAGAGGTCGAAGATTTGCTTTCAGGATTAGCAATAATAGTTGATAGTGTAGTAGGATTGTTAGGCGGTTTTTCAAGCACAATAAATAATTTTACTGATAGAGTAGGGGTGATGAATGTTAGCGAACATTTTGGATGGCAACCAAAAGTATTATTAATGACTACTTCTAAAAAAATACCAAATACTAATAGAACTTACTTATGTGCTAAATATCTTTATCAGAATTATCATTATATTGATAGTTTTGTTGCCAATGGATTCGGGGGACAATATGAAATTTATGAAGGTAAAACAATTCCTTTTTGTTTACATGATTTTTTAAAGACAGTTGAATGTGGTATGTTTACAACTGTTGACGGATTACAAGGCAAGTTTGATAGTATCATTTGGAATTTTACTCAAAATTATGCTAAAGTAGATTATCGGATTCAAAAACCATACACGAAAAACCTTCAAGAAGTTTTTATAGAGCCTTAAAAAGTATTATTTAATACTATATAAAATTTTTAATAATAATTACTTTTGTTACTTATGAAATTAGAGGAGAAAATACAAAAACAAATAAAGGAAATGCAGCAGTTTGTAAAAAAACAGACTAATTATGTTAAAGATTATCAAACTGAAATAAGCAAAAATATTAATTTATTACAAGACGAAAAACAAAAGGCTCAAGTATCAGCAATGATGAATGAAGCAATGAAAGGAAATTTGCAAAATGTTCAAGCAATAGCAAAGCAGTTACAGAATGATTTGGAATTAAAGAATAAAGAAAATGCCAGTTAATATAATCAGTAGAAAGTTTTGGAATCAATTAACAAATGGTAAAACATTTGGTACGTCAACTGGCGATTATACTACTTTTTTGCAGGGCAGTATTTGCGAAAAAATAAGAACCGAAACAACTATTGATGTTTATTGGAAATCACAGAGCCAATTATATGTAGATGAATGGATAGTTACTGGTATTGTCTCTCCAATGACTGTAACAAGGGTTGTTGGCTCATTTCTTGATGATGAATTTAATATCGGTGATACAATATATTTTGATGCTTGGTTTGGGGCTTCTCAATATACAGGAACTGGAACAATCACTTCCTGTAATGACTTATCAATAATATTTACCGTTGCAACTGGCAGTCTTTCATCAGGCAGCCCAGATGTAATGACTATATTTGGCACTACTTCATTAACTGCGGTTATATTTAAATATAATTTAATTGAAAATTCAGAAGCCGATACGTTTCTTTCTAAAATTGACGGAAATACTTTAAGTTATGCAGGGAGTGGATTAACTGGTACAGATACTACGCTAACATCACAAGGAACTTTATTAAGTTGGAAAGACGGGGGAACAGTAAAAGTAAAAACAGGAACATCAGGCGTTACAGGTTATCAGCGTTTTATTATTACGCATGATTTTTGGGTAACTCCTTTCTATTTACCTACGCAATACGATGATTTACAAAATGGCATTGCTCCTTCTTATTTAAAAGATGTTTGTAGCTTAAAGTATATAGCAAATTACGAATTACGTCAAAGTTTATACAATCCAAATATTACTCATGGCGGTATTGATTCGCAGATGTTAGGTGATGTAAGTTGGTTTGATGAACATTTTAACGGATTTATTCCCATTGAGTTTACAAAAGAATCAATAGCATATTCAGTAAGCGGAACAACCGTAACGGAGTTGCAACCTAACTCAATTACTCATGTAATTATTGAAATTAACTCGGTAAATAATTTATTCTCATCTGGTAACACTAATTTTATTGTTAACCTTTTCAAACTTCCAATAAACGATAGCGAATATAAAAATACTTTGACGGATATGTTTGATAATTTTGTTTTCGAGCAATGTTTTCAAACAATAGGTAGTGGTGCGGTTTCCGGTGATTATGGAATATTTACAAATGTAGTAGGTTCAATAGTTACAAATAGATTGCATATTGAATTTGACGTTACTTTTACGACTGCTCAAAAATTACTTATAGCAGAACGTCAATATATTATTTCGGTAATAACGGACGATTACACACAGCCACACGCAACAAGCAAAGAGGTTAATGTTTTATGTGATTATAACGATTTTCTTAATTCAATAGACAATCCGAATTTATTAAGTTTAGATTATTGTAAATTTTGGGAGCATCCTTTTAATTCTACGGTAACAGGTACAGGTACGAAGGATTTTCGGGGATGGATTACAGACGGAGTGAAAAACGAAACAGAATTTACTTTAAGTGCTGGCGCAACATTAAATTATTTAAAATTTAAAATAAGAGCAAAAAATTCAGTAACATTAGATGAATTTGATGTTATGCTTTACGATTTTGATTTATCCGGTTATCCTGTTATTGGAGGGCAAAGAGTTGTTTCAATTAATACAACAAGAGGTTTTAAACTTGTTACAGCAAGTTTGAATAATTTAGTAAGTTTTGCAAACACAGGAACTACAAATCAATATCTTTTAAAATTTGCTTTAAAATTACGGTGGGAAGACTGGATAGAATTATTATCAGCCGATCAGGATTTTTATAATGCTACGCTTTTAAATAATGGACTTTCTCAAAAATGGAGTAATTATTCTGATGCTGTTGCTAATTGGACCTTGGAAATTTTACAAATAGCAACAGTAGAAGACCCATTAACAGGAACGACAACAGATTTTAATATTGTATCAGATTTAAAATCTCATAATTTCGCAGAGGACGGGAATACTCCTCCTTTATGGACTGTTGCACTCGAAACATTTGAAGGTGCTGTAAGTTTAGGAACTGGTAATAATGCAAAATATTCTTTAACTCAGGATACTTTAGTTGTAGCGACATTTACAAGTTCGGGAGCATTAACAACAGGGGCTTTATATGGACTGATTTACATTGAACAATATCAACAAGGTGGTATTTATAATCAATGGCAGTTATCAACTGAAGAACTTCCAGCTTCAAATAATTGGTTAAAACCTGTAACAGGACAAACAAAAGCAAAGTTAACAATATTAGGGGCTAATCAATTAAAGGTTGAGGCAATGATTGATTATACTAAGGCTTTCGGTGATATTTCTATTGCTGCACGAATTGGATATAATTGTGTAGATGTTGCAGAAGTAAGAGCGACAAGTTTTTGTTTTGCAAATTGGGATTTCATTTTAAATATGAGATTTTTTGATTTAATAATTGACGGAACTACTATTGTGTCAATGTATCCAGTATCAGCACCATATACAATGACTGAAATAATAAATGATTTATTTGTTGCTTCAAGCGGATATACATTTTCTAATATTCCCTTCCCTACAATTACATATCCATTAGGAAGACATTGGATATTTGCAGCACCAGTAGGACAAGGAAGTTCTGCTAATGGACGAGTAATAGAATTAGTTTTATATACATCAACAGGAGCATGGCTTATTAATGGAATATTTTCCGCAATGACAGGAGGAGTTGATGCCTATGGTTGTCCAAGATTAATAGTTCCAACAACAAGGAAATTATTAGAAACAGGAAGTTATAAATTATTGGAAACAGGTGATTTTAGAAATTTAGAAAATTATTAATAAAAAATAATAAATAAAATGGCAGACAAAACAGATAGTCAATTAACAACAGCAACACCTGCATTGTTAGATATTATAACATTTGTAGATTCATCAGAACCAGTAGGAACTGAGAATAGAAAATGTACGATTGCTGCATTTCTAACTACATTTAGAATAAAACAGGGAGAATCAGATAGTGCAATAGTATTAGCAGGAGTAACTAAAGCATTTGTTTTTTCAACTGCAATAGGTACTGCTGTAGATGGAAGTGATTATGATTTACCTTTAACTTGTATGGATGCTTTAAATGCAACTGAAATAGTTGGGTATGTTATAACAAATAGAACTCAAAATGGATTTGAAATAACGCCAACAGCAGACGCTTATATATCTTTTACAGCAATTTTGATTTAAAAAATGTCAGTAACTATCTTAAATACAGGATTAACACACGCCTTACAAGGTATGGCGGATAAATGGGACTTAAATCAATTAAGTTCTGTAGTGATCTTTCCTGTAGAAGAAGACAGAGATTATAGTTTATGTTGTATTAAAGAATCTGTATTAGCAGACTATTCAGGCACTATTTGGAAGAATGATGTCAAGGGGTTTATGTTTCAAGTTGCTGCTCCTACAGATACCTTAGTAATGTATTTACAAAAAGATACTGTTGATGTAGCGACATTAAATGATAATACTTATGGGACTTATTATGCAATAGGTGGGATTACATATTATACCGATCAATCTTTATTAACCGGATATATTTTAGAATGGTCGAAAGTTTTAGCATTAAATGGTATTGGAAATTATCGAATAAAAATAGTTTATACGACATTTAGTGGCTCGACAACAACTTATTCAAATAATTTTAAATTAAGAGTATATTCATTTGAAAATGCAAGTGGAACGGTTAGGATTGATTCTTATATGAATGGTTATTTGATGCGAAACAGGATGAATTATAAAGGTTTGAATTTTCCTAATATGATAAGAGTAAGGGGATGGTTTGGTAATTCAGAAGAAAAAATTGAAACGACAAATGATATTTATGCTAATTATATTAATGAAAAAAGACTTGTTGTTCAGCGTAAAGTTCAACAAACAGATATTTTTAATTTAGAATTGCATCCATTACCAAAATGTATAGCGAATGATATTCGTTATTATCATTTTTTAGCGAATGATATTTATATAACTGATTATAATATTTTGAATTATGATTATGATTTACAGAGAAAAAGAATTTATAAAGACGAGGCATTTGTTTTTAAGTATACCAAAACGAAAAGAAATATAATTATTCGTGGAAAATTAATCGAAGCTATCAATGACAACCAGAAAACAAATTGTTAAAGTATTATTTAATACTAAAAAAATTATGTTAATTAATTAAATTTGTAATAATATGAAAAGATTTATTTTTATAATAATTGTTTTATTTTTGGGATTAAATATTTATTCTCAAAATGCTACTTATACAAGGATTTCAATTGATACTGTAAAAGCAAAAAATAGAGTAACAAAACATTGGTTTTTAAAAGATACTGTTAGAATTAAGGGATTAAAACAAATGCCAATAGATTCTAATAATGTCGCTCCTTTAGGTATAAGAAAAAGTGATAGTGCTATAGTACAATTATGGAATAAAGGGATTATAGGTATGACTGGTAATACTGGCGCAATGGGGGCAACAGGTTTAACGGGGGCAACTGGTGTTACTGGAGAAAATGGTAATACAGGAGTAAATGGACTTACAGGAGCGACAGGTTTAACAGGAAGCACGGGAGCAGACGGTGCAATAGGGCAAACAGGAGTTACGGGTATTACTGGTGCTACAGGCGAAACAGGAGTACAAGGACTAACAGGAAATACAGGCGCAACGGGAGCAACTGGCGAAACAGGAATACAAGGATTGACAGGTAATACAGGAGCGACTGGAGATTCATATTGGACTAAAAATCATGGAACATTATTTCCGTCAACTATCTCAGATAGTGTAAGAATAGGTGGTAATTTATCCGATAAAAATTTTGCTAATCTTGAAGTAAAAAATGGTAACATATTATTCTATGACACAACAGCAACAGGTACTTATTTTGGTGCAGATGGTGGTAGCAATAGATGTTATATTAATCCGCAAAAAGTGTCATTTAACTATCAACATTTTTCTCCTGCATATATAGAAGATACGTTAGTAGGAATACTCTCGTTCAGCATGGGTCTTAATAATTACACTAAAGGACATCAATGTTTTAATTACGGACATGAAAATAAGATAGGAAAATATAGAGCATCCGACCCTTCCTCACTTGATGGGCGTTCCTATGGCATAGGCGTTCAATTAACTAACTATGGGGATGGTTCAGGGACTTTTGGAGGACGCTTAAATATTATTGACTCTACTGCTGATTACGCTTTTATTGCGGGTGGTTACGGAAACCATATATATTCAGGAGCAACATATTCTTTTATTGCGGGCGGGGTAAATAATAAAGAAAGAGCGACTCAATCAATGATATATGGTAGTACTAATTATGACAAGGGAACGGAGTTAAATTTTCTTGGCGGAAATTTATCCATTAATGAAGCTCCTTCTACTTTTACTTCTGGTATTTGGTTGAGAAACCAATGTTATCAAAGCAGTTTATTCGGGAAAAATAATAAACGCAATCAAGGATATTCAAAAGTCGCATGGGTAACTACCGATGCTTTATTTACCATTGCAAATGGTACTGATAGTACTACTAATTCCCATGATGGCTGGATTATGTATAAGAATGGGAATGTAAAGAATACCGCAGCACATATTGATACTATGAAGATTGTTAGAAATGCTAACTATACTTGTCTTGCTACCGACTACGTAGTAATAGATAGTGCGGGAACAACAAATGATACAATTAGTTTATATGCTACACCAAAGAACGGACAATCCATTTATATAGCAAAGAAAGACTGGTATCAAGGATTAACCGTAATAAGTGGTAATGGGCATCCTATAAATTATCATTCATATCTTTCTTTGAAAGGATTAGGAAGTGCAATGCAATTATTTTATAACGAAAATCAGGAAGAGTGGGTGAGAATAGCAGATGCGGATTCAGTAGAAATTCCAGACACTAATGTTACAGCGTTATCTTTTGTTTCAAGATTTAGGGCTGATTGGGGAGTTACAAAAGATGGAAGCGATCTTGTAAGCCAATGGGATGACCAGATAAGCACGAATGATTTAGTACAAGCAACAGGAGCTAATCAGCCGACATATTCCGCAACAGGATTCTCTGGAAGCAATCCTTGTATGGTGTTTGCGGGTAGTCAATGGATGGATGTTGCTGCTCTGGCTGCCACATTAACACAACCTTATACGATGGTTGTAATATGGAGTGCTACTAGTGTTCCTGCTAATTCTGATTTCGTTTATAGCGGTATAGGCACAGATATTCATGCTTTCCAGGTTAATCCTAATGGTAGTGTTGGAGAGGCAGGAGTCGGAAAATATCCCACATGGATAACTTATGCTCAGTCTTATCCACTTACTCAATGTGCTATACAAGTATTCAATGGTGCATCTGGAAAAGCCTATGTTA